>Ga0210102_1000245_pt1 | contig 15032 bp, 11 predicted proteins | sample RushOxbow_ThreeS_4_FD_185563 | JGI IMG/M metagenome (GOLD analysis project Ga0210102, IMG submission 185563) | Wetland microbial communities from San Francisco Bay, California, USA, that impact long-term carbon sequestration -... | ecosystem: Environmental > Aquatic > Marine > Wetlands ...
TCGGCGCGCGTCGCCGCCGATGTCGACAACGGCGACGTCTCAGTCGATGCTGCGAAGGAGATCTATGGCGTGGTGCTTCGCGCCGATGGGATGGCGGACACCGATGCCACTCAGCGCGAGCGCAAGGCGCAGCGCAGTGCGCGGCTCGAGCGTGCTATGAAGCCTTCCGATGCACCACGCAAGCTGAACGGAAAGACTCGATACTTGGCGACCGACAACCTCGCCGTGCGCGAGAACGGCCGAGTGCTGCATTGGGCCTGCGCAGGCTGCGCGACCGATCTCGGACCACTCAAGGGCAACTACAAGGAACGTTGCGCGCGCGACGACCGCCCGATCGAAGCCTCCAACCCTCTGGTCGGCGATCCGAAGCGCTTCATCGATCCGCTGCCGGCGTTCCGGCAGTTCTCCTGCCCCGCCTGCGGGCGGCTGATCGAAAACGAAATCGCGCGCGCTGGCGACCCGGTGCTGGCGGATATCGAGCTGCGCCCGAAGTAAGCGGGCGCGACCGAACGTCTGCGCTGCGCGCTCGAACGTCCGCGCTGCGCGCTCGGGTGGATCCGCTGTCAGGTCCGCCGCATCGCGGCAATCTCTCTACGCAGATCCTCGGCCCATGCCCGGCGACTGCGGTCACCGGCACGCTGCGGCGGGCCGAACGCCAGCCTTGCGGACAAGGGTTTCGCGCACAGCGTGCGCCAGATCGATCCGACGAGCGATTCGTCGCCCATGTAACTCACGGCCGCGCTGGGCTTTCCGGTCCGGCCGTCGAGAAACTGCAGCGCGACCGCTTGCACCGGTACATCGGCGGAAATCGCGGCCTGGAGCAGGTTGGCATGAAACGGCAACAGCGAGTGGCCGTCGCCGGTGGTGCCTTCCGGAAACACCGCAAGGATGTCCCCTTCCTGCAACGCCTCGACCATGTGGTGCACCACACGCATGGCATCGCGCCGCGACTCGCGCTTGACGAAAAGCGTACGCCCGCCGCAAGCCAGCGTGCCGATCAGCGGCCAGCGCTTGACGTCAGCCTTGGACACGAAACGGCAATGGCATGTCGCGTGCAATGCCACGATGTCGAGCCAGGAAATATGGTTCGACACGATCAGCATCGGCCCGCTCCGCGCCGGCGTGCCGACCACCGTCAGTTCGACGCCGAGCCGCTCGAGCGTCCCGCGGGCCCAGGCCTGAACGCGGCTGTCGCGCGCCTGCCTCGAGAGTCGCGGAAACAGCAGCATGATCTGCGCAAACCCGCCGAGGACGTGCAGCCAGACGCGCCATGCCGTCCAGCAGGCCGCCAAGGCGCTCACGCCTCGATCGCGGCGCCCGTTGGCCGCCACGGGTTGCGCACACTGCGGTTCCACGACGCGGCGGCTCAGACCCGCAGCCGGTGCGGATCAAACATGCGGATTTGCCTGCATCGCGCCGGCGACGCGCCGGCCGAGATCGTCAAACTGCGACAACTCGGCAAGCCGGGACGCGACGCGCGCATCGCCGCGCCCCGACGATTTCAGGAACTGCTCGAAGCTGACCAGGCACCGCCGCTCGAATAGCGGGAAGCGGAATTCCTGGGCACTCCGGATTGCGGCCCGGAACAGCGACTCGCTGCGCTCGAGCTCCGAATGCCCGAGATCCGCGGCCACCAGCGCCTGCACGCGACGCAGCTCGGGCTCGAGCCATTGGCTGCCTTCGGGCATCAGCTGCATGGCACGTTCGCTGCTCGCTGCCGCCTCGGAAAGCCGGCCGATGCGGCGTTGCGCGTCGGCCAGGTTCGCCAGGTGACCCGCCTCCGAGAGCCGGAACTGCACCGAATCAAATGCGTCGATCGCCTTGACGATCATGGGAATGCCCTGTCCGAGGTTTCCGGCCTGACAGAGCGCCCATCCGATGAAGGCGGAAGCGTGCGCGCGGAATCCGTAAAGCCGATGCTGTTCCGCCAGCGCGAGAAGATTCCTTGCCTCCTTCATCATCTGCTCCGGCGCCTCGCACAGCCCGAACACCCAGCAGCCGACATAGACCATCGGGATCGCCGTCGAATGCGGGTGGCGCAATGCGTCGGCCGTGCGCAACGCGTCGATTCCGATTTCCAGCGCCGCGTCCACCTCTCCCAGGCACAGTTGCGTGAGGCTGAACAGGGACTTCGTGTGCACCACGGTGCTCTGCCCGTACATATGGGTCGCCGCGGCGTCGCGCTCCGGCACGTACAGCGCGAGCGAGCGCTCGAGCTCCGTTTTCGCCGCCGCGGCGTCGCCCTGGGCGAGCAGGGCCTGGCCCAGCATGCGGTGCCCGATGACCCGTTCGGATTCGAAGCCATCGCGTTCCGCGCGCGAGACGAACTGTCGCGCAAGCGTAATCGCCTCGCTGGTGCGCCCCCGGCAGTTGACGAACGTGAACTGTCCGAAAGCGAACGGAAAGACCATCGCCGTCTCTCCGACCTCCTCGCACAGCTGCAGGCCGCGCTCGCAGCACGCCGCCAGCTCCGAGGATGTCGCGCTTTGCGTGGCCAGGAGCGAGCCCATCAGCGATACCTGCAGCTTGAGCTCGAACTGCCTGCGCGCGGCCGCCTCCGCAATCTTGTCCAGCAGGCCGAGCCCCTTGCGGATATGCTCGATCGCCTCGACGTGCGCGGAGCGTCTGGCGGCGCTCACGCCCGCGCGCAGCCAGGCGTCGATCGCCTCGGGAATCGCACCCGCTTCGGTGAGGTGGTAGGCGAGCACTTCCGGGATGGTCGGTTCGCCTCTTTCGCTGTCCCGCAGAACGTCCACGATCTGACCGTGCATGTGCTGCCGCTCGCTCTGGACCATCGATTCGTGCGCCATCCGCTGCAGCAGCGCGTGGCGGAATTCGTAGCGGATTTCCGCACCGTAGCGACGCGGCAGCAGAATCTCGGCTTCGACCAGCGATACCAGCCGTTCGCGAACTGCCCCCGCATCGTCCTTGAGCACGGCGAGCAGGAAATCATCGGTGAACGAGCGGCCGATGCATGCTGCCGCCTGCGCGACGCGACGCGCCCCCGGCCGCCGGTCGAGCCGTTCCGACATCATCTCGGCAAGCATGAGCGGCACGCCGCCCAGCCGGCGGCTCGGCGTCGGCGCACGCGATTGCTCGTCGAGCAGGGAAATGACGAGCTGCTCGAGAAAGAGCGGCACGCCCTCGGACGCTTCGACCGCCTTCAAGACCATTTCCTCGGACAGTGCGCCGGCACCCGGTACCGACCGCGCGAGCTCGAGGCAATCCTGCAGACCCAGATGCGCCAGACCGACCGTCTCGTCAATTTCCGGGAGCGCAGGGCCCTTGGGGAACGGCCGCTTGGTCAGCACCAGCAGTACCGGCAGCTTCGCCGTGGCGGCGACGATGTCCCGCAGCAGTTCGGCCGATGACGGGTCCAGCCAGTGGACGTCTTCGACCCAGAGCAACACCGGCTGCGCGCGCGCCGCCTCCTCTACGGTCGAAACGATGAACTCGTACTGTTTGCGCTTGAACAGTTGCGGTGCCGGGGCGTCCGCTTCGCCTGCGCCAGGCGCCGCCATGCCGAGCAGACTTGCGACGAGTGCGCGGTTTTCCTGCGTGTTGCGGCCCAGCTCGTCGAGATAGCCCGTGATCTTGTCGTTGCGATCCGACACCTCGTCGTCCACGGTCAGCCCGGCGCGGGCCCGTACCAGCGCCGCGACCGGATAAAGTGGCGTGCTGGCGAAGATTTCGTGGCATTGCGCCTGCAACAGCGTCGCATCGACAAGATCGGGCTGGCCCAGAACCTCCAGTACCAGGCGCGTCTTGCCGACGCCGGCATCGGCGACGACCGCGACCGTTTGGCAGCGCGACTCATTCTTTGCGGATTTCCAGCGCGAGACGATGCGCTCGATCGCAGCCTCCCGCCCCACCATGCGCCCGGCGCCGCGGCGCAGACGGGCCTCGGTCCGCGTGATGCCGGGCAAGGCGCGCACGACCTTGAAGACCTCGACCTTGCGCGACAGGCCCTTGATGGACTTCACGCCAAGCGATTTGCAGTCGAACAGCCCCTCCACGAGCTCCAGGGTATCCTGGCTGATCGCAATGCCGCCGGGAGAAACCTCCGCCTGCAGTCTGGCCGCAAGATTGACTGCCTCGCCCACGACGCCATGCCGAGACGCGCCAGCGCTGATCAGCGCCTCCTGCGCGATCAGCACCAGCCCGGAATGGATTCCGATGCGCGCCTCGAGCCTCGGCATGGCCCGGCCGCGAACATTCGTATCGAGATTGCGCAGCCCCTGCAGCAATGCGAGCGCCGCACGCAGCGCGCGCTCGGCATCGTTCTCGTGCGCCGCAGGGTAGCCAAAATAGACGAGGACGCCGTCGCCGAACGCCTGCGCGACGAAGCCGCCGAAGCGTTCCATGATCGTCAGGGCGAGTCGCTGGTAGCGACGCAGGAGCTGCCCGAGGTCTTCCGGATCGAGTCGTTCCGCAAGATCGGTAAAACCGACCAGGTCGATGAACTCGATCGTGAGAAAGCGGCGTTCGGGCGCGACGTGGTGCGATCCCGCGGTCCCGGCGCTACTCATCGCATCCCCCCCGGGGGGCGCCCACTGGCCGCGCGAGCCCTCGTCCACAGGCATGATTCGCGCCGTCATTGAATCCGCGTGGCATCGCGCTTATCGCACAGTCTAGTGGGTATGTGCACAGTGTAATCCAGCCGCACGAATGGTGGCATTCGGCGTCTGCGCTTGTGTAGACTTGCCCGCGGATGTCCGTGTGGAGCCTTCGATGCTCTGCCTGGAGGAGGCGTGGACTCGATGCTGTCTGGTGTAGGGCACGCAGCACACCGCTCTGCGCAAAACTTGCGCCCGACGCCGCCGGTAAGACGAGCGCTGGTCATCTGCGCGCACCTGCGCCCCGGCCGCGACAAGCGGCGCTCGCGCTACTTCATGCAACCGATCTCCGGCCTGCACGTCGGTTCCCTGATCGACCCGCGCGACTTCGACGTGCGCCTGTACCACGAGGACTGGCACGGACCGTTCGACCCCGCGCACTGCGCCGGGTACGACCTCGTGTTCCTGTGCGGACTGCAGCCGGATTTCGACCGCATGCGCCAGCTGTCCTATTTCTTCCGTCGCGGCGGCGCCACCGTGGTCGCGGGCGGGAGCATCTGCACCGCGTTCCCCGAATTCGCCACGCGCTTCTTCGATGTCGTCTGCGCCGGCGGCGTCGACAGCGTGAGGCAGGTCGTCGCGGACTATCTGCGGGGCACGCTCAAGCCCATCTATCGATCGCCGGCCGACCGGATCTCGGCGTATCCGATCGACCACGGCCTGCTCGCGAAAAGCGGCATCAATCCGATGTTCCATCTCATGGAAACGTCCCGCGGCTGCAGCTTCAAGTGCAGCTTCTGCGTCATTCCCGCCGAGGTCGGCGGTCACGCGCGCTACGATCTCAGGACCCTTGCCGCCGGCATCGAAAACGCGATCTCGGCGAGCCCGGCACTCAGTTTCCGGCGCTGGTATCCGATGATCAACCTGCTGGACAACAATTTCTCGGACGACCGCGCGCACATGCTTGCGGTTGCCGAGATGTTTCATGCCCATCCCAAGGTGCGCGGCTGGAGCGCGCTGGTGACGCAGAACGTCCTGCACGACCGCGAGTTGATCAGGACCCTGGCACGGCGCAAGTGCATGGTACTGTTCGTGGGACTCGAATCGCTCGACCACGCGATGCTGCGCCGCTACAACAAGACGCAGAACATGAGCCGCCGCCACAACGTCATCGACGACATCGCGTTCGCTGAATCGCAGGGTATCGCCATGTGTTACGGCTATCTCTTTGACTATCGCCACCAGACGGCGGCGGAAATGGAGCGACAGATTCTCGCGATCGCACGCAACCCGCTGATGCCGATGCCGGTCTATCTCAGCGTGGTGGCCCCGCTCGCGGGCACGGCCGGATTCTGGGAGGACTTGCGCCGGGGCGAGCTCGCGCCGAAGCTGCGCCTGCGCGATCTGGACGGCGAGACCATCTGCCATGCGCAGCTTGCCGATCGCCGCGAGGCGATCGTCGCGTTCATCGAACGCATGTTCCGGCGGCCGTGGACGGTGGTCGCGCGCTTCGGCATCCTGCTCAAGACGCTGCGCCGGATCGTGCGTGCGCGCAGCCTCAATCCGATGCGCTGGTACATCATCGCATCGGCCAATTTTCATTGCTTCATCTGGTCGAGCGAAACGCCGTCGCAGCCGCGCACTTACGTGGCCGGCAGCGACACGCTCGACCCGCAGTATTTCGAGCGGCCGGATGACCTGTCGGAAGCGGACCGGGCGCGGTATTTCGACCCGGTCGAACTGACCGACGCAAAGGGCCAGCCGGCCGAATGGCTCAAACCCTACATCCCGGAGCTCGCCACAGGGACTCGCAAGCTGACCCGGGCCCCCAAAAAAGAGCTCGCACGGGAGGTCCAGCCATGACTTTTACCTACGAACAGACCCGGGACAACGAGCAGCTGCGCCTGCTCACGCCGGCGATCGACGCCTTCATCACTCGCTACAAGAATCCTGCTCCTTCGACCTCGACCTGCCCGCGCCAGACCGTGTTCTTCTTCCCCGGCGGAATGGCGAGCCGGCTGGTGCGCGCCAGAACGAAATTCCAGGACGGAATCGCCACGCCCCAGGAGTTCGAATATGACACGGTGTGGATCGATCTCAACACGCTCATCGACGAATGGCGCTACCTGGAGATGCATCGTGACAGCGCCGGTGGCTTCAGGGACAAGGGTGATCACATCATCGTTGCGGATGGTAGCGCCGTCAGCCTTTTGGGATGCACCCCGCACGACGGGTTGATCGGCTGGTGCGCGAGCAACAACGTCGATTTGTTCGTATTCGGCTGGGACTGGCGGCGTCGGCTGGATGAAACCGCGAGCTTTTTCGTCGACAGGTTCCTGCCCTTTTTCCAGGCGCGGGTCACGGCAGCAGGCTGTCCGGGGGCGTTGACCCGGTTCGCGCTGATCGGACACAGCTTCGGCGGCATGATCGTCAATTTGATCCTGCGCGGGAACAGTGCCGCGGTCGCGAACATGACGCACGCGATCACGGTGGCAACGCCCTTTTACGGCTATGCCGGGCAAGTTCACCGCTGGTTCGAGGGCGAGCCATGGCTGCTCGCGGCGTGGGGGCCTGCGGGACCCTTTCTAAAGCAGCATCTGATCGAGGTCGTCTCGTCGCTACCCGGCTTGTACGTCCTGCATTTTCTGGACGGAGCCACGTTTGGCACCGGCCCCGCCCCGACGGGACCGGCAGGCTCTCTGGATTTCCCGCCCGCCGGCTACCCGAGCATGGACCAGACGACCGCGGGACTGCGCGCCGACCCCTACAACCCTCAGAGCAGCGGCGCGCTGGTCCGCTACCCCACGAACACGGGTTTCGACCTCGTCGAACTCGCCTATGCCAAGGCCCAGTTCCAGCAGTTGGCCTCGGCGATGCCGCCGAATCTGTCGCAGAAGTTCTACAACATCCGCGGCGTGGTCACCGACGCCGGTCAACCGGCGCCCTCAACCGTAGGCAGCGTCACCTGGGCCTGGATTCAGCCGATTTTTTACAGCCTGTTCCATTCGTCTCCCATCGTCGACGGCGGCGGGGTGCCGGGCGACGATACACAGCCGGCATGGTCGGCGCACCTTGCGACGAATGACTCGAGCCGCCGCAAAACCGTTGCGGCGAGCGACATCGAGCACGCCTGGATGATGAACCATCCGAGTACGCTGGCCGAAATTGCCTCAATCCTGTGCGCCTCGGGAGCCGCCATGAATCCGCCCGCATCATCGCAACCGGCGTCGGAGGAGCCCTCCGACGAGGACATCGTCTCGTTTCTACGCTGGCTGTTCGAGCATCGCAAAAGGATCAAGACCCGCTTGCCGCGCCTTGACGACAAGCCCTTGCTCGACATGGTCCCGTCCCCGCACAGGGAAAAGCTCGGAGGCATCGCCCGTCGCATCATGACGGATATCATGCGCGGCCCGACGCAACGCAAACCGCGCAAACCGGGTGGCGGTGCTTCGGCCGCGCCTGCTGGCCACTCGCCCGCGACCAAGGGTAAGACCAGGCCTGGGGCGGTGAGGCCTCGGAAGAAATCGATCCGCTCGACAGCCGAGCGCATGCGGCGCAAGTCCAGCAAGAAATGAGCGACGCGTCCGCCAACGCCAGGTCCTCGAAGGGCGCGGCCGTGCCGGCCCAGGCCTGGGAGACCGAGGGCATCGGCCCGATGCAACGACCGGGCGCCGCGGCGCGCCTGTTCATGGCGATCGTCGCATTCGCCGAGCGCCTGAACCTCAAGTACGCAAAGCTGGGAAATCCCTGCGTCTACGACAACGAGGCGTTTCCCTTCGTCGCCGGCATCGAACGCGAGTGGCGTGCCGTTCGCGACGAGCTCGATCGCGTGCTGGTCCGCAAGGCCGAGCTGCCGAACGTGCAGGACATCACGGTCGACGCGGCCGTCCTTTCGCGCGACGCGGATTGGAAGATCTTTCCGTTGATCGCGTACGGGATCCGCTCGCAGCCCAACATCGACCTGTGTCCCGCAACATGGCGGATCCTGCGTGGCATTCCGGGACTCAAGACCGCCATGTTTTCCATATTGGAGCCCGGCAAATCCATACCCGCGCATCGAGGCCCTTACAACGGCGTACTGCGCCTGCATCTCGGCCTGCGCATCCCCGAACCGCGCGAGCAGCTGACGATCCGCGTCGGCACGGAGCAACGCCACTGGCAGGAGGGCCGCGTGCTGATTTTCGACGACGCCTACGAGCATGAGGTTCGGAACGCGTCGAGCGAGCTGCGCGTGGTGCTGTTTGTCGACTTCGAGAAGCCGCTGCGCTTTCCGGCCAATCTCCTGAACCGCCTGATGCTCGGCATCGCCGTATTTACGCCCTTTCTGCGCGAAGGCGGCGACAACCTGCGCCGATGGGAGCGGCGCTTCCATGCCGATCAGTCCCAGGGTCGCGGCGCGTGAAATTGCGTCCATGTGGTCCCTGCGGCTTGCCGAAATGCTCGGGACGGACCTAAAAGGGCTGATTGCGGCAATCGCATCGCGCCCCTACCGCGCCAGCTCGGCGTCAACCGGCCGCGTCGCCGCGGTGGCGACTGAAGTCCCGCGGGCGATGCTGAAGGCCGAGATCGACGCACTACCCTCGAGCCAGCGCCTGATCGAGGGCGACAGATTCCACGTCTATTACGCCCGTACCGAGCAGATTCCCTGGGCGCTTCAGGAAATCGGCCGATTGCGCGAATTGACGTTTCGGGCCGTCGGCGAGGGAACGGGCAAGTGCTCGGACATCGACCTGTTCGACGACTACTACCTGCACTTGTTCGCCTGGGACGCCAGTGCCGGCGCAATTGCCGGGGCCTACCGACTCGGCCTCGTAGACGAGATCCTTGCGCGCTACGGCAAACGTGGCCTGTATACGCACTCCTTGTTCAAGTACACGACCGGCATGCTCGATGCCATGAACCCGGCGATCGAGCTCGGCCGCTCGTTCGTGCGGACCGAATATCAGCGCAGCTTCGCCGCGCTGCTGCTGCTGTGGAGCGGCATTGGCCGATTCGTCGCGCGCGCCCCGCAGTATGCGGTGTTGTTCGGCGCAGTCAGCATCAGCAACCAGTACGCGCCGGCCTCGCGCCGCCTCATGATCGAATATCTGACGACCTACGCTGCCGAGACGCGCTTCGTGGGTCAGGTCAGGCCGCGCCGGCCGTATCGTGACGGCACGCGAGCGGACGCGTCGGACGCGGACCCCCGGAGCTGCGGGACGATCGACGATTTGTCGCGCCTGATCGCGCGGATCGAGCATGACCATAAAGGCGTTCCGGTGCTGCTCAAGCAGTATCTGCGGCTCGGCGGCCGGCTGCTCGGATTCAGTCTCGACCGGGAATTCGCGAACACCCTGGACGGGCTTATCGTGGTGGATCTGCGCCAAACCGATCCGACGGTGCTTGCGCGCTACATGGGGCGCGCGGAAACCGCGGCTTTCCGCGCCTTTCACGCAGCCGATCCGCAGCGGCGGCAGCGCGGCCGTTAATCGGCAAGCCCGGGCATTGCTTCCAGCCGCTGCGGCTCGAGCTGCTCGGCAGCGTAGCGTGTCAGAAGGGCGTTGGGGTCTGACGCCCTTTTTTTCTTCCCGTCTTGCCGCGCCTTATGATGTGCGTTCCGGGCCGCCCGCTCTCCCCAGGCTTCCCCGACCCGGACAGGAGCCCGCATGATCACGCTCAACGTCAACGGCAGCGCCCACAGCGTCGATGTCGAACCGGAGATGCCGCTGCTCTGGGTGCTGCGCGACCATCTCAACCTGCTCGGCGCCAAGTACGGCTGCGGCATTGCGCAGTGCGGCGCCTGCACCGTGCACATGGACGGCCAGCCGGTGCGCGCCTGCGTGGTCACCGCCGCGGCCGCAGACGGCAAGCGCATCGTCACGATCGAGGGCATCTCGCAACCGGAGATGCACCGCGTGCAGAAGGCCTGGATCGAGCACCAGGTCCCGCAGTGCGGCTACTGTCAGGCCGGGATGATCATGTCCGCCGTCGCCCTGCTCGAGGCCAAGCCCAGGCCGACCGACGCCGACATCGACGCCGCGATGACCAACCTCTGTCGCTGCGGCAGCTATGCGCGCGTGCGCGAGGCGATCCACGCGGCAGCGAAGAGCGAGTGAGGGGCACTGTCATGACGCGCTCCGCACGGCAGCCCCGCTCCCCGCAGCGCCGCGCGTTCCTGCGCGCCTGCACCGCCGCGGGCGGCGGGCTCGCGCTCGAGTTCTCGTTTCCGTTCCTTGCCGCCGCCGCGACCGGCGAGACGACCGTCGAAGAGGTCAACGCCTGGGTGGTGATCCACCCGGACGACCGGGTCGTGATCCGCATCGCGCGTTCGGAAATGGGACAGGGAAGCCTCACCGCGCTCGCCCAGCTCGTCGCCGAGGAGCTCGACTGCGACTGGGCGAAGGTCTCTGCCGAATTCGCCTCGCCCAACGAGAACCTGCGCCGCAAGCGCGTCTGGGGCTCGATGTCCACCGGCGGCAGCCGGGGCGTGCGCGATTCCCAGGACTACGTGCGCAAGGCCGGCGCGGCCGCGCGCGAGATGCTCGTGGCCGCCGCGGCGGCACAGTGGAAGGTGCCGGCCGCGGAATGCAGCGTCGACAAGGGCGTCGTCACCCACGGTCCCACTGGGCGCACCTTGCGCTACGGCGAGCTGGCTGCCGCCGCGGCGAGGATTGCCCCGCCGAAGGACGTGAAGTTGCGTGAACCCAAGGACTGGAAGATCGCCGGCAAGCCGCTTCCGCGCCTCGACATTCCGGACAAGGTGCTCGGCAGGCCGGTGTTCGGCACCGACGTCGTTCTGCCCGGCATGCTGCATGCCTCGATCGCACAATGCCCGGTGTTCGGCGGCACGCTGAAGTCGGTCGATGCGACCGTGGCCGAAGGCATGCGCGGCGTGAAGAAAATCGTGCGCGCCGAAGACTTCGTGGCGGTCGTCGCCGACAGCTGGTGGCGCGCGCAGCGCGCGCTCGGCATGCTGAAGATCGAATGGGACGTCGGCGCGAGCGGTGCAGCGTCGGACGCGACGATCGAGACGATGCTGCGCGAAGGCCTGGCCGATCCCAAGGCCCCGGCTGCGCGCACGCTGGGCGACGCCGGCGCCGCGCTCGCCGGCGCCGCGAAGGTGGTCGAAGCGGAATACGCCGCGCCCTACCTCGCCCACGCAACGATGGAGCCGCAGGTATGCACGGCCTGGGTGAAGCCCGACGGCTTCGTCGAAGTCTGGACCTCCACCCAGAACGGCGAGGCATCGCTCGCGACTGCGGCACGCACCGCGGGCGTGCCGCCAGAGCGCGCCGAGGTCCACAAGACGATGCTCGGCGGCGGCTTCGGGCGGCGCGGCGCGCCGCAGGACTTCGTGCGCCAGGGCGTCACCATCGCCATGGCGCTGCCCGGCACGCCGGTGAAGCTGATGTGGTCGCGCGAAGAGGACATGCAGCACGACTTCTACCGGCCGGCGAGCATCGTCAAGCTGCGTGCGGGCCTCGACGCCGAGGGAAGGGTCGTCGCCTTCGAGGCGAAAATCGCCTGCCCCTCGATCCTCGCGGTGCTGCTTCCGCATGCGCTGCGCAACGGCATCGACTTCACCGCGGTGCGCACCCTGAGCGACATGCCCTACTCGATCTCGAACCAGAAGATCGACTACGCGATGCGCAACGGCCACGTTCCGGTCGGATTCTGGCGCGCCCCGGGCCAGCAGAACGGCGTCTACCGCGAGTGCTTCATCGACGAGCTGGCGCATGCCGCGGGCCAGGATCCGCTCGCGTTTCGCCTCGCCATGCTGGAGCCGGGCGACCGGAACCTGCGCGTGCTCGAGACGGTGGCCAAGGCCGCCGGCTGGGGCCGGATGCTGCCGGCCGGTGTTGCGCGCGGTGTCGCCGTGGTCGAGGGCTTCGGCAGCTACGCGGCGGGCGTGGCCGAAGTCTCGGTCGCCGCCGACGGCGGGCTCCGCGTGCTGCGCTACGTGGTTGCGATCGATTCGGGCTACTTCGTCAATCCCGATACCTGCGCCGCGCAGGCCGAGAGCAACGCGGTCTACGGCCTGGGCGGCCTGTTCGAAGCCTGCAGCGTAAGCGAAGGGCGAATCCAGCAGTCGAACTTCCATGACTTCCGCCTGCCGACGATCGGCGAGATGCCGAAAGTCGAGCTGGTGCTGGTGCCGAGCGGCGGCTTCTGGGGCGGGCAAGGCGAGCCTGGCATCCTCCCGTTCCAGGCCGCGGTACTGAATGCGGTGTTCGCGCTCACCCGCAAGCGCATCCGCAGACTGCCGCTGCGCAAGGAAGATCTGCGTCCGGCCTGAGCCACGGACCGGGGCGCGATCCCGTTCCTGGAGAGCGCCCGGCGTCTACGCAGCGCCGTGGCCGGCGGCAGGCGCCGCATTTCGATGCCGGCAGGCTTCGGCGAAACGGCGATCGTAGGCGTCGAGAAAGTACAGCCAGTCCCCTTCCGGCATCGCGCCGCGGTGGCGGCTGAACTGCTCGACGTCGCGCCGCGAGGCCCGCTGCGGCCGGCGGCGGCGGCACTTTTCGAGATCGATCAGGACGACCCGCGGCGCTTCGTCATCGTCGCAGCTCACGAATACGTGCTTTGCATAGAGGCAGCCGTGCTGCCAGCCGCCTGCGTGCATGAGCGAGACCTGCCGCGCCAGCTCCTCCAGCATGGCATGGCGCGATCCTTCGTGTACTGCCGCCGAATCCGTGCGGTACCACTGGTCGATGTCGACCAGCCCCTCGAGGGCTTCCGTCACCAGGATCGCCTGCCAGACGCCCGCGCGCTTGCGAGCTCCGGCGTAGACGAGCTTCGGGGTCGCAACGCCGATCGCGCCGAGCGCCTCGCAGGCATCGCGCTCGCGCAGCACAGTGGGCCGGCCGAGCGGATGGCGGAGCGAACGATAGGTGTGCTCCACCTGTCGCTTGCTGTAGCAGCGCCGGCCGTCCTCGAGCGTCACGAGCTGGACCCCGCTCTCGCCGCCGCGACGCCGGTTCGGTGGCTCCACCCAAGAGCCTTCGCGAAGCCACCAGGCATCGAATGCGGCCGCGTCGGCCACGCCGCCGCCGGCGCGCTTCATGCCGGAGTTCCGTCCCGCTTCAGCGTATAGACCCGCCACATCGAATAGGAGGGAATGAAGTCCGCCCTGGCGAGGATGCGGAAGCCGGCTTGTGCGAACTCGCGCTCGATCGTCGCGCGCTCGACGATGAAGCGGTTCCGGTTCTTGCCCGCCTCGCCCTGCCGCGCGCGCCTCGCCTCGAGCCGCTTGCGACGCCACGCCTGGAGATTGCCGTCGACCCACAGCGAGACGATCACCGTCTGCCGGGTCACGCGGCGGAACTCCCGCAGCATCGCGAGACGATGCTCGGGATCGGCGACGTGATGCATCAGGCGCATGCAGAAGACGCAGTCGACCGATTCGTCCGGCAGGTCGATCGCGAACGCCGAGCTCTGGAACGCCTTGACCCGGGCGACGACCGCCGGCGGCTGCGAGCGCGTGGCAACGTCGACCATGGACCGGGAGTTGTCCGCGGCGAGGATCTCGCGCCCCGGTTTCTCGGCCAGCATCGGCCAGAAGCGCCCGGCTCCGCAGGGAATATCGAGAACGACGACGGGGTCGCCCGCCGCCCGCAGGGCATTGCGCGCCATCTGCTGGTCGCGCCAGTTCGACAGGCGACGCGCGAGCCCTTTGCGGTGCTTCGCGAGATATCGCCGGGAGTGCTCGTCGTCGTACTTCTGCGAGAACGCGAGTTCGACGGGTGGTTTGTCGCTCACTTCGCTCACCACGTCTGGAGGAGCCGCGATTCTACGCTGGGACGGATCCGATCCGGCGCGGAATGGGGTCTGACCCCTTTTTTGCCACTCAGTCCTGTCCGGGAAGCGGGTAGCGCTCGAGGTATTGCCGGTACTCGGGCTCGAGGTCGATCGCGATCGAGGCGAGCACGCGCACGACCGCGTTGTAGAACGCGATGGTGACGATGAGATCGACCAGATGCTCGCGGGACAGGACTTCGGCAAGCGCCGCGTAGGTCGCGTCGGACAGACCCCCTTCGCGCGTCACCTCGCGCGCCGCTCCGAGCACGAGCGCCGTGAGCGGATCGAGCCGCGCCGGGCGGCCTTCCGTGTCGTCGATCAGCGCCGCGATGTCCGCGTCGCTGACGCCGAAGTCGTAGCCGATCTTGATGTGATGCGCCCATTCGTACGGCGAGCGTGCGAGATAGCCCACCTGCAGGATCGCGAGTTCCCGCAGGCGGGAATCGAGCGTCGATCCGTGGCGGATGTAGCGGCCCAGTCCCTGGAACGCGCGCAGCGCGCCCGGGCTGTGCACGAGCAGCTTGTAGAGCGCGATCTCGCGCTGGAGCAGGTCGCCGTGCTCGGGCGCGAGCGCCGACTTTTCCAGGTACGGCAGGCGGGCCAAGGCGTCTCGCCCTACTCGCTGTGGCTCTCGCGCTCGGGCGCGCGCAGCGTCACGCCGCCGTCGACCACCAGCGTGTGGCCGGTGATGTAGCGCGC
>Ga0210102_1000246_pt1 | contig 14943 bp, 13 predicted proteins | sample RushOxbow_ThreeS_4_FD_185563 | JGI IMG/M metagenome (GOLD analysis project Ga0210102, IMG submission 185563) | Wetland microbial communities from San Francisco Bay, California, USA, that impact long-term carbon sequestration -... | ecosystem: Environmental > Aquatic > Marine > Wetlands ...
GCGGGGTGCGCGAGGTGCGCGGGGACCTGGTGGGAGACGGGAGCTACTTCGAGCGGCGCATGCTCCACCCCGACTGGGAATTGTTCGACCTCAACTGGTGGTACGCGGCGCCGGTCAGCGGACTCGGCTTCCACGACAACAGCATCGACTTCACCTGGGCGCCGGGCCCGGCACCCGGAGCTCCGGCGCTGATCGCCTTCAGCCCCGATCTGGACGAGATCCTGTTCGAGAACCGGAGCGTGACCGTGCCGGCCGGCGGCATCACCGACATCGGGGACCGCTTCTTCCGGGTGCCCGGCACCGACCGGGTGTGGGCGGAAGGCACCGTCGCGATGAACCGCGCGCCGAAGACCGAGTCGTTCGCGGTGAGCGACCCGAACCGCTGGGCCGCCCGCGCGCTGCGGCAGGCGCTGGCCGAGGCGGGCGTGGCGGTGACCGGCGCCACCCGCTCGACCACGGACTCGATGCTCTACCGCGCCGCCCGGTCCGGCGCGCCGCTGGCGGAGGTCGAATCGCGGCCGGTATCGGACTGGATCTTCCCCATCCTCAACACCAGCCAGAACTGGTTCGCGGAAATGCTGCTGAAGCAGCTGGGCCGGCGGTTCGGCCGGGCGGGCTCATGGGAGGATGGCCTGGGAGTGGAGTACCAGTTCCTGGTGGACTCGATGGGCATCGACTCCACCGAGTTCGCCCTGCGGGACGGCTCCGGCCTCGCGACCCAGAACCTGGTGAGCCCCTGGGCCTTCACCCGCCTGCTCCGGGCCATTCGAAGCCACCCGCACTACGCTACCTTCGCCGCCGGGCTCCCGGTGGCGGGCGCCCCCGGCTCGCTCCGCACCCGGTTCACCGGCACCCCGCTGGCCGGCCGGGTGCGGGCCAAGACCGGAAGCATCGCCCGGGTGAACACGCTGTCGGGGTACATCGACCTGCCGGACGGCCGGTGGCTCGCCTTCTCGGTCCTGGTGAATCACCATACCCAGCCGGCCCGCGTCGTCCTCGCCGCGATCGACAGCGTAGTGGCGGAGATGGGGAGGGCGAGGTGAAAGGTGAAAGGTGAAAGGTGAGAGGTGAAAGGTGAGAGGTGAAAGGTGAGAGGTGAAAGGTGAAGGGTGCGAGCCCATCCCCTTCACCTTTCACCCTTCACCCTTCACCTTTCAAACCCCCTTCGGACCCGCACGAGGCCCTTCCCATGCTCCTCCTCCTCAATCGCCACGCCCATGCCGGCGTCCGCGACCCGGCCCAGTGGCCCGACGATCGCGAGCGGCCCCTGAGCGACAAGGGCCGCAAGGTGCAGCGTGACGTGAGTCGCGCGCTGCGCCGGCTCGACCTCGCGCCCTCGCTCGTGCTCACCAGTCCCTGGCTCCGCGCCGCGCAGACCGCCGAGATCCTGGTGGAGGTGGCCCGGGTGCCGCAGCCGGCGGTGCCCTGCGATCCCCTGGCCACCGACCCCGACCTCATCCGCCTCACCGATTTCGTGGGCGGGCAGCCGCCCGAGGCGATCGTCGCGCTGGTGGGCCACTCGCCCTGGATGGAGGAGCTGGCCTCCATCCTCCTCGGCGGCTCGACCAGCAGCATCCGGATCGACTTTCCCAAGAGTGGCGTGATGGGGATCGAGCTGGCCGCGATGGCGCCCGGGGCGGGAGAGCTGAGGTTTTTCCTACGACCGAAGCTGCTGTAAGATTCCGCCCATGTCTCGCCCCCTCGCGGCCGCCGGAGTCGCGCTGCTCTGCCTGAGCGGGTGCCCGGCCGGCGGAAGGAGCCCCGAGGGGGCCTCCCGCGACCGCGCCCCCGCGCCGCTCGACTCGCTGGCGATCGCGAGCGATGCCCGCTTCGACTCGCTGGGATTCCTGGCCGGGAGCTTCGTCGGCGAGGGCACCGAGCGGGCGGTGCACCTCATCTCCAGCGATACCAGCCTGATCGCCGAGCTGGCCCGACGCTACGCCCCCGGCCTGCCGCCGGCCCCGGCGCTGTGGGACGCGCTGCGCCTACGGGGACAGGTCGCGGTGAGCCCGCGGATCCATCAGGCGATGGTCGGCTCCCCGCTGGGTCACACCGAGGTGAAGGTGACCGCGCTGCTGCTTCACGGCGGCCGTTGCGGTGGCACCGGCGCGCAGGCGGAGCTGGTGGTGGAGGATCGGCCCGAGCCGGGCGACCCGCCGCTCCGGGGGCCGGTGCTGGGCAGCATTCTCGCGAGCGAGGCGCCCGGGGAGCAACCGGGATTGGTCCGGCGGCCGGAGGTATCGCCGCCGGGTCCCGGGCTGGTGGATACCCTGATCGCACGGACCCGCCGCGATCTCGATTCGACGCTAGCGGCGGCTCACCCCGGCCTCGGGCTCGAGCCCTCCACTGCGCAGCCGCTCGAGGTGAACACTCTCGCCGATCTCGATGCGGCCGACGTGATCGCCGTTCGGATGGCGGAGGCGGAAGTGGGCTACGCCGTGTCGCTGCGGGAGCGGCGAAGGGCGGGAACCGACACCCTGGTCGAGGCCGGCGTGATGCTGTGGGACAGCGCCGGCACCCGTCGCCAGGCCCTGTTCCGGCCGGTGCTGCTCCGGCTCTCGGGAGCGCGGCTCGAGCCCTACCAGCCGGGCGGGCGGCCGCTCTATTGGCGCCGGCTCCAGCCGATCAGCGATGTCGCCTATCCCCGCGACAATATCTGGATGGAGCAGGTGGACGCCCGGGACGGACGGGTGATCTGGGGCGTGGTCCAGCCCAAGGAGAACGTGGTGGTCGCGGCGGCGAAGGTGAGCTGTTGAGGGGGCTATCGGGTGTCGGCTATCGGCTATCGGCTATCCGCTATCCGCTATTCGCTATCCGCCTGCCCCGGGGAGTGGAGTGGCTCCGAGCGCGCGGTACATGCGGTCAGCGGATGGCGGATAGCGGATAGCCGACACCCGATAGCGGATAGCTTACACCATGCGCATCTACACTCGAACCGGCGACCACGGCGAGACCTCCCTCTTCGGCGGGGGACGGGTGCCCAAGGACCACCCCCGGGCCCGCGCCTACGGCGAGGTGGACGAGCTGAGCTCCTTCATCGGCCTCGCCCGGGTGACGCCGCCGGCGGAGCTGTTCGATGCCGAGCTGGAGGCGATCCAGCGCGACCTGTTCGCGATCGGTGGACACCTCGCCACGCCCGACCCAGCCAAGGTGGCGAAGGCGCTGGAGAAGGCCTCGCTCTCGCCGGCCCGGGTGGCCGCCTTCGAGCGGCTGATGGACGGGGCCGAGTCGGAGCTGCCGCCGCTGCGTGCCTTCGTGCTCCCGGGCGGCACCCCCAAGGGCGCCGCCTTTCACGTCGCGCGGACGGTGTGCCGCCGGGCGGAGCGGACCGTGGTGACCCTCTCCCGCGAGGCCGAGGTGCCCGAGCTGTTCCTGGCCTACCTCAACCGGCTCTCCGATCTTCTGTTCACGCTGGCCCGGCTGGCCAATCACCGGCAGGGGCGGGGTGATGTGACGTGGTGATGGGCTATCGGCTGTCGGCTATCCGCTATCGGCTATCCGCTGGCATGCCGCCGGTCTTACTGACAACCGAGAGCGGATGGCGGATAGCGGATAGCCGATAGCTTCTCCCGGAGACCAACCCTCTGCGTTCATCTGCGTTCATCTGCGGCCGAATCCTGCCGTGACCGAACCCGTCGTCGTCACCCACGCGCTGGGGAGCTATCCGGTCTACGTCCAGCTCGGCGCGCTCGGCAGCCTGGGCGAGCTGGTGGCGCGTCATCTTCCCGGCCGACGCGTCGCCATGATCGCCGACGCAGCGGTGCACCAGCTCTACCGCGCGGGCCGGCTCGGGGCCACGCGGTGGGACGGCGAGACCTGCACCTTTCCGCCCGGCGAATCCTCCAAGACCAGAGAGACCTGGGCCCGGCTCAGCGACGAGCTCCTGCGCCGGGGCTTCGGCCGGGACAGCGGGATCATCGCGCTCGGCGGTGGAGTGACCGGCGACCTCGCCGGGTTCGTCGCCGCCACGTTCATGCGCGGCGTCCCCTGCATCCAGGCACCGACCTCGCTGCTCGCCATGCTGGACGCGTCGGTGGGCGGGAAGACCGGGGTGGACACGGCCGAGGGCAAGAACCTGATCGGCGCGTTCCACCCCCCGGTCGCGGTGATCGCCGATCCCGCGACCCTGGCCACCCTGCCCGACCGCGACTATCGCGCCGGGCTCGCCGAGGCGGTGAAGCACGGACTGATCGCGGATGCGGAGTACTTCGGGTGGATGGAGCGCGAGGCGGACACGATCCTGCGACGGGAGCCGGCCGCGCTGGAGCGGCTGGTGCGCCGGAGCGTCGAGATCAAGGCAGCCGTGGTGAGCGAGGACGAGCGGGAGAGCGGACGCCGCGCGATCCTCAACGCCGGCCACAGCGTGGCGCACGCGCTGGAGCGGGCCACCAACTACGCGATCCCCCACGGCGAAGCGGTGGGACTGGGACTGGTGGCGGAGTGCGCCCTTGCCGCTCACCTGGGACTGGCCCGGCCCTCCCTGGGCGAGCGGGTGGCCACGCTGCTCCGCCGCTTCGGCCTGCCCGTCCGGCTGGCCGCCCCGCTGCCCGTCGGCGAGGTGCTCGCCGGGATGGCGAGCGACAAGAAGAATCGCGCGAGCGCGATCCGCTTCGCCCTTCCCCGCACCGTCGGTGTCATGGAGCGGGGCGAGGGATGGACCGTGGCCGCGCCGGAGCAGGTGATTCGAATCTCGCTCGGACATATCATCTAATCCTCGTTGTTTCAGCCAGTTACCACACCGCTGTTCACCTACTTTATCATATCCAGGCGGAGAAAAGTGGAAGAAACGAGGAATCCTTTGCCCGTGAATAATTTGTGATGTGGAAAGCATTTTTTGCTTGACCGTCTCCGGAGCCATTCGTATATTGGCTCCCTCTCTCCAGCCGTTCGGCCCGCGCCCACATCGCTCGTCCTGTGCAACCTTCGTCGGGGTTGACTATGGCCCACGTTCGTCCTGGGAAAGCCCGCGCGTTCCTGCGCTCCACCCCTGCCGGCGCATTCGACCAGTACCTCCTCGACATCCAGAAGCTGCCCATGATCACCGATCCCGAGGAGGAAAAGCGGCTGGCCCGACGGGCCCTCGCGGGCGACGAGGTCGCGGCCGAGCGGCTGGTCACCGCCAACCTCCGGTTCGTGATCTCCTACGTGAAGAAGTATCAGGGCCACGGGCTGGATCTGTCGGAGCTGGTGGCGATCGGCAACGAGGGGCTGCTCAAGGCGGTCCGCAAGTTCGATCCCGATCACGGCGTGAAGTTCATCTCCTACGCCGTGTGGTGGGTGCGCCAGGCGGTGCTCAAGGCGCTGGCCGAGCAGACCCGCAGCGTGCGCATCCCCCTCAACCAGAACTCGGCGCTGGTGCGGATGTCCCGGGCGCAGAGCTTCCTGGCCCAGGAGCTGGGCCGGGAGCCGACCGACGAGGAGATCGCCACCGCGCTCAACGACACGGTGGAGAACATCCGCTCCGCTCGCCGGATGACCTCGACCGAGGTGTCCCTCGATGCCCCGGTGGAGCGGCAGGACCGCGGCGCCAGCACCTTCGGCGAGCGGGTAGCCGGCAACGGCCAGGGCGAGATCGAGGAGCTGACCGACGGCCGGCTGCAGCGCGAGTTCATCGACCGCCTCTTCCAGCGGCACCTCACCCCCCGCGAGCGCAAGATCCTCTCGCTCTATTACGGTCTCGAGGAAGGCTCCGAGGCGCTCACCCTGGAGAAGATCGGCGCCCTGCTCGGCGTCACCCGCGAGCGGATCCGCCAGATCCGCGAGCGCGCCTTCGAGAAACTGCGCGACAGCCCGGACGTGCGGGCGCTGAGGGGGTTCTGGGGAGCGGCCTGAGTTTGGGGCTGGGAAAAGCGTGAAAGGTGAAAAGTGAAGGGTGAAAGGGGGGCTCCGGTTCACGCCGGGGCCCCTTTCACCTTTCACCGTTCACTTTTCACCTTTCACCGTTCACGCTTTACTTTCCACCATGGCCGTCCGGCTTCCCATCTTTCCCCTCTCCGTCGTCCTCTTCCCCGGCACGCCGCTCCCGCTCCACATCTTCGAGCCCCGCTACCGCCGGATGCTGGCGGATTGTCTGGCCGGCGACCGGAGATTCGGGATCACCCCGACCGGTGCGGCCGAGGAGATGCCGGGGCCGGGCACCGTGGGGTGCACCGCGGAGATCCGGGTCAATCAGGAGCTCCCCGACGGCCGCTCCAACATCATCGTGCTGGGCGGTGACCGCTTCGTGGTGGCGCGGGTGATGGCCGAGGCGGTTCCCTATCACGTGGCGCTGGTGCAGCCGTTCCAGGACGAGCCCGGCACCGACCCGCCAGCCGAGAGCACCCGGCGGTTGCGCGATCTCTTCGCCGGCTATGCCGCCCTGCTCCGGCAGCTCAACGACGTCGAGCCGGGCGAGCCCGACCTCCCCGACGATGCCCTCGGCTTCTCTTTCCACGTCTCCGCCGCCATCGAGGCGGACCCCGGCGTCAAGCAGCGGCTCCTCGCCGAGCGCTCGACCGCGCGCCGAATGGAGGCCCTGCTCATGCTGGTGCCGATCCTGACCGCCTCGGTCGAGTCGGCGCTCCGGGTGCACCGGCGCGCCCATCGCAACGGCCGGGGCGGCGCCCGTCCCGACATCGCGGTCGAGCCGTGAAGCCGGAGCTGCTCGACGCGCTCGGCCGCATCGTCGGCCCCCGGTGGGTGCGCCACCGCCGGGCCGAGCTGGCTACCTTCACCATGGACGGCCTGCCCACCCGGGAGTCGTACCCGGGGGTGGTGGTGATGCCGGTCAGCTCCGCCGAGGTGCGCGAGGTGGTGCGGCTGCTCTACCGTACCGGCGTGCCCTTCGTCGCCCGGGGCGCGGGCACCGGGCTCTCCGGAGGGGCGGTGGCCGACCCCGGCACGGTGCTCATCACCCTCACCCGGATGAACCGCGTCATCCAGGTCGATCCGGTGCGGCGGCGGGCGGTGGTGCAGCCCGGTGCGATCAACGCGCGGCTGAGCGAGGCCGCCGCGCCGTACGGGCTCCACTACGTCCCCGATCCCTCGAGCCAGGCGGCCTGCACCGTGGGCGGGAACGTGGCGGAGAACGCGGGCGGGCCCCACTGCCTCAAGTACGGCGTGACCACCAATCACGTGGTCGAGCTGGAGGTGGTACTGCCGGACGCGACGGTGGTCCGGCTGGGCTCGCCGCACGGGGATCCCTGGGGCCCGGACCTCGTCGGCCTCTTCGTGGGCAGCGAAGGGATGTTCGGCATCGCGACCGAGATCGTGGTGCGGCTGGAGCCGCTGCCTGCGAGTGTGCGCACCATGCTGGCCGACTTCCCCACCGTGCGGGGCGCGAGCGAGGCGGTCTCCGCGGTGATCGCGGCGGGCATCGTCCCGGCGGCGATGGAAATGATGGACCGCGCCTGCGTGGCCGCGGTGGAGGCCTCCATCTATGCCGCGGGCTACCCCACCGACGCGGCCGCGGTGCTGCTGGTGGAGCTGGACGGCAACGCCGATGCGGTCGAGGTGGAGGCGGCGACGGTGACCGGAATCCTGCGCGAGCGGGGTGCGCGCGAGGTCCGCAGCGCCTCCACCCCGGCCGACCGGGCCCGGCTCTGGCAGGGGCGGAAGAAGGCCTTCGGGGCGATGGGGCGGATCGCCCCCGACCTGGCGGTGCAGGACGCGGTGGTGCCCCGCTCGGTCCTCCCCGATATCATGGACCGGATCGCGGAGATCCGCGACCGCCACCGGCTCTCCATCAGCAATGTCTTCCACGCCGGCGACGGGAACCTGCACCCCAACATCAGCTTCGACCGGCACGACCCGGAGCTGGCCGAGCGGGTGGGGGTGGCCTGCCGGGAGATCATGGCCGCGTGCGTCGCCGCGGGCGGCAGCATCACCGGCGAGCACGGCGTGGGATCCGACAAGATCGATTACATGCCCTGGATCTTCGATCCCGAGACGCTGGCCGCGATGCGCGCGGTCCGGCGGGCGTTCGATCCCGCGGAGCGGGCCAACCCGGGCAAGGTGATCCCGCTCCACGCCTGCCGCGAGTGGCGCGCGGCGCCGGGGGTCGAGTGAGCGACGACGTGGTGTTCGGGCGGCTCCGCGCGCTGCTGGGCAGCAGTGGGGTGGAGCGCGACGCCGACGGCGTGCCCCGCGCCACGCCCGAGACCGCCGAGGCGCTCTCCCTGGTGTGCCGCCTGGCGCACGAGGAGGGATGGAAGATCCGGGTGGAGGGCCACGCCAGCTGGCTCGCCCCCGACGCGCCGGCCGACCTGGCGGTGAGCACCCGGGCGCTCGACCAGGTGCTCTCGGTCAGCCCGGCCGACCTGGTGGCCACGGTGCAGGCCGGCGCGCCGATGGAATCGCTGCGCCGACGTCTGGCGGAGGAGGGCATGTGGCTGGCGATCGATCCGCCCGGCCGGCCCGACCGCACCCTCGGCTCGGTGGCGGCGACCGGCACCGCCGGCCCGCTCCGCCAGGGCTTCGGGCCGGTGCGCGACCACGTGCTGGGCTGCACCGTCGCCACCGGCGACGGCCGGCTGGTGCGGGCCGGAGGGCGGGTGGTGAAGAACGTCGCCGGATACGACCTCACCAAGCTCCAGGTCGGCGGGTTCGGCGGGTTCGGCATCATCGCCGAGGTGCACCTCCGGCTCCGGGCCCTGCCCCGGGCCGACGTGACGCTGGTGGCCCACGGTCAGCGCGACGCGCTTTCGTCCGCCGCCCGCGACCTGGTGGCGGCCAACCTCCTGCCCGGCGCGCTGGAGCTCCTCTCCCCCGCCCTGGCCGCGGAAGCGGTCTGGGTGCTCGCGGCCCGCTTCGTCGGCACCGACGCGGCGGTGCAGGCGGACGTTCGGCGGCTCGGCGCCGACTCGGGGCTGGCCTGGCAGCCGCTCCCGGCGGAGAAGACGGCCGCGTTCTGGGGACTGGTCGCGCGGGGAAGTCTGGGCGGCCCGATCACGCTCCGGCTGGGCGTCCTGGGAGACGGGGTGGACGACACCCTGGACCTCGTGGCCCACGATCTGGACGAGGGACTGGTGAGCGCGGGCCCGGGAGCCGGGATGATCCGCTGGACCGGTGAGGGCCCGGTGGAGCGCCTGCGCGCCCTGCGGCGGGCCGCGGCGGCGCGGGAGATCCCCATGACCCTGGAGCGGGCCCCGTGGCCCGTACGGCGGGCGCTGGGCCATTTCGGGGCCTATCGCGAGGGAGTCGGCCAGGTGGTCGCGCGGCTCCGGGACTCGTTCGATCCCGGCAAGTGCCTGAGCGTGGCGCTGGAGGGAGCGGAGTGAGCGGGGGCGGTACGGCGGAACGGCGGTACGGCGGTACGACGGAAGCCGTGCAATCGGTTGCATCCCCAGGGAAGGAGCCCCCGACCGCCGACGACCCCCTCGGGCCCTGCGTGCACTGCGGCTTCTGCCTTCAGGCCTGTCCCACCTATCTCGCCACCGGCGACGAGGCCGACAGCCCGCGGGGACGGATCGTGCTCATGCGGGCACTGGAGCGGGGCGAGATGACATCCTCCGATGCCGCGCTGGTCCAGCACCTCGACGCCTGTCTCGGCTGCCGGGGGTGCGAGCCGGTGTGCCCCTCTGGCGTGCAGTACGGGCGGGGGCTCGAGCGGGCCCGCGAACGGCTGCACGCGGAGCGGGGCCTGCCGCCGCTCGCGCGGGCGGTGCTCGCCGTGTTCCGTCACGACCGCCTGTGGCGCCCGCTGTTCACCGCGGCGCGCTGGCTCCGGGCCACCGGACTGGCGCGGGCGCTGGCTGGCGGCGGGAGGCTGGGATTTGGGATGGGCATGATCGCGGCCACGGCGGAACGGCGGAACGGCGGAACGGCGGAAGGGTCCGCGGCGAGCGGGGCTCCTGCTTCCGACGCCTCGTTCCGTCGTTCCGTCGTGCCGCCGTACCGCCCTCCTGCCGTTCCGCCGTTCCGCCGTTCCGCCGTCGCGCTGTTCCGCGGCTGCGTGATGGACACCCTCTTCGCCCACGTGCACCAAGCCACTCGTCGGACGCTCGAGGCCAACGGGTACCGGGTGGTCGAAGTGGCGGGGCAGACCTGCTGTGGCGCCCTGCACGAGCACGCGGGGGACCGGGAAAGCGCAGCCGAGCTGGCGCGGCGCAACGTCGCCGCCTTCGCCGGAGCAGCCGACTACGTCGTGGTGAACAGCGCCGGATGCGGCGCCCAGCTCAAGGACTACGGTCACCTGCTGGGCGACGAGGACGCCGAGGCGCTCGCCGCCAGGGTGAAGGACGTGAGCGAGCTCCTCGCCGCGGCGGGCCCGCGTCCGGGCGCGGCGCTCGAGCTGGACGTCGCCTACGACGCGCCCTGTCACCTCCAGCACGCACAGCGGATCCAGGACGAGCCGCTGGCCCTGCTCCGCGCCATCCCCGGGCTCCGGCTGCGGGTTCTTCCCGGCTCCGACCGCTGCTGCGGCAGCGCCGGCATCTACGCCGTGCTCGAGCCGGAGATGGCCCGCGCGGTGCTCGGCGCCAAGATCGAGACCTTCGCCGAGGCGGACCCCCGCCCCGCCGTCGTCGCCACCGGTAATCCGGGCTGCCTGATGCAGATCGGGGCCGGGCTCATGGCGGCGGGGCTGCCGATCGGGGTAGCGCATCCGGTGGAGCTGCTGGACTGGAGCTACGAGAAGGCGGGGATGTACAGTGGTGAAGGGTGAAAAGGGTGAAAAGGGTGAAAGGTGAAGGGTGAAGGGGCGTACCTCACCCCCCTTCACCTTTCACCTTTCACCTTTCACCCTTCACCCTTCACCCTTCACCGTTTTTCTCCCCTTTCCCACCCCATCCGATTATCTCTTAGAAACCATGTCCACCGGCATTCTCTTCGACTTCAACGGCGTCATCGTGGACGACGAGCCGCAGCACTGTGAGGCGCTGATCACCACCCTGGCCGAGTACGGCCACCCGCTCGATCGCGACACCTACTACCGCGACTACCTGGGCTTCGACGACCGCGAGTGCTTCCGCTTCAGCTTCGCCCGGGCGGGGGAGCCGCTGGCGGAGGATCGCCTGCGGGAAGCGATCGAGCGGAAGAACGCGCACTACGAGCGGGCCATCCGCGGCTCGCTCCGGCTGGTGCCCGGGGTCGCGGAGTTCGTCGAAGAGGCGGCGCTGGACGGGCACCAGCTCGCCATCGTCTCCGGCGCGCTCCGCCGGGAGATCGAGCTGGTACTGGAGCTGGCCGGGCTGCGTCCCCACTTCGCCGAGATCGTGGCCGCAGAGGACGTGAGCGCGTGCAAGCCCGACCCCCAGGGCTTCAACCGCGCGCTGGAGCGGTTGGAGGTCGAGCCCCGCCGCTGCGTGGTGGTCGAGGACTCGCTCCCGGGCCTCGCGGCCGCACGGGCGGCGGGTCTCCGCTGCGCCGTGCTGACCACCTCGCATTCCACCGAATCGTTCTCCGGAGCCGACCTGGTCTGGTCCGACTTCGTCGGCCGCGGCCCTTCCGAGCTGCCCTGGAGCCATGCCTGAGCTGGACCTGAGCCTCGATCGCCGCCGGCTGGTGGCGCTGCGCCACGGCGCAGTGTTGGTCGTGAGCCCGGCCGCCGTCTTCCGCATCGCGGGCAGCGGAGCCCTGGCTTGCATCCAGGGCCTGCTCACCAATGACCTGCTCGCGCCGGGCGACGGCTCGCTGGTCTACGGCGCCATGCTCACGCCCAAGGGGATGATCGAGACCGACGCCTGGGTCCTGCGGCGGGGAGACACGCTTACCATGATCGTCCCCTGCGAGGGACGAGCGCGGGCCCAGGAGATCTTCGCCCGCGCGCTTCCGCCCCGCCTCGCACGGGCCACCGACCTGACCGGCGAGCTGCGGGTGGCGTGGCTCCTGGGAGAGCGGGGGTTCCAGACCCTGGCCAAGTCGGGAATCGGCGCGCCGGAAGGTGCCGGCCGGGTGGTGGAGGTGGCCGGCAACGGCGACCCGGTACTCGTGGCGCTGGCGCCGGAAGCGGCGCCGTTCGCGGCGCTCCTGGTCGGTCCGGTTCCTGCGGTCGAGCCGCTGGGCGGTCGCCTGACGGCCGCGGGCGCGGGACCGGGCGACGAGCTGGACCGCCAGGCGGCCCGGATCCTGGCCGGCTGGCCCGGGCTCGGCGCGGAGATCGAGGACCGGACCCTGCCCCAGGAGGTACGCTACGACGAGATCGGCGGCGTGTCCTACACCAAGGGGTGCTACACCGGGCAGGAGACCGTCGCCCGGGTGCATTTCCGGGGGCACACCAACCGCGAGCTGCGTGGGCTGCGTTGGCTCGGCGCCGCTCCCGTCCTCGGGAGCAACGGCCTGGACAGCGGGCGCGAGGTGAGGATCGGGGATCGCGAGGTCGGTACGGTGCGCAGCACCCTCACGGTGGATGGCCGCGCCATGGGGCTCGCGCTGATCCGGCGGGAGGCGGCGGTCGGCGCCAAGGTGGTGGCGGCGGGGCAGCCCGCGACCGTCACCGCGCTTCCCTTCGGCGACGAGTTGGATGCCTGAAAGACGAGGCCCCGGGAAGCTGCCCCGGGGCCCGCAGAACCGCATGACCGCAGGAGCTTACTTGGCGCTGTCCCGGGTCATCATCGAGTCGGACATCATGCTGGTGCTGTCATGGGACATGCCCATGCCCATACCGGTGTCGGCCGCGGCGGGCGCCATCTCGCCGGTGGTCTCGCCGGCCGGAGCCTCGGCCTTCTTCGGCCCGCAGGCCGCGACGACCAGGAGCGCCGACATCAAGAGCAGCTTCTTCATCACATACTCCTCCGCGGATTGGTTGGCCAGCCACGTTCAAGGTATCACGTCGGCATCGCCGCCGGATGCACGGGGGGCGAAGGTAAGCGCGCAGCCCCGAATGTCAAGCGGGAGCCAGCCTGCCCGTCCCCCGGGATCCCGCGGAACTACTTCTGAAATACATGTGGAGCAATGACTTACAAATCCGATTCGAGCGAACCCCGCACCTTCGGTGAGCTCCGGAACAGCCGCTGGGCAGATCCGCCGCTCCGGGGCCGCAGTGTCCGCGACGAGATCCGCGCCAATCTGCTCGCCCGGCTCGAGGCCGGCGCGCCGCTGTTTGCCGGCATCGTGGGATACGAGGACACCATCCTGCCGCAGCTGATCAACGCCCTGTTGGCGCGGCACCACTTCATTCTCCTCGGCCTCCGGGGCCAGGCCAAGAGCCGGATCCTCCGCGAGCTGACCACCCTGCTGGACGAGCGGATCCCGACCGTGGCGGGCAGCGAGGTCAACGACGACCCCTTCGCCCCCATCTCGAAATATGCCCGCGAGGTGCTGGGCGAGTGCGGCGACGCGGCGCCGATCGCCTGGGTCGGACGGGACCAGCGCTACGTCGAGAAGCTGGCGACGCCCGACGTCACCATCGCCGACCTGATCGGCGACGTGGACCCGATCAAGGCCGCGCGCGGCGGGCACCTGCTGTCCGACGAGCTGACCATGCACTTCGGGCTCCTGCCCCGCGCCAACCGGGGGGTCTTCGCCATCAACGAGCTGCCGGACCTGAGCGGCAAGGTGCAGGTGGGCCTGTTCAACATCATGCAGGAGGGGGACGTCCAGATCAAAGGCTACCCCGTGCGCCTTGCACTCGACGTGCTGCTCGCCTTTACCGCGAACCCCGAGGACTACACCGCGCGGGGCAAGATCATCACGCCGCTCAAGGACCGGATCGGCTCGGAGATCATCACCCACTATCCCCGGACGGTGCAGCTCGGCATGGAGATCACCTCGCAGGAAGCCTGGATCCGGCGGGGTGGCCTGCCGCTCGAGGTCCCCGACTTCGTGCTGGAGACGATCGAGCGGGTGGCGTTCGAGGCCCGGGAAGACAAGCGGGTGGACAAGCGCTCGGGGGTGAGCCAGCGACTCCCGATCAGCGTGCTGGAGAACGCCGTCTCCAACGCCGAGCGGCGCACCGTCGCGGCGGGAGAGGACCGGATCGTCCCGCGGATCAGCGACATCTACGCCGCGGTTCCCTCGATCACCGGCAAGCTGGAGCTGGAGTACGAGGGCGAGCTGCAGGGCGGCGACACCATCGCGCGGGAGCTGATCCGCCGGGCGGCGGGCAAGGTGCTGGAGGAGCGGGCCGGCGGCGCCGACCTGGCGAAGGTGGTGGCCTGGTTCGACCAGGGCGGTGCGCTCAAGGTGCCCGGAGACGAGCGCTCCGAGCTCTGCTACAAGGGATTCAGCGTGGTGCCGGGCCTGCTCGACATGGTGGCCGAGGTGGGGCTCTCGCCCAAGTCGGATCACCCCCGTGCCGTGGCCGCCTGCGAGTTGGTGCTCGAGGGCCTCGCGGCCGCCAAGCGGATCAGCCGCACCGAGGAGCTGGGCTACACCAGGGCCCGGCCCGAGCGGCGGGAGCCGGGCTACGGCAAGGGTGGAATCTCCTTCGGATGAGGGGGGCGAAGAGCGTGAAAGGTGAAAAGTGAAAAGGAACTGCCCGCGGCCAGCATCCCTTTTTCACTTTTCACTCTTCACGCTCTTCACAACCGGCCACTTCGCCATCGCCGCCGCCACCACCAGCCTCGCCGACTCCTCCATCCCCAGCAGCGCCGTATTGATCGTCAGATGGTAGCCCGCGGGGTGGGCCCAGTCGCGCCGGTAGTACTCCTGGTGATAGCGCGCGCGGCTGCTGTCGGTGTCGTCGGTGACCCGCGCTGCCTCCTCCAGGGAGACGCCGAGCCGTTCGGCGGCGACGCGGATCCGCCAGTCCCGGGGGGCCACCACCCGGACGTGCAGCGCCTCCCGCTCGGTGGCCAGCACCGCCGGCGCCGCCCGGCCCACCAGGACCACCCTCCCCTCGGCCGCGATCTCCTCGACCACCTGCTCGGTGATCCGCACCAGGTCCGGCTCGGCCAGCGCCGACACGGTGCCGCCGGCCTGGGGCGGGACCACCAGCTCGGGCGTGGCCGCGACCAGGGCCATCGCCAGCCGCTCGATGAAGCCGGGGACCCGCTCCTCCCGCCGGGCCACGTCCTCCGGCGCGAG
>Ga0210102_1000247_pt1 | contig 14937 bp, 13 predicted proteins | sample RushOxbow_ThreeS_4_FD_185563 | JGI IMG/M metagenome (GOLD analysis project Ga0210102, IMG submission 185563) | Wetland microbial communities from San Francisco Bay, California, USA, that impact long-term carbon sequestration -... | ecosystem: Environmental > Aquatic > Marine > Wetlands ...
ACGTTCCCCACCGGCTCGACCACCCTGTACCCGAAGACGTCGAGGAACGCCTCGACCACCGCGTGGCGCACCTCGGCGGTGAGCGCCTCCCGGTCGGTCCGAAGCAGCTCCTCCGCCACGCTGGTCATCACCACCCGCTCGATCCCGCAGGGCACGATGAGGTCGAAGTAGTCCAGCTCGGTGGTGACGTTCAGCGCGAAGCCGTGCAGGGTGATCCATTGCTTCACGTGGATCCCGATGCTGGCGATCTTGCGGCCCGCGGTCCACACGCCGGTGAGGCCCGGCACCCGTGCGGCGGGAACACCCAGCCGCTCGAGCGCCTGGATCAGGACATCCTCCAGGCTGCGAAGGTACCAATGCAGGTCGGGCCGGTGTGCGCGCAGATCGACGATGGGATATCCGACCAGCTGGCCCGGGCCGTGGAAAGTCACGTCGCCGCCGCGCTCGACCTCGAACACCTCGGCGCCCCGGCGCTCGAGCTCGGCGGGGGGCAGGGGGAGGCTGGTGGGCCGAGTGCCGCGTCCCAGCGTCACCACCGGTGGGTGCTCCACCAACAGCAGGATGTCGTGGGGGAGCTCCCCCCGCCCCCGGAGCCGGCAGAGCTCACGCTGCAGCTCGAGCACCTCCCGGTAGCGCCGGAGACCGAGCTCGCGCAGCTCGAGAGGACGCCTCACCGGGCGGCTCCCAGCCGTCGGGCCCGGCGCGCCAGGAGCAGCGCGGCGGCGGCGGCCACCGCCGCCAGACCGAGCAGCCCCGCGCGGCCGAAGTAGTGATCCAGCGGCATGGTGGCGAGCATCAGGACCACGGTGGCGAAAGAGCTCACCAGCGCCAGCCCCCCACGCCGGTACGACGAGCCGATCGGGCGCAGCAGCCACCAGGTCGTGACACCGGCCAGCAGCAGGCCGCCCAGCGTACCCGTCACCAGAAGCACGAACGGAGCGCCCAGGTCGGGCGCCCCGGTCGGGCCCGGCGAGCGGACCAGCCCGAGGGAGGCCACCGTCGCCGTGATGAGGGTCAGGCCAGCCGAAATCCCCGCGCCCACCGCCGCGGCGGCCAAGCCGATCGGATCCATGCTCAGATGTGCAGAACCCGCCCCATCGAGTCCAGCGCCGCCTCGGCGATCGCCTCGGACAGGGTGGGATGCGCGTGGATCGCCAGATCCACTTCCTCGACGGTGTACTCGTTCTCCCGGGCCACGGCCAGCTCGTGGATCATCTCCGAGGCGTGGCTCGCCACGATGTGCGCTCCGAGGATCTCGCCGTACTTCTTGTCGCGAATGATCTTGACGAACCCCTCGGTCTCACCGGCCGCCCGGGCCCGCCCGTTGGCGCTGAGGGGGAAGCGGCCGAGCTGGTAGTCCAGCTTCCGCTCCTTGGCCTGCTCCTCCGTGAGCCCGATGCTGGCGACCTCCGGGTGGCAGTAGGTGACGCTGGGGACGTTGTCGTACTTGATCGGGTGCGGCGCGTGGCCGGCGATCCGCTCGGCCACCACGACGCCCTCCCGGCTCCCCTTGTGGGCCAGCATGGGCGGGCCGGCCACGTCGCCGATGCAGTAGACCCCCGGGGCCGTCGTCTCCAGGGTGGCGAGGTTCACCTTGACGAAGCCCCGCTCGTCCAGCTGGACCCCGGCCTCCTGGAACCCCATCTCCTCGGTGTTCACCGCTCGGCCCGCGGCCATGAGGACCTTCTCTACCTGGATCGACTCGGTCTTGCCGCCCGCCTCGACCTCGAGGGTGACGGAATCCTTGCTCACGGCTGCCTTCTTGACCCTGGCTCCGGCGAGGACGGTCATGCCCCGCTTGCGAAAGCTCTTGGCGATCGCGTCGGAGGACTCCGCGTCTTCCAGCGGCAGGATTCGCGGCAGGACCTCGATCAGCGTCACCTTGGTGCCGAAGGCGTTGAAGATATCCGCGAACTCGCACCCGACGGCGCCGGCACCCACCACCGCGAGTGTCTTCGGCGCCGTCTCGAGAAAGAGCGCCTCGTCGGAGCTGATCACCGTGCTCTTGTTCAGCTCCAGCCCGACCTGCGGGATCCCCTTCACCCGGGACCCGGTGGCGATCACCACCGCCTTGGTCGCCTGGTAGGTCTCGCTTCCGACCTTCACCGTGCGGTTCTTGCCCAGCACTCCGGTGCCCCGCAGCACGGTGACCTTGTGCTTCTTCATGAGGAACTCGACGCCCTTCGAGTTCTGCTCCGACACCTTGCGCGACCGGCGCATCGCCACACCGTAGTCGGCCTTCACCCCGCCGACCTCCACCCCCAGCTCCTTCGCATCGTGCGAGGCCAGGTTGGCCACGTAGGCGCTGTGCAGCAAGGCCTTGGTGGGGATGCAGCCGATATTGACGCAGACCCCGCCCAGCTTGTCCCGCTCCACCACCGCCGTCACGAGCCCCAGCTGGGCCGCCCGGATGGCGCAGACGTATCCCGCGGGGCCGCCGCCGATGATGATGAGGTCGAAGGAGCTCGAGGCCACGGGTAAGTCTCCCTGTCTGAAGAGCGTGAAAAGTGAAGGGTGAAAAGTGAAGGGTGAAAGGGGAAAGGGGAAAGGGGAAAGGGGAGGAGGCCGGGCGGCCCCTTCACCTTTCACCCTTCACCTTTCATGCTCTCCTGCCTCACCACACCATCGCGAGCGGGTTCTCCAGCATCGCGGTGAGGGTCTGGAGGAAACGGGCTCCGGTGGCGCCGTCGATCACGCGATGGTCGCAGGACATGGTGAGCCGCATCCGGCGCCGCACCGCAACCGCGCCGTCGAGGGCTACGGGCCGGGGCGCGATCCGTCCCACCGCCAGGATTCCCGCCTCCGGCGGGTTGATCACGGCCGTGAACTCATCGATGTCCAGCATCCCCAGATTCGAGATGGAGAAGGTGGCGCCGGTGTATTCCTCCGGCCCCAGCCGGCGCTCCCGGGCCCGGGCCGCGAGGTCGCTCGACTCCGCGGCGATCTCCCGCAGGCTCTTCCGGTCCGCGTGGCGGATGACCGGGGTGATCAGGCCCTCCGCGATCGCGACCGCCATGCCGATATGGACTTCGTTCCAGTAGCGGATCCGGTCGTCCTGCCACCATGCGTTGCAGGCGGGATGCTGCCGGAGGGCCAGCGCCACGGCCTTGATGATGATGTCGTTGAACGACACCTTCTGCCTCTCCGCCCCACTGCCCCCCGGTCCCCCGTTGACCAGCGCGTCACGGGCCTCCCAGGCCCGCTCCATGTCCGCCTCGGTGGTCAAATAGAAGGTCGGAATCGGTCCGATCGACTGGGTGAGCCGCCGGGCGATGGTCTTCCGGATCTGGGTGAGCGGGACCTCGCTGAACGGCGGCCCGACGGGGCCGGCGGGCATCGGGGCCGGGGCGGCGGGGGCGCGCTCCAGGTCGCGAGCGATCACGCGCCCCTCGGGGCCCGAGCCGGTGATGGCGCCGAGATCGATCCCGCGCTCCGCCGCCATACGCCGGGCCAGGGGTGACGCCTTCACCCGGCCCCCGGCGCCCGCAGCTGCGGGTGCGCCATTGCCGGCCGGGGCCGGCCTCGAGGGCAGCCTCTTCGATTCGGCCTCGGCCGGAGCTGCCGGCGGCATCGAGACCGGGTGATTGCGGCCCGGCGCGGGCTCGGTGGCCTGCGCCTCCGCCACCGCTTCGCCTGGCTGGCCGATCACGGCCACCACCTGCGACACCGGCACGGTGGCGCCGGCCGCCACCACCTGCTTGAGCAGGGTGCCCCCGGTGCGGGCCACCAGCTCCATCACTGCCTTGTCGGTCTCGACCTCGGCCAGCACGTCGCCCACGGCGACGGCCTCGCCTTCCTGCTTCTTCCACTCGACCAGGCGCCCCTCCTCCATGGTGGGGGAGAGCGCCTCCATCACGACGTTTGTTGGCATGCGGCTCCCAAGGTATCGCTATCCGCTATCCGCTATCGGATAGCGGATAGCGGATAGCGGATAGCCTAATCCAGATACATCACCTGTTTGACCGCGGCGATCACCCTGGCCGGATCCACCTTCGCGGCCCGTTCCAGGTGCTTGTTGTAGGGCATCGGCACGTCGGCGCCGGTGACCCGGAGGATCGGCGCGTCGAGAGCATCGAACGCCTCCCGCTGAATCGTGTCTACCACCTGTGCCCCCACGCCGGCGAACGGCCAGCCCTCCTCCGCCACCACGCAACGGTGAGTCCTGGTCACCGATTCCAGGATCGTCCCGGCGTCTAGCGGCCGGATGGTGCGGAGGTCGACCACATCGGCCTCGGTCCCCTCGGCGGCCAGCTGCTCGGCGGCCTTGAGCGCCACGGCCACCGTCTTCGAGTGGCAGACGATGGTGACGTGGTCGCCGGCGCGCTTGACGTCGGCGCTCCCCAGCGGTACCAGGTGCTCGCCTTCCGGCACCTCGCCCTTCAGGTTATAGAGCATCTCGCCTTCGATGAACACGATCGGGTTGTCGTCCCGGATCGCGCTCTTGAGCAGGCCCTTGGCATCGGCCGGCGTGGCCGGCGCGACGACCATGAGCCCGGGAATGTGGGCGTAGTAACTCTCGAAGGCCTGGGAATGCTGGGCGCCGAGCTGCAACGCGGCGCCGCCGGGGCCGCGGAACACCGCCGGCACGCCGACCTGCCCGCCCGACATGTAGCGCATCTTGGCCGCCGAGTTGACCAGCTGGTCGATGGCGAGGAGGGCGAAGTTCCAGGTCATGAACTCGATGACCGGGCGGAGGCCGACCATGGCGGCCCCCACCCCCACGCCGGCAAACCCCAGCTCGGTGATCGGCGTGTCCACCACCCGCATCGGCCCGAACTCCTCCAGCAAGCCGCGGCTGACCTTGTAGGCCCCCTGATACACGCCCACCTCCTCCCCCATGAGGAAGACCTCGGGGTCGCGCTGCATCTCCTCGCGGAGAGCCTGATTCAGGGCGTCGCGGTAGGTCAGGGTGGGCATGCGAACGTCTCCGTAAGAGGGTGAAAGGTGAAGGGTGAACGGATGAAAGGGCTGCCCCGCCGACCCCCTTTCACCCTTCACCTTTCACCCTTCACCTGGTGCATACACGTCCGCCCACAGCGCCTCCGGCTCCGGGTCCGGCGCCTCCTCGGCGAACTGGTAGGCGTCGTTCACCTCCCGCAGGACCTCCTTGTCGAGCGCCTTCACCCCGGCCTCGTCCATCAGTCCCTCGGCGATCAGGCGCTGGGACCAGAGCGCGATCGGGTCGCGCTTGCGCTGTTCCTCGACCTCTTCCTTGGTCCGGTAGTGCCCGTGGATCGGGTCGGACATGGAGTGGCCCATGAAGCGGTAGGTGCGGACCTCGAGCAGGGTAGGGTGCCGGTCGGCCCGGGCGCGCTGCACCGCGCGCTCCATGGCGGCATGCATGATCAGCACGTCCTGACCGTCCACCACCTCGTTCGCCATGTCGTAGGAACAGGCCCGCTCGGAGATGTCGTAGATGGCGCTGGCCCGCTCGAGCGCGGTCCCCATTCCGTAGCGGTTGTTCTCGCAGATGTAGATGACCGGCAGCTTCCAGAGCGCGGCCATGTTGAGCGCCTCGTGAAACGCGCCGTTGTTGACCGCGGCCTCGCCGAAGTAGCACACCGCCACCTGGCGGGTGTCGCGGTACTTGGCCGCGAACGCCATCCCGGTCGCGAGCGGAATGTGCGCCCCCACGATGGCGTGACCGCCGAGGAACCCCAGGGAGACGTCGAACAGGTGCATCGAGCCGCCCTTGCCGCCGGAGCATCCCGCCGCCTTGCCGAAGAGCTCGGCCATCACGGTCCGGGCCGAGATCCCCCGAACCAGCGCGTGGCCGTGCTCCCGGTAGGAGCACACCACGTAGTCGTCCTTGCCCACCGCGGCCAGGCTGCCGACGGCCACCGCCTCCTGCCCGATGTACAGGTGGCAGAAGCCGCCGACCTTCCCCAGGCTGTAGGCCTCGCCCGCCTTCTCCTCGAAGCGGCGGATGAGCAGCATCTGCCGGAGCCAGTCGCGGTATTCATCGGCCCGCGACTGGTCCAGGCCACGCCGGGCGTTCGGGCGGGTGGAGGTGGCCATCAGCGGCGCTCCGCGCCGGCCGCGCGCGCCTGGTCCCACGCGTGATAGGAAGAGCGGGTGAGCGGGCTCGCCTGCACGTGGACGAAGCCCATCGCCTCACCCAGCTCCCGCAGCTCGGCGAACTCGTCGGGAGTGTAGTAGCGGGCCACCGGGAGATGGCCGTCGGAGGGGCGCAGGTACTGGCCCAGCGTGAGAATATTGACGTCGCTGCGCCGCAGGTCCCGCATGCAGACCAGCACCTCGTCCCACTCCTCGCCCATGCCCAGGATGATCCCCGATTTGGTGAGGCCGTGGGGCGCCATCCGGCGCGCCCGGGCGAGCAGTTCCAGCGCCCGGTCGTAGCGCCCGCCGGGGCGGGCCAGGCGGTAGAGCCGCTCGGCGGTCTCGAGGTTGTGATTGAGGATGTCGGGCCGGGCGTCCATCACGAGCCGCAGGGCCCGCTCCGAGCCCTTGAAGTCCGGAATCAGGACCTCGACCGTGGCACCCGGCAGCCGGCGCCGGATCTCGGTGACGCACCCGGCGAATGCCTCCGCGCCGCCGCTGGGCAGGTCGTCCCGGTCCACCGAGGTGATGACGACGTGCTCCAGCCCCATCCGCTCGACCGCCTCGGCCAGCCGGACCGGCTCCAGCGGGTCGAACGCCTTGGGCGTGCCGTGGGCCACCGCGCAGTAGGCGCAGTTACGGGTGCAGACGTCGCCCAGAATCATGAACGTGGCGGCCTTGTGCTCCCAGCACTCGCCGATGTTGGGGCAGCGCGCCTCTTCGCACACGGTGTGGAGCCCCAGCTCCCGCATCATCCCCTTGATGTGCACGTAGCTCGGACCGCCGGGGGCCTTGACCTTGAGCCACTGCGGCTTGCGGGCCGGAGCGGCGGAGGGCGCCGCCCCGGTGGGCGATCGGTTCAGTTGTACGAGCGGGACCGACACTGCGGGTCTCCACGGCAGAGATTCGAATACGACTCGTTTCGTGCCGGGGGGAAAGCTAGTCGCCTCCGCAAGACGAGGCCACCGGAACGCCGCTGATGCAGTCGGGGCTCAGGGCTGGCCGCAGGACTCCAGGACCGACTGGGCCGCGCGCTTGACTGCGGCCGAGGCCCGCTCCTCCTGCTCGGTCGGGCCGCGCTGGGTCTCAAATTCGGCGAAGGTCCGGCCGACCACGGTGAGAGAGGTCCTGCCGTCGGCCGCGGGGGCGGCACGGGCCTCGATCCGCTCCACGTTGCGGCGGAACTGGGGGTCCGCCCGGTGCACGCTGTTGTCGATCTTCTGCGCCTGATAGCGGTAGTCGGTCTCGTCGAACGCCTGTGCGCGGTAGCCCAGGGAATCGAGCTTGGACCGGGCGCAGGCGATCACGTCGGCCGGAGCGGCGGAGGGAGACGCGGCGAGCGTGCTGTAGTAGGAGCCGCCGCAGGCACCCGCCAGGACCAGCGTGCCGAGGGTGAGGAGCGTGCGCATGGTGGAGCGTCTCCCGGGAGAGGTGAGGGTTGCCCCCAATCTAACGGCGGCCGCCCCAAAAAAAGACGGCCGCTCCCGGAGGAGCGGCCGTCCCCGTGCTGCGAGGCGCGCGGCCTAGAAGAACAGCATCATGCCGAGCGAACCCTGGTCCGACTTGGAGTCCTTCTCGCCGTCGGAGTAGCCGTCGATGTGGCCGTACTCCGCCACCCAGCGGAGCGACTTGCTCCACTTGTAGGTGATCTGGCCGACGATGGCCCGGTTCTTCAGGATCTCCTCGTCGATCCCGTCGGCGGCCTTGTCGGCGTCGGAACGCTTCAGGTGATTCTCACCCCAGCTGGCGCCGATTATGAACTTGCTGGCGGGTGGGCTGTAGGTGATCTGGCCGATGAAGCCGAAGGAGTTCCGGCCGTCGCCCGCCACGTCGACCCCGAGGTTGTCGAAGTCGTCACCGCCCACGATGCCGTCGCCCTGAAGCAGGTAGCCCATGCCCTTGGCGAAGAAGCCGGAGCCGGTGAGGGCGAACCCGGAGACGTCGAAGGAGATGCCGCCGCCGCCGCCGGCGGAGGTGAGACTCTCGGTGGTGCCGGTGGCGCCGTCCTTGGCGGTCTGCACCGCGCCGTTCAGGAAGATCTTGACGTTCCCCGTCTCGCCGACCTTGGAGTTGTAGTTGAACTCCGCCTCGACGCGCGGCAGCTCTATGGTGCTGTATTGTCCGGCGCGGAGACCCTCGAACAGGCCGATGCTGAACGATGCCGGCCGGCCGCTGGGGCTGGTGTAGGTGAGCTGGGAACGGAAGTCGGGATACAGGTACCCGTACCCGATCCGGCCCAGGGCCGTGCCGCGCCCGCCGCCGCCCACGCCCACGCCCAGCAGGGTCATGTCGGTGAGGATGTTGCCGCGCTGGTAGAGCCCGAGCTCCTTACCCATGAGCAGGGAGCCCCAGGTTCCGCCCGCGGTCAGGTAGACCTGACGCATATCGATCTGGGCGCCAGCGGCGTCGGTGCCGAAGAAGCTGGCGTGGTGGCCTCCGGTCTCGATCTGCGGCGCGAAGCCGAAATGCACGCCGAGGTCGACGTTGTCTTCCTTGCCCTTGGCATCGAACACCGCGAATGCCGGCAGCAGGCCGGTGCCGAACGACCCATCCTTCGAGGTGGTCGTGCAGTCGCCGCTCGGGGCGCACGCCTTCCCCTGCTGATAGATGTAGAATGCGTTGACGTTCCCCGCAAAGGTGAAGTTCCAGCCGTTGCTCATCTGCATCGTGAGCTGGGCTTCGGCGGCAGTCGCCGCTCCTAACGCCAGACCCATGCACAACAGTGCGACTCGCTTCATAGGTGCGTCTCCCTCGTGATGAGAATGACCGCCGACGACAGCCAAACCTCGGGACGAATGCCTGCACCAACGACGGGTGCGCGCCGGGCGCGCGTAGATCATTTCGGAGCAGTGAGGATCGCGTTCACCTCCCAGAACGCGTACCAGAGCGGCAAGGGCCGGTGATTCTCCCACCAGTAGTAGTCGCCGATCCGGCTCGCGTAGACGTTGGCGCCGTAGGGGAAATGGAACCCGCCACTGCGGCGGAGCTCCCCCATGGCCTCGGTGAGACCGGCCGAGTCGCCGGTCCAGGCGCAGCCCTCTCGCTGCGTTCGGGGGTCCTGCCCCATGCAGGCCTGCCCCGCCGCCTGGCCGAATCCGGCACCGGCCAGGAAACCCTCCACGTACGCTGTCTGCGCTTCGTGCCCCATCCGTCCCCAATCGGCCCCGTTCCGTGCCATCCAGTGCGGGTCGGGCTGCTGTCCGGACCAGCTACGTCCGGCCAGCAACCCTACCGCTCCGAGGGCCAGCCACCACCACCGTCGTGCCATGCGAAACGAAGCGGCCGGCGGGCGGCCCGCCTGCGGCCCCCCACCAGCCGCCCTCCTTCCTACTTCTTCTTGGGGAGTCCAAAGACCATGACGGCATCTCCCAGCGGATAGCTGATCTGGAAATTGCCGCCGCACGCCACCGCAACGAACTGCTCCCCCCCGTGGGTGAAGGTCATCGGCGCGGAATTGCACCCCGCTCCGGCGTTGAACTGCCACAGCAGCTTGCCGGTCTTGGCGTCGAAGGCGTTGAAGTTGCCGTTGCCCTCGCCGGTGAAGGTGAGCCCGCCGGCCGTGGCGAGCGAGCCGCCCATCATCGGCTGGGGAACCTTGTTCTGCCAGGCGATCTTGCCGGTCTTGAGGTCCACCGCGGAGAAGAGGCCGTACTGCTCCTCGCCCGCGATCGCGACGAATGCCGACCCCAGCCAGAGCCGGCCTTTCTCCCAGGGCGCGCTGTGCACCTTGTAATGCATCGGCTGGTGCAGCGCGGCCACGTAGGCGTAGCCCAGGTTCGGATCGATCGAGATCGGCGACCACTCCGAGCCGCCGTTGGCGCCCGGCAGCATCCGGGTCCCCTCCGGCGTGGGCAGGGCGAACATGTTCTCCTGCGGCACGAAGGCGTCGCTCCGGCGCACCAGCTTGCCGGTGGCCGCGTCGAGCACGTACACCCAGCCGGTCTTCCCGGCGTGGACCACCACCTTCTGCCCGCCCACGGTGGTCACCACCGGCGGCGACACGGCGTCGAGGTCCCACACGTCGTGCGGCACCGTCTGGTAATACCACCTGGTCTTGCCTGAGCTCGCGTCGATGGCCACCACGCAGTCGGTGTACAGGTTGTCGCCCGGCCGGAGGCCGCCGTCGAGGTCGGGGGACGGGTTGCCCACCGCTACGAAGATGGTGTTGGATTCCTTGTCGTACGCCGGGGTCATCCAGACCCCGCCGCCGCCCCGCTGCCAGGCGTCGGCGTAGTTGGCGCTGTCGGCCTTCTCCTTGGCGACGTCGCGATGCAGATCGGCGCCGTCCGGGGTCGCGGTCGGCCAGGTGCCCCACCAGCCGTTGGGCGCCTTGTCGTCGAAGGTCGGATCACCCTGGGGCGCCGGGATCGAATACCACCGCCAAACCTGTTCGCCGCTGACGGCGTTATAGGCAGTGACGTGACCCCGAATCCCGTACTCGCCGCCAGAGACGCCGACGATGACGTTGTCCCCGATGATCAGCGGGGCGTGGGTGATGCTGTACCCGAAGGCCGGGTCCGCGACTTCCTTGTCCCAGAGGACGTTCCCGGTCTTGGCGTCGAGGGCGACGAGGTGGGCGTCGAGGGTCCCCATGTAGAGGTGGGCCCCTCCGTGAATGGCGACCCCGCGGTTGTTCGGGCCGCAGCAGTAGATGGTGGTCCCGAGCTTATGCTCGTAACGCCACAGCTCCTTCTTGGTGTTCAGGTCGTACGCCATCGCCGTGTTATAGGGCGTGGTCACGTACATGACCCCATTGCTCACGATCGGCGTGTTCTCGAACGAGCCCAGCTTGGCGATCCCGGTCTGGAAGATCATCCGGGGAACCACGCTCGACACGTTCTTCGCGGTGATCTGCTTGAGCGGGGAGTAGCGCTGGTTCCAGTCGTTGCCCCCGTACGTCGTCCAGTCGCCGCTCTGCGCGACCGCCGGGGTCGCCAAGGCCAACAGCAGAGGCGAAATCCACCAACGGAACCTCATCCGCATGGGCACTCTCCCTCCTCGGGATATCGGGATGCCTGAACCGGCGCCAGGCGGGCGCCGGGGCTCTCGGCGCCCGGACGGGTCGCTCGAGCAAACCTTCGATGGGCCGGCGCCGTCACCACGAGGCGCACACCTCCGGGTGCATGCTCTGTCAGTAGAACGGCCGATCGCCGCTGACGTGGCGCCGAGTCGGCGCCGAATGGGGACGGGAGCGTAAGTGGTTTAACGGCTTACAATTTGTCGCCCTGGCAGCGGCAGTCAAGACCCCGAAGCCATGACACTGCGCTCGCGGCCGCGTGGATAAGCTCGGCAAGAGCATGGAGTGCAACTGGTTGCGCAGCCCCCCGAGCGGGCATGCCTCCTGGCCCTGGGTTAGCGGAACAGGGCCGCTGCCTTCTGCAACGTGGTCCAGATCCCCCACAGCAGCGGTATCCCCACTAACACCCACGCGAGCGCTACCAGGCCCCACTGGCCTGGCGAAGGCTCGTCCGGACGATCCTGCCGCGTCATCGCGTCTCCTTCCCAGCCCGCCCGAGCGGACCGGAACAATATTCATCGGGCCGATTGTCCATGCAATCGGCGGTTGCCCACCTACCGCGCCCGGGCCGCCTCCAGCACTCCCCGTTCCCGCGCCAGCTCCTCCTCGCTCATGTAGTGCCGCTCCGCGACCGGGCGGACCGCGAGGTTGCAGAAGAACCCGACCACGAGCAGGCCGGCCATGATGTACATCGTGACATTGTAAGCTTGTGCCGCCGGCACCCCCCGGTCCAGTTGAAACTCCCGGATGTAATTGACCAGCACCGGCCCGAGCACGCCGGCGGCCGACCAGGCGGTGAGCAGCCGCCCGTGGATGGCGCCCACGAACTGGGTCCCGAAGATGTCCGACAAGTAGGCAGGGATGGTGGCGAAGCCACCCCCGTACATCGTGAGGATGATGGCGACGGCGGCCACGAAGAGCGCCACGCTGCCGATCCGGCCGGCGTAGGGAGTCAGCGTGTAGAGGAAGGCACCCAGGGCGAAGAAGATGAAATAGGTCGGCTTCCGGCCGATGTAGTCGGAGAGCGACGCCCACCCGATCCGTCCGCCGATGTTGAACACACTGAGCAGCGCCGCGAATGCCGCCCCGATGGTAGCCAGCTGCGCCTTCTGCGCTTCATTCAGCTCCCGGAGGGACACGCCCGGCAGATCGATCAACCGCCCGCCGAACACCTCCTGGATCATGGGCGAGGCCATGCCGATCACCCCGATGCCCGCACTCACGTTGAGGCAGAGGACCGCCCAGAGCAGCCAGAACTGCGGCGTCTTCCACGCCAGGTCGACATGCACATGCCGGGACGTGATCATGGCGCTCTTCTGGCTCGGGGGCGTCCAGCCGGCGGGCTTCCAGTCGGTCGGTGGCACGCGATAGCCGAAGGCCCCGGCCAGCATCGCGAGGAAGTAGATGGACCCCATGGTGAGGAAGGTCTGCTCAACGCCGACCGAGGTTGGCGTCGCAAAATGCTTCATCAAGATGTCCGCCAATGGCGCCCCGATCATCGCACCGCCACCGAATCCCATGATGGCCATCCCGGTCGCCATGCCCCGTCGATCGGGAAACCACTTGATCAGCGTGGAGACCGGGGAGATGTACCCCAGCCCCAGGCCGCAGCCGCCGATCACACCCGAGCCCAGCCACATCAACCAGATCTGGTGCAGGTGCACGCCCAGGGCTGAGATGAAGAACCCGCCGCCCCAGCAGCAGGCCGCGACGACCCCGGCCTTCCGCGGTCCCGCGTGTTCCAGCCAGCGGCCGAACACCGCGGCCGAGGAGCCCAGGAAGACGAAGAAGAGGGTATACATCCACCCGAGGGTGCTGATCTTCCAGTCGCAGGTCGTGGCGGTCAGGGTGCCCAGAAAGCCCATCGACTCGGGGCAGGGGACCGGCTCGGTGATCCCGATGGCTCGGCTCAGGGGCAGCCAGAACACGCTGAACCCGTACGCCATCCCGATCGAGAGGTGGATCGCGAGGGCCGCCGGTGGCACCAGCCAGCGGTTGAAACTCGGCCCCGCAACGATCCGTTCCCGCGCCAGGAGTCCCGCCATCGCATCGCTCCGCGGTTAAGTTCCGGCCGGCTGGAATTGCCGTCTCAAGCTACCGACGACCGGAGGGCGAGGCCAGAGTGTCCCTGCTTCCCCACGCCACACGTTGGGCCACTGCGCTGATGCTGGCATGCGCCCCGGCGCCGCTCGCTTTCGGCCAGGCGCCCCCTTCCTGGCTGGCCGCGGACAGCACCGCGCGAACCGCCACCCTGACCCTGGAGGTCACCCCCTCCGCGAACGCCGGCTCTGCCCTGATCAACGGCCACCGCGAGGGCGGGGTCATGGTGGTGATCCCGCTCGGTTGGTCCGTGGCCTGGGACTGGCGCAACGCGGACTCCATCCCACATAGCCTGGTGGTCATGGCCGAACGGGAAAAACTGCCCACCGAGGGCGGCCGCTCGGCGTTCACCAACGCGCAGACCCGGTCGGTCACCGCCGGGCTCGCGCCAGGCCGGACCGACCACACCACCTTCGAGGCCGATCAGGCGGGCTGGTACTGGCTGTTGTGCGGAGTGCCCGAGCACGCGATCGAGGGAGAGTGGATCGGGCTGAAGGTAGATGCCGAGGCGAAGAGCCCGGCTCTGGAACTGGGTGAAAGGTGAAGGGTGAAAGGTGAAAAGTGAAACGGGAGACTCGGCGGAGAGGAGTGTCTCCCGTTCACCTTTTACCTTTCACCTTTTTTCACCTTTCACTTTTCACCTTTCACGCTTCTCCCCAACAGCTGCTCGATCTCCCGCTCGAACTCCGCCACCAGCTTCTCATGCTGCGCCCCGGTGGCCGGGCCCAGGAACCCGGCGTAGATCCGGCGGACCCGGCCGTCCCGCCCCAGGAAGATCGCCGTCGGGAACGAGGTGAACCCCTCGAGCTGCGGGAGCGTGGCGGCCGCGGCCTCGGTATCGTTGATCCCGGCCAGCAGAAGCGGGTACGGGATCCCGAACTTGTCGCGGTAGCGGCGCACCAGCCGGGCGTCGATCGCGGTGTCGCCGCTGACCTCGTAGGCGAGCCCGACGATCTCGAGGCCCCGGCCGTGGTACTTCCGATAGAGTCGGACCAGTTCGGGGGCCGAGTCGTGGCAGGTGGGGCACCAGGTGCCGAAGACCTCCACCAGCACCACCTTCTCGCGGAACCTGGGGTCCCGTTCGGTGACCATCCGGCCGTCCAGCCCGGGAAAGGCGAAGCGGAACGGGACGGTCGTGTCACCCCGGGTGAGCTCGGTCGGCTGCTTGAGATGGGGCTTGCCGCTGCTGCGGAGCGCGATCCAGGGGGTCTGGCTCCGGAGCCCGGCGTGAAAGATCCCGCGCAGGGTGTCGCCGCGGAGCGCGCCGGTGAGCAGATAGACGAAGGAGCCGTCGAAATGCGCCAGGGCGAAGCTGTCGCCCCTCACCTGGCCCGCGAAGTGACCGTAGTCTCCGGTATTGGAGATGATGGTGCCCTCGAGCCCCGCCTTCCCGTTGCGGAGCTCGAAGACCCGCGGGCTGTCCCCGAAATCACTGAAGTAGGTCGCATCCCAGCGCCCCCTCAGCGCGGCCGGGGCCGGCGTGACCGGCCAGCGTCCCCGGGCGGCGCGGAACGGAATGGTCCGAGGCCCGCGGTTTCCCACGTTGCGGTAGGCGCCGACCAGCGAGTCTCCCGCCAGCCGCGCCGTGATGGTGGCGGCATAGTCGGCCATCTCGAGCACCAGGCTGTCCCGCTCGAGCCGGATCGCGGAGAACGGCTGGCACTGGCTCCCGTTGCAGAGGTCTCCCGTCCATCCGTCCCGCGCGCGCTCGATCCGGATCCCGAACCGGAGCTCGCCGCCGGCCAGATCCAGGACCGCCC
>Ga0210102_1000248_pt1 | contig 14905 bp, 12 predicted proteins | sample RushOxbow_ThreeS_4_FD_185563 | JGI IMG/M metagenome (GOLD analysis project Ga0210102, IMG submission 185563) | Wetland microbial communities from San Francisco Bay, California, USA, that impact long-term carbon sequestration -... | ecosystem: Environmental > Aquatic > Marine > Wetlands ...
CCGCCGATGGCAGCGCCCAGTGGTAGGCGCCGGTCAGGGCCGCCACTACCAGCGCCGCATACAGTCCCGTTGAACGGGAGTGATACAACGCGAGGCCGGCGCATCCCGCCAGAAGCAGAGTGCTGATGATGCCGAGGGGCGTAAAGGCGACCAGAAGGGCGGCGGAAACGGCGATGGCGACTTGGCTCGCGCCGTTCAGCGCCACCCTGCCGAGCCGGACGACTGCCACCACGAAGATCCCCAGTACGACCGGCCCGAGCCCGTAGAAAGCATCACGCGCGGCGGGCAGCGTGCCGAACGCCAAGTAGAGCACGGTCAACGTGAGCATGATGGCGAACGCCGGGAGGACAAAGCACAGGCCGGCCAGCGCGCCGCCGCGCCAGCCGGCCCGCTGGTATCCGATGAAGATGCCGAGCTGAGTGGCGGCGGCACCGGGCAGCATGTTGACCAGGGCGAGCCCCTCCAGAAAGCGTTCCTTCGACAACCATTCGCGCTTCTCCTGGATCTCGGCCTGCATGATCCCCATGATGGCGGGGCCTCCGTAGCTCATGGCGCCGAGCTTGAAAAAAACCCCCGCAATTTCCTTCCAGCGGGCCGTGAAATCGTCAGCTCCGTAGTCCATAACTGCCTCCCCCGGGTCGATAGGTTTCCGTTAACCCGTCCTACGATGGGTCACCGGTCACAGGTCACTGGTCACTGATCACCGGTATAAATCGGGATTCCAGGTGTGCGTCTCGTCCTGTCCCTCTTTGCACCACGTGTAGAGCGCGTCGTAAACCACCATCCCGTGCGTGAGCATTTCTTGGTCGTCCTTGAAATTCCGGGACAGGCCTAATGACACCGCAAGCAGTCCGGCTGCCTGCGGCGCCAGTTCCGGGCGGGCCGTGTCTGCGCCGCGCACGATGACTGCGAGCCGGGCGAGGGCCGGATCATCGGTGAGCCGGTAGGTTTTCAGGAACGCATCGAAGCTGCACAGTTCGCCGTCATGCGAGAAGTGCACGTCCGGGACATCGTAGGGAATCGCCTCCTTCTCCTTTGCCGCGCGCAGCACCTCCTTCGAAGGCACGTAGAGGAACTCCGCCTCGGGATCCACGAAGCGCGCGATGAGCCATGGACAGGCGATGCGGTCGATCTTGGGACGCTCGCGCGTGACCCAGCGCGTGGCGGCGTCCTTCGGCTTGGAAACCACCTCACCGCCGGCGGCCTTCCACCCCTCCTCGAGCCCGCCCTCCAGGAAACGCGCGGAAATGCCGATGTCGCGCAAAGTCTTCGCCGCGTTCTGGCTCACTTCGTGGCCGTGCACGCAGTAGGTGACGATGCTCGCGGCGCGCGGCAGCGCCTTCGCCCATCCGGCGACCGCGCCGGGATCGCGCCGCAACGCTCCGGCGGCCATGTCGGGTGCCGCGCGAAACGCCGGCGGTCTGCGCACATCGATGACAAGCGGCGGCTGCCTGCCAGCCAGTGCGGATTTCAACTCTATCGCGGTGATGGATGTAGTCATAATTTGCGCCCCCTTTCAGACATGATATCCAGCCCGCTCGTAGCCGGAATGATATCCGTTACAGCCGCGCCGATCGCGTAATCGCTGCCGGGAGCCGGAACGAAATTGGTAAATGCGTCGAGCCCCCCCGCCGTCCTGCCGGAAGATTGCAGCGTAAGCCCGCACATGTTCACGAGCGCGGCAACCGGAGTGGCCATGCTGGCGCCGCCCTTGCCGAGGTCAATTTTCCACAGCGATTTTGAGACCGAAGTCAAAGCAAGCAACGTACCGTCCCCGCCGACGGCAAGCGCGGCAAATCCGACATCCCAGTGCTCCCTTCCCTGCAGCGAGATGGGATGCTCTGTCACTTCAAAACTGTCCGCATCGATCCGCCACAACCGGGACTGCACGTTGCTGGAGACGATCGCGGATCCCGAGCCGTCCAGCACCATGTCGGGATCGCAGGCGAGCCGGGCAACCGACCAGCTCGGCAGCGCGAACGCCCGGATCAGCCGCTTGCTCTGGCCATCGTAGACGCGCACGTTGTCGAGACCCAGCAGCCAGATCCGGTTGCGCGCCGCATCCCGCCGGATGCGAAAGCCATCGTGCAGGACCTCGCTGTCACCGCCACGGAATGCCGCCGAGACTTGAGCGTGAACCCCTTCCCGGCTGCAGCCCGTCATTGCCATGGCTGCAACGATCACGGCCCACCAAATGCAAGCGATGATGATTCGATTACTCATGAGCACACTCCTTTTCCGTTGGATAGGAGCAGCGCTTGAGACGGAATGTCCTTGCGGACCGGGTGTCTGCGATTGACCCGGCTAGGCGACAGGCTGCCAGACGGCAGCCAACTCGCCTACACAGCGTGAGCTTGGTCAAACGTGCAACTTGATCGGGTCTGGTAGCGCATGGAGTCCTCCATGAAAGTTCATGCATTGAACGAAAAACGGGCGCCCGCCCCGTGCTCGAGCGCCCGCCGGTAGACGGCGGCGGCCGCAGCGACGTCCTGCAGCGCCGTGCCGCTTGAATCGAAAACGATGATTTCATCGTCGGCGGTGCGCGCGGGCTTGCGCCCTGCGACGATCTCGCCGATTTCGGCGTGTACTCCGGCACGGGACATCACCCCGGCTGCAATCGCGTGGTGCAGGTCGCCGATCGCGGCGCATTGCTCGGTGATATCAGTCACCACCTTGCTCGCCGCGAGCAGCGCGGGATCGATCTCCTGCTTGTCCTCGCTATCGGCGCCGACAGCTGCGACAAATGTTCCCGGACGGACCATGTCGCGGGCGACGAACCAGCGCCGCGCCGTGGTGCAGGTGACGATGATGTCGGCTGCGGCGATCGCCCGGGGAAGGTCGGTGACCGGCATTATCGTGAGCGCCGTTTCGCGCGCGAGCGCAACGGCGAATGCTCCCGCCTTCTCCGCATCCTGATCGTAGGCGTAGATCCGCGCGGGACTGCGTACCCGCAGCAGCGCGCGCAGTTGCGCGGGCGCCTGCCCGCCGCAGCCGCAGATGAGCGCCGTCTCGCAGTTCTCCCGCGCGAGATATTGCGCCGCGACGGCCGTCGCCGCAGCCGTGCGCAACGCGGTGATCGCCATCGAATCCATGACCGCCAGCGGCAGACCTTTGACGGCCTCGCAGAGCACGACGACGCCCTGTATCGTCGGCAGCCCGTGCCGCGCGCCGTTGTGCGGGAAATTCGCGTTGGTCTTGGCGGCGAAATAGGGCTGATCGAGCGTCAGCAGCGCCGCCTTGATGTGGAAGCTTCCGTCCTGCGCATGCAGGCCGAGAATCCCGGGCATCGGAGTCTTTCCAAGCGCGTGCTGGCGGAAGGCGTCCTCGACAGCCGTAATGCAAACGTCCGGGGTCAGGAGACGCTCGACGTCCGCACGGGAAAGGAGCAACGCTCCACCCAACGGACGGATAGCGGTGTTCCTTGTCATGCTGTCTCCATCAAGCCAGCTCCCGCACGCGCTGGATCAGCTTGGATCACGCGAGGATTCCGATCATGCCGCCGGCGAGAACCAGCGAGATCACCGGCAAGCGCCAGGCAAGGAGCACGGCAACAGTGACCGCCAGCAGGACGGCCGAGAAAGCGTCCGGCGCAGCGTGCGGCACGAGCTGGAACACCGTGACGGCAATGGTGCCCACCACCGCCGGCGCGATTCCCCGCATCGCCGCCTTCACCCATGCCAGTTCCCGCACACGGTCCAGGAACGGCAGGATCGAAAGCGCCAGGATGAAGGACGGCAGGAAGATGGCGCAGGCCGCCACCGCGGCGCCGGCGATTCCGGCCACCTTGTAGCCCACGTAGGCGGCGACCATGATGATCGGCCCCGGCGTGAGCTGGCTCAGCGTCAAGCATTCGAGAAATTCCTGTGACGTAATCCAGTTGAGCTGGTTCACCACCTGTTCCTGCACGAAGGCGATGATCGTCATGCCACCGCCGAAAGTGACGGCACCGACCTTGAAGAAGAACAAGCCGAGATCCCACAGGCCCGGCTGACCCGCGGCGCCAGCACCGGGTCCTGCGAGCATGGATTCGGCCGCGCGCTCAACGCCGATTAGGAGCAGCGCGACGGCAGCCGCTATCAACCCTGCCCTGCGCGAGTAGTGCATTGCCACCCCCGCGCAACCAGCCAGGATCAGGGTGCCCGCAACGCCGAGAATAGAGAAAGCCAGGGCAGCCGCCGCGGCCGCAGCGACGACCCCGGTAAAGGCGTCCTTGATCGCCGTCTTCCCGAGCCGGAAAGCCGCGACCACGAAGATGCCGAGCACGACGGGGCTCAAGCCGTAGAACGCGTCGCGCATGAGGGGCAGCGCGCCATACTGGGCGGCCACGGCGCTGAGGACCAGCACAATTACGAACGCCGGCGCCATGAACGCCAGCCCGGCGAGCACGCCACCCCAGAAGCCAACGCGCTGATGGCCCACGAAGATGCACATCTGCATGGCCGGCGCTCCCGGAAGCACGTTCACGAAGGCAAGGCCCTCGAGAAAGCGCTCCTTGGTGAGCCAGGCGCGCCGCTCCTGGACTTCGGATTGAATCAGCCCCCAGATCGCCGCGGCACCGTAGCCCACGGCGCCGATCTTGAGGAATACGGTCGCCACCTCCCAGAGGGAGCGGCGGTCCGGATGAGTACTTGGGTGGATCGATCCGTTCATGCAACGCCTCCTTCCCCGAAGGGAATCGGAGCAGCGCTTGAGACGGATCGTCTTTTAGGACCGGGTGCCTGCGAAAGACCCGGCTAGAGCTCGACTGTCTGCGAGACTGCCGAACATCTACAAAGTGTTGTGCACTTTATAACACAGATGTGATAATGTCAACACCCATATGAGACACCCTTCCCTCGCGCCTTGGACGGGGCCCCTGCCCTTCGGGTTTCAGTCGCTAACTCTCTGATCAACATACCGATATGACCGCATTCCTGGCATTACTGACCAGCCTGCCGACCGGAAACTCGACCCTGCGCATGCGGGTATGGCGGGCCCTGAAGAGCACGGGGTGCGGGGTCCTGCGCGACGGCGTCTATGTCTTGCCGATGCAGGCTCCCCAAGCGGCCGCTCTGGTGGAAGCCGAGTCGGAGGTCAAAGCCGCCAGCGGGTTTGCCATGACCGTCGAATTGAATCTGAAGACTTCCGCGCAGCTCGAGCACGTCCGCAAGCTTTTTGACCGGAGCGAGGAATACGGAGCGCTCGTCAAGCAACTCAACGCCGCCAAGGCTTCACTGCAGCGGCTCGGAAAGCGCAAAGCGGACACGTTGGTCCAGCGCTTGCGCCGCGCGCTCGAAGAACTGGTCGAGATCGATTTCTATCCTGGTCAGGCGCAGCTGCAGGCCAAGGATGCCATGGACGACCTCGAGCGCGAGGCGCGCCAGCTACGCTCCCCGGGCGAGCCCCATCCCGCAAAGCGAAAAGTGCAGCGACTCGACCTTGCGAAATACCGGAATCGCACCTGGGCTACGCGCAAGGATCTCTGGGTGGACCGGCTCGCGTGCGCCTGGCTCATCAGGCAATTCATAGACCCGCATGCGAAGTTCGTGTGGATCGACCGCCCGCGCGACCGGCCGAAGGCATCGATCGGCTTCGATTTCGACGGCGCCCAGTTCACGCACGTCGACGGCCGCGTCACCTTCGAGGTGCTCCTGGCGAGCTTTGGCCTCGACGACGATCCCGCGCTCGCGTCAATCGGCCAGGCCGTTCATTTTCTGGATATCGGGGGCATCCCGGTTGCGGATGCCAGGGGACTGGAAACGATGCTGCGCGGGATCAAAGCGAAAGCGCGCGGCGACAACGAGACGGTCGTGGAAGCGAACAAGGTCTTCGACTTCTTCTATTCCGCCTATTCGCAAAAGAACGCCGCTTAGCAGCCGAGCTGATCGGCCAGGTTGAGGAAGCTCTCCGCGTTCACGGTGAAGTCCGGCTCCGAGGCAAGATCGAGCGTCGCCCCACGGCCGTGCTCGAACGGGCGCTTGACGAAAGCCGTCTTGAGCCCGCATTTCGCCGCCGCATGCAGATCGGCCTTGTGAGCCGCGACCATCATCACATCCCCGGGCTTGAGGTCCAGCATTGCCGCCGCGCCGAGGTACATGCCGGGATCGGGCTTGAAGAGCTTGAAGGTATCGGAGGAAAAGACGCAGTCCCACGGCAGGCCGCCGTGCTTCGCCATGTTCACGAGGAGGCTCGTGTTGCCGTTGGAGAGTGTCGCGACGATGAACTTCGCCTTGAGGCGCTTCAGGCCGCGCACGGAATCGGGCCATGGCTTCAGGCGGTGCCAGACCAGGTTGAGATTCGCCTTATCCTCCTCGCCGAGCGTCGTGACCTTGAACTGCTTCAGCACGTCCTCGAGGATCGCGCGGTGGATGGCGTCGATCTTCTCGAAGGGCGCCTCGCCACGCAGCACCCGGTCCATCGCCGGCCGGTAACCCGCGCGCCAGGCTTTCGCAAATTTCATCGCGTTCACCCGCAGCCCTTTCGACTTCGCCAGCGCGCGGACCTCGCGTGCCACCGACCCGTGCCAGTCCACGACCGTGCCGAACACGTCGAAAACCAGCGCCTTCGTTCCCGCTACGCTCGCGTTCATGGCTATTCGGGCTCGATGCCGGCCGCCTTGATGACCCGCGCCCACTTCGCTGACTCCGCGGCCTGGAATTTCTCCAGCTCCGCGGAGGTCGTGGTCCACGGCTCGATCCCGGTCGTCTTGAAGAATTTGTCCGCCGGCGGGGCCTTCGTCGCGCTGATGAAGAGTTCGCGCAGCCGCACCGCGAGGGCCGGCGGCGCCTTCGCCGGCAGGTAGGCCGCGAACCAGAACGTCAACTCGTAGCCCTTCACGCCGGCCTCTGCGATCGTCGGCAGCTCTGGCACATTGGGAAGGCGCTTCGGGCTGCTGACGCCAAGGGCCCGCAGCTTCCCCGACCGGACCTGCGGCAGTCCGGTGACGACATCGGTGATCATCATGTCGATATGCCCGCCGACGAGATCGGTGACCGCCATCGGATTGCTCTTGTAGGGGACGTGCACCAGCTGCAGCCCCGTCATCTGCTGGAACAGTTCGCTCGCGACCCGGCTCGAGGAGCTCCCACTGCCAAAGGTGATCTTCCCCGGCTGGCGCTTGGCGAGCGCAATGAATTCCTTCACGGTCTTCACCGGCACGCGCGGGTTCACGACCATGACCTGCCCGCCGCGCGCGAGTGCGGTGACGGGCGCAAAGTCCTTCACGGGGTCATAGGGAATCTTCTTGAACAGATGCTCGTTTGCGGCATGCGTCGTATTGGTCGCGATCAGGACGGTGTAGCCGTCAGGCGCTGCTCTGGCAACCGCCTGCGCGGCGATGAATCCGCTTGCCCCCGGCCGGTTGTCGATGACGACATTCTGCTTGGTTTCGGCGGTGACCCCCTGCCCAAGCGAGCGCGCGAGCGTGTCGGTCGCGCTGCCCGCCGCGAACGGCACGAAGAAAGTCACGGGCCTTGCCGGGAATTCCTGAGCCGGCGCGGCAGCCCACGCGCCGGCCAATATGATGAGGGCAGTTACTGAGCCCGGGAAAAATCGTCGTCTCCGGATCATCACGCATCTCCTGGTGATTGCTGACAGTGAGTTGTGAGCGGCTTGTTCTCTTGGCGTCTTGGCGGTTAAGTCTTGATGCCCAGCATCTCCGCGGCGTGCTTGCGCGTCGTCTCGGTGATCTTCACTCCGCCCAGCATGCGCGCGATCTCTTCCACGCGCTGGCTGCGGTCGAGTGCCGTCACCCGGGAGAGCACCTTGCCGTTCTCGGTCGCCTTGATCACCTGCCACTGCTGGTCGGCCGAGGCCGCGACCTGGGGCAGATGGGTGATGCACATCACCTGGTGCCGGTGGCCGAGCTGCTTCAGCATCCTGCCCACGATCTCCGCCACGCGCCCGCCGATGCCCGCGTCGACCTCGTCGAAGATCAGCGTGGGCACCTGAGCCACGCGGCTCGCGACGGTCTGGACCGCGAGCGACAGGCGCGAGAGCTCGCCTCCCGACGCCACCTTCGCCAGCGGCTGCGGCGCCATGCCCTTGTGGGCGGACACCAGAAACTCGACGTCCTCCAGTCCATGCGCGGTAACCTCGGTCACCGCGTGCAGGACCGCTTCGAACCGGCCTCCGGCCATTGCGAGTTCCTGCATCGCGGCCGTCACCTGATCGGAGAGTTTCTTCGCCGCCTTCTTTCTCCCGGCCGACAATTTCCCGGCTTCCGCGAGACAGGCGGCGTGCCCTGCTTCCTCGAGCTTGCGCAGCGCCTCCACGTCGCCGCCCTCGCCCAGCTCGCGCAGCCTTGCCCGGGCGGCCTCGAGCTTTGCTGGCAACTCTTCCGGCTGCACCCGGTACTTGCGCGCGGCGGTGTGTACGGCATCGAGCCGCCCCTCGACCTCGCGCAGCCGCTGGGGATCGAGATCGATGCGCTCGCTGTAGCGGCGCAGTGCGTAGACAGCTTCCTGCAGCTGGACCCGCGCCGGTTCGAGCAGCTCCAGGATGTCCTTCAGCCTGGAATCGTGCTCGACGAGACCGCCGAACCTGGCCGTCACGGCGTTGACTCGCGCCATGATGGAGTCTTCGCCTTCGGAAAGCGCTTCGATGCCGAGCTGGGCAGCTTCGATCAGGCTCGCGGCGTGTGCCAGGCGCGAATGCTCGGCCGTGAGCTCCGGCCACTCGTCGACGCTGAGCCGCAGCCCCTCGAGATCGCGCACCTGCCACTCGAGTTGCTCGCGCTCGGCCGCGAACGCCGCGGCGTTGGTCTCGAACGCGATGCGGCTGTCGCGGCGCCGCCGCCACTCGCCGTAAAGCTGCGCGACCTTGCCGGCAGCGTCCGCGAGGCCGCCGAAGCCGTCCAGCAGCTCGCGCTGCGCGGCGGCACGCCCGAGCGACTGGTGCTCGTGCTGGCCGTGAATGTCCACCAGGCCCTCGCCCAGCTGGCGCAGCTGAACGAGGGTGGCGGAGTGGCCGTTGATGAAGCCGCGCGAGCGGCCCGAGGACTCCACCACGCGCCGCATGAGCAACGCCCCTTCGTCGCCGGCGAGATCGTTGTCCTTCAGCCAGCGCGCAATACCGGGGCGCTCCGCCACGCCGAATTCCGCCTCGATCTCCGCGCGCTCCGCGCCGCTGCGCACCACGATGGCGTCGGCCCGCTCACCGAGCACCATCGCGAGCGCGTCGATCAGTATGGATTTGCCGGCCCCCGTCTCGCCGGTGAGCACCGTAAAGCCGGGCGAAAACTCCAGCTCCAGGCGGTCCACGATCACGAAATCGCGAATGCTGAGGCTACGCAGCATTACTCCCGGTACCAGTTGAGTTTTTCGCGCAGCATGGTGTAGTAGCTGTGCTTGGCGGGATGCAGCAGGCGGATGGCGTGCGAATAGCGCCGCACCGTCACGCGGTCGCCCTCCCGCAAGTCGAAATGCGTATGGCTGTCGAAGTGGACGCGCGCGTCGGCGGCGTGGCGGAGGATGATGTCCACGACGGAATCGCTGCTGACTACGATCGGCCGGTTCGACAGCGTGTGCGGTGACACCGGCACCAGCGCCATCACCGAGAGCGCCGGATGGATAATCGGCCCGCCGGCGGACATGGCGTAAGCCGTGGAGCCGGTCGGGGTCGCCACGATCAGGCCGTCGGAGCGCTGGTTGTACATGAATTCGCCGCCGATGCGCACTTCGAGCTCGATCAGGTTGCCGCGCGCGCCCTTGCTCACCACCACGTCATTGAAGGCGAGCGCCCGGGCTGCCTTGTGCGTGCGGCCGTCGACCTTTCCTTCCAGCAGCATCCGCTTCTCGGCGACGAACTTGCCGTCGAGGATCGCACCGATGGTGTCGAGCATGTTCTCGACCGAGATGTCGGTGAGAAATCCGAGCCGGCCCTGGCTTACGCCGACCAGCGCCACGTCGCGCGGCGCGAGGGTGCGCGCGATATTGAGCATGGTGCCGTCCCCGCCGATGACGACGGCGAGGTCGGCCTTCCGGGCGAGATCCTCCAGCGGCAACGCCGGGTAGCGGCCGCCGCCCGCGCGCGAGCCGGCAACGCGGTCCATCAGCACCTCGACCTTGCGCCGCTCGAGGAACCGGGCGAGCTTGAGCAGCGGCGCCGCAACCTCCGGGCTCCTGTACTTGCCGACCAGCGCGACGGTCTTGAATGAGGATTTCATGGCCGCATTTTAACCACAAACAGCAATTGCTTTTTCTGTAGAATAAGTCATGCCTGTCGAAAACCCGGCGCTCAACGAACGCGCGCTCATCCTGCTGAAGACTCTCGTCGAACGCTACATCACCGAGGGCCAGCCGGTCGGCTCGCGCGCGCTGTCGCGCTACTCCGGGCTCGACCTCTCCCCGGCCAGCATCCGCAACGTGATGGCCGATCTCGAGGAGATGGGGTTTATCGCGAGCCCGCACACCTCGGCGGGGCGGGTGCCGACCGTGCGCGGCTACCGCTTCTTCGTGGACACCCTCCTCACCCTCAAGCCGCTCGACACGGTCGAGATCAGCCAGCTCGAGGGCCAGCTGCATGCTCAGAGCACGCAGAAGCTGGTGGTTTCCGCCTCGCAGCTTCTGTCCGAACTCACGCACTTCGCGGGGGTGGTGATGACGCCGCGGCGCAGCGCAGGCTTCCGCCACATTGAATTCCTGAGGCTTTCGGATACGCGCATCCTGCTGATCCTCGTCACGCCTGAGGGCGATGTCCAGAACCGGATTCTGATGACCGAGAAGCGCTACACGCCGGCCGAGCTCGTCGAGGCTGCGAACATCCTGAACCAGCACTACGCCGGGCTCACCTTCGAGGAGATCCGGCGCCGCATACGCGAGGAGCTGCGGCGGCTCACCGCGGACATGACCCAGCTCATGACGGCGGCGCTGGAGGCCGGCAGCCAGGCGGCAAGCGAGTCCGCCGAGGAAGTCGTGATCTCGGGCGAGAGCAACCTGCTCGACTCGCAGGACCTCGCCTCCAACATGGCGAACCTGAGGAAGCTGTTCGAGCTGTTCGACCGCAGGACCGGGCTGCTCCAGCTGCTCGAGATCTCCCACCGGGCGCAGGGCGTGCAGATCTTCATCGGCGGCGAGTCCGGCGTCGCGCCGCTCGACGAGTGCAGCGTGATCACGGCGCCCTACGAAGTGGACGGCCAGGTGGTGGGCACGGTCGGCGTGATCGGCCCGACCCGGATGGCCTACGAGCGCGTCATCCCGATCGTCGACATCACGGCCAAGCTCCTCTCCAGCATGCTCGCGCAACGCTGAGTTCCGTTGCGCATGTCGCGCTACGCTCCCGAGCCGCCGTACTCGCACGGCACGCGGCCCCGCATCGGCGTCCTGCTGGTGAACCTCGGCACGCCCGAGGCGCCGACGACGGCGGCGGTGCGTTCCTACCTCCGGGAATTCCTGTCGGACCCGCGCGTCGTCGAAATTCCCCGCGTCATCTGGTGGCCGATCCTGCACCTGTTCGTCCTGACCCTCCGTCCCCGCGCCTCCGCGCGGCGCTATGCCCAGATCTGGATGAGCGAAGGCTCGCCGCTGCGCGTTCACACCGAGCGCCAGCTGACGCTGCTGCGCGCCCACCTCGGAGAGCGCGCTCAGCACCTGCCGCTCGTGGTGGATTACGCGATGCGCTACGGCGCGCCCTCCATCCCGGACAAGCTGCGCGAGATGAAGGCCCAGAACTGCAACCGGATCCTGCTGGTGCCGCTCTACCCGCAGTACTCGGCGAGCGCGACGGCCACGGCCTTTGACGCCGCCTTCCACTGCCTGCAGGACCTGCGCAACCAGCCGGCGGTGCGGACGGTGCGCAGCTTCCACGACCACCCGGGCTACATCGCCGCGCTCGCCCGGAGCGCGCGCGACTACTGGGCGAGGAACCAGCGGCCGGACGTGCTGCTGATGAGCTTTCACGGCGTGCCGCGCGCGACCCTCGACCAGGGTGACCCCTATCACTGCGAGTGCCAGGCGACCGGACGGCTGCTGGCAGAAGCGCTGGGGCTGCGCGAGGAGCAGTACCGCGTCACGTTCCAGTCGCGCTTCGGCGCCGCCGAGTGGTTGAAGCCCTACACCGCGAGCACGCTCGAGGAACTCGGCCGGCGCAAGGTCGGACGAGTGGACGTCATCTGCCCGGGCTTCGTGAGCGACTGCCTGGAGACACTCGAGGAGATCGCGATCGAGGGAAAGAGCGCCTTTCTCGAGTCCGGGGGGCGCGAGTTCCACTTCATCCCGTGCCTGAACGAGCGCGACGACTGGGTCCAGGCGCTCGCCGAGATCGTGGTGAGCAATCTGCTCGGTTGGGGCGACAGCGCAACGCACGAAACCCTCGAAATGGCGCGCCTGCGCGCGCTCAAGATGGGCGCCAGCGGGTGAAGGATGAAGATTTGTCAAGAGTCCTTTTCATTCAATCAGTTAGAGGAAGGTCCGGGCACTTGAAGCCGGCGCTCCAGTCCCAATATTGAAAAGGTCAGCGCGGAGAGCATGATGCAAGAAGCACCCGAGGCCACTCACAACACGAATGAACCGCCGGCCGGAGAGCTCACCGCTCCCGATCAGCAATCCGCTCAATCGAAAGCTCAGCCGCAGACGGCGCAGGAGCCCGCCCACGACGCCGCGTCAAGCCTGGAGGAACGGCTGAAAAAGGCGGAGCTCGCCGCCGCTGAACACCACGACGCCTGGCTGCGGGCCAAGGCGGAGGCGGACAATATCCGCAAGCGAGCGCGCGGCGAGATCGCAGCCGCGCACAAGTTCGCCCTGGAGAGCTTTGCCTCGGAACTCCTCGCGGTGAAGGATAGCCTGGAAGCCGCGCTTGCCTCCGAGAACGCGTCGGTGGACAGCATGAGGAGCGGCGCGGAGCTGACATTGAAGCAGCTCTCCGGCGTGTTCGAGCGCTTCAACCTCGCCGAGATCAATCCCGCCGGTCAGAAATTCGATCCGCACCGCCACCAGGCGGTGAGCGCGGTGGAAGCGGACGCCGAGCCGAACACCGTCGTCCAGGTGCTGCAGAAGGGCTATCTGCTGCACGATCGCGTAATCCGCCCCGCCCTGGTCCTGGTCGCGAAGGCGCGCAGCGGGAACGCCTGACCATTGAATACGGGGAGCTGGCCCCCATATCCCGGATAGGACGAATCTGTTGAGAAATTAACGAGGTAGAACATGGGCAAGATCATCGGTATCGACCTGGGAACGACCAACTCGTGCGTGGCCGTGATGGAGAACGGCCAGCCCAAGGTGATCGAGAACTCCGAGGGCGCGCGCACGACCCCCTCCATCGTCGCCTACATGGAGGACGGCGAGATCCTCACCGGCGCGCCGGCGAAGCGCCAGGCGGTCACCAATCCCAAGAACACCCTTTACGCGGTCAAGCGGCTGATCGGGCGGCGCTTCGGCGATGCCGAAGTGCAGAAAGCGATCAAGGTGGTGCCGTACAGGATCGCGGAAGCCCCCAACAAGGATGCGTGGGTCGAAGTGCGCGGCAAGAAGATGGCGCCGCCCGAGATCTCGGCGCAGGTGCTGATCAAGATGAAGAAGACCGCCGAAGACTACCTCGGCGAGCCCGTCACCGAGGCGGTGATCACCGTGCCCGCCTACTTCAACGACTCGCAGCGCCAGGCGACCAAGGACGCCGGCCGGATCGCGGGCCTCGACGTCAAGCGCATCATCAACGAGCCGACCGCGGCCGCGCTCGCGTTCGGGCTCGACAAGCAGGAGAAGAAGGACCGCAAGATCGCGGTCTACGACCTCGGCGGCGGCACCTTCGATATCTCGATCATCGAGATCGCCAACGTCGAGGGCGAGCACCAGTTCGAAGTGCTCTCGACCAACGGCGACACCTTCCTCGGCGGCGAGGACTTCGACCAGCGCCTGATGGATTACCTGTGCGACGAGTTCAAGAAGGAAAGCGGCATCGATCTGCGCAAGGACATGCTCGCGCTGCAGCGGCTGAAGGACGCCGCGGAAAAGGCGAAGATCGAACTCTCTTCCAGCGCGCAGACCGAGATCAACCTGCCCTACATTACCGCCGACCAGTCGGGGCCCAAGCACCTCGCGATCAAGGTGACGCGCGCCAAGTTCGAGAGCCTGGTCGAGGAACTGATCGAAAAGACGATCGAGCCGTGCCGGATCGCAATCAAGGACGCCGGCATCAAGGCGGGCGACATTTCCGATGTGATCCTCGTCGGCGGGCAGACGCGCATGCCGAAGGTGCAGGACCGGGTCAAGGAGTTCTTCGGGCGCGAGCCGAGGAAGGACGTCAATCCCGACGAGGCGGTGGCGGTCGGCGCGGGAATCCAGGCCGGCGTGCTGAAGGGCGACGTCAAGGATGTGCTGCTGCTCGACGTGACGCCGCTCTCGCTCGGCATCGAGACGCTCGGCAGCGTGATGACCAAGCTCATCCAGAAGAACACCACCATCCCGACCAAGGCGCAGCAGGTGTTCTCGACCGCGGACGACAACCAGACCGCGGTCACGATCCACGTGCTCCAGGGCGAGCGCGAGATGGCGCGCGGCAACAAGAGCCTCGGCCAGTTCAACCTGACCGACATCCCGCCCGCCCCGCGCGGCATGCCCCAGATCGAGGTCACGTTCGACATCGACGCGAACGGGATCCTCCACGTCTCCGCCAAGGACAAGGCGACCGGCAAGGAGAACAAGATCAAGATCCAGGCGAGCTCGGGTCTCACCGAGCAGGAAATCCAGCGCATGGTGAAGGACGCCGAGGAGCACGCCGAGGAGGACCGCAAGGCGCACGAGCTGGTGGAGGCGCGCAACCAGTGCGATCACATGGTGCACTCCGTGAAGAAGTCACTCAAGGAGCACGGCGACAAGGTCGAGGCCGACGAGAAGGCCAAGATCGAAGCCGCGTTGAAGGATGCGGAAGAAGCGCTGAAGGCTGAGGACAAGTCGGCGATCGAGGCCAAGACCCAGGCGCTTGCCCAGGCCGC
>Ga0210102_1000250_pt1 | contig 14899 bp, 13 predicted proteins | sample RushOxbow_ThreeS_4_FD_185563 | JGI IMG/M metagenome (GOLD analysis project Ga0210102, IMG submission 185563) | Wetland microbial communities from San Francisco Bay, California, USA, that impact long-term carbon sequestration -... | ecosystem: Environmental > Aquatic > Marine > Wetlands ...
AGCGCCCTAAGCGCCCTAGCGCCTCAGACCCCGCTCCCCCGCCAGCCAGCTCTCGTACACGTTGAAGGCCCGCATCTGGTCGGCCAGGTCGGTGGACTGCACCAGCGAGTCCACCTGGGCCGCCGTCTGCCTTGGAAGCGAGAGGTCGAGGGTGGCGAAGCCCCAGGTCACCGCGGCCGCGATAGCGGCATTGAGCCGGAGCTGGCGCAGGTCGGCTCGGCCGAACTCGTCCGAGCGGGCGTGGTAGTTGGGCCCGTAGTTGGCCGACTCCTGGTTGGCCACCAGGTTGGCGACGCCCTGCATCATGAAATCGTAGTTGTCGGTCCCCACGATGGGCACGTTCACGTGGCTGAACGGGCCCAGCCCGGCCACCGGGGCGAGGGCCCGGTCCAGCACTGGGATCACCTCGCCGCGTCCGCCGGTGAAGAAGCCGGTAATCCGCCCGGTGCCGATGTCGTAGGATGACGCCATCACGTGCCGGTCGAGCTCGGCCCTGTGGGCCAGGGTGTAGCCATGGGAGCCGTTGAGGTTCTGCTCTTCCCCATTCCAGAGCGCGAACCGGATGGTCCGCGCCGGGATGATGCCGAGCCGCCGGATCTGGCGGGCGATATCGAGGACCATCATCGCGTTGGCGCCGTTGTCCAGCGCCCCGGTGCCCAAGTCCCAGGAATCGAGGTGCGCACCAATGAGCACGATCTCCTCGGGATGGGTGGCGCCTCGGATCTCCCCGACCACGTTGAAAGTCTCGTAGGCCGGCCCGCTGCGGATGTCGAGCACCGCGGTGAGGGTGAGCGGGGTGCCCGCCCGGAGCAGCCGGAGCGCGCGGGCGGCACCGTCGCGCTCCATCATCATCATCGGGTGCCGGTTCTTCCACCCGAGCGAGGCGTTGTGCCGGGCGAGGATGTCGTGGGGCCGCGACGATTGATATACCAGCCCCGCGGCGCCGGCCTCGAGCGCCCGGTGCTCGATGCCGCCGGCCTCGTTGTATTCCCGGAAGAGCCCGTCCAGGTCGCGCAGCTCCTCGGTCTCCACCAGCACAACGGCGCCCCGGACCGCCGCTCCCAGCCGGGCGAAGTCGGCCTCGCTGCCACGGCCCGCGTCCACCAGGGGCGCGGTGAGCCCCTGCCGCGGCGTCGCGGTGGAGAACGGAAGCGCGGCGACCCGGGGCGTGAAGCGCACCCCCTCGCCCAGAATCGTGACCCAGGCGGATCTCTCCAGCCAGAGGCCCGGCATCCGGAACGGCTCCTTCCGCACCCTCACCCCGGCCTCGCGGAACCGTTCCACCGCCCACTCGAACGCCCGCTGGTTGGCCGCCGACCCCGTGGGACGCCCCCCGAACCGGTCGGTCAGAGCCTCCAGATCGGCGACCAGCGGCGTGTCACCCAGCATCGCGCCGACCAGCCGCTCGGCGGCGGAATCGGGTGGAGTGGCTGATTGAGCCAGCACCTGCGTCGGGACGGCGGCGAGGAGGAGAACCGACAGGAGGTGTGACGACCGCGCCGATCTCGCCATAGCGACATCTCTCCGCTGGACTGCTGAAGTGGCACCACCGCGCCTGTGCGCCCCTGCGCCTTCGCGCCCTACCCGCAGTACTCGTCCAGCTGGTCGAACCCCACCAGCACCTCGCGCGGCTTGCTCCCGTCGGGAGGACCCAGGATGCCGGCGTAGTGCAGCTGGTCGATGATCCGCGCGGCCCGCCCGTACCCGATCCGAAGCCGGCGCTGGAGCAGCGAGGTCGAGCCGCCCTGATTCTGGATGCAGGCCTCGGCCGCTTCGCGGAAGAGGGAGTCGCGCTCGCCCTCCTGCTCCTCGACCGGGCCGCCTTCACCCTCGCTCTCCTGGGCCCGGACCAGCTCCAGGATGTCCGCCTCAGGCGCCTCCATCACCTGGGCCCGTCGGGCCTCCCGCCGCCCCGCGAACCAGCTCATCACCTTCTCGGTGTCGTCGGTGGAGATGTACGCGCCCTGCAATCGCATCGGCTCGCTCTTGCCGGGTGGCAGGAAAAGCATGTCGCCGTTACCCAGGAGCGCTTCGGCGCCGTTCTGGTCCAGGATGGTCCGGCTGTCCACCTTGGAAGCGACCCGAAACCCGATCCGACTGGGGAAGTTGGCTTTGATCAGCCCGGTGATCACGTTTACCGACGGCCGCTGGGTAGCGAGGATCAGGTGAATGCCGATGGCGCGCGCCTTCTGCGCCAGTCGGGCGAGCGGGGTCTCCACCTCGGCCTGCACTGTCATCATCAGATCCGCCAGCTCGTCGATGATGATGACGATGAACGGCAGCTCCCCTTCGGTGTAGCTCTCCTGCTCCGGCGGCGGCGTGTCCGCCGGCTCCACGCTGATGCTGGCGAGCGTCGGCTTGGGCTTGTGCGGGTTCCTGAGCGGCTTGCCTTCCTCCACCTTCCGGTTGAAATCGGTGATGTTGCGCGCGCCGTTCGCCTGGAGCAGCTCGTAGCGCCGCTGCATCTCGTACTCCGCCCACTTGAGGGCGGTCGCCGCATCGTGGTTGTTGGTGACGACCTTGTGCCGCAGGTGGGGCAGCGTGTTGTACATCGAGAGCTCGACCATCTTCGGGTCGATCATCAGGAGCCGGAGCTGCCGGGGCGCATAGCGATAGATCAGGCTGCTGATGATCGTGTTGATGGTCACCGACTTGCCTGTACCGGTGGCGCCCGCGATCAGCAAATGGGGCATCTTGGCCAGGTCGGCCACCACCGGTTTCCCCTCCAGGTCCCGTCCCAGCGCGATGGGAAGTGCCGGGCGCACCCGGGGCCAGTCGGCCGGCTCGATCAGCTCGCGCAGGGTCACCATCCGGGCCACGGGATTGGGGATCTCCACGCCCACGGCACCCTTGCCCGGGATCGGTGCCACCCGGACCGAGGGCACCCGCATCGCGATCGCGAGATCGTCCGAGAGAGCCAGGATCCGGCCGGCCTTGACCCCGGCGCCCGGCACCACCTCGAACTGGGTCACCACCGGTCCCGTGGTGCGGCCGGCGATCTGCCCCTCGACCTTGAAGGTGCGGAGCGTCTCCAGCAGCGACTGGCCCAGCCGGTCGAGCTGCGCCTCGCCCGCGTCCACGTCCTCCTGCGGCGGCGGCGTCAGCAGCTCCACGGGCGGAAGCTCGGACTCGCTGGCGACGGCTTCAGCGCCGGCCGGAGGCTCGGGTTTGCGCGGCTTCTTGGGCCGCCTCGGCGTCTCGTCGGGCGGAACGGCGGAACGGCGGAAGGGCGGAACCGTGACGGGGAGGTCCGTGGTGGCCGCGAGCCGCTCTTCCTGCGGCTCCTTCGGCTTCGTGCTCGGCTTGTCATCCCCTTCCGCCGTTCCGCCGTTCCGCCGTTCCGCCCGCCCATCCCCTTTCTCCAGCCGCTGCAGCGGATGCCACGCGAAAGTCGCCAGGGTGAGCGCGGAGAGCGCCAGGAAGCCGAGCAGGACGGCGCCGGCGACCCCGAGCATGTCCACAATGGTCTTCGCGAGGAACCCGGGCAGGACCCCGACCGCTTGGGCCGCCATGTTGCGCTCGTGCACGTCCGGCAACAAGTCCCCGGCCCGCACCTGGGTCAGCACGCCGACCACGTAGGGCACCAGCACACTGAGCCCGACAATAAGGACCGCCGAGCGCTTCATGTCCAGGCCGCCCAGCCGCTCGAACCCGGCCAGCGCGAGACCGATGCCGAGAAGCGGAATCCCCAGCGCCCCCGCTCCGAGGAGCTGCCAGAGCGCGTGGCCGATGTAGCCGCCGACCGGACCGGTGACGCCCACCGGGAGTAGGGTGAGCCCCAGGAAGAGCCCCACCACCAGCGCCGTGATGGCGCCGAGCTTCCGGCGCGACTCCGAGCTCATACCGGGACTGGCGTGAGGGTTACCCGGCGTTCGTGGAATTGCGGCAGCACCGGGTAGCCGTCGAGCCGGGACGCCGCGGCGATGTCGTCGCGGAAGCCCAGCCGGATGAGTTCGCGGCCGGCCCGGCTATAGGACAGAGGGCGTTCCCAATCACTGCCGTAGCGACGGACCAAGTCGAGCGCGGCGATCGCCGCGTCGTTGAGGCCGCGCCGGGGACGGGGGCCGCCCAGCACCTCCGCGGCCAGCCGCCCGGCGGCGTAGGCGTCGTCCAGCGAGAACGCCCCACCCCGCCCGGCGCAGAGGATGAGCGGGCTGCGCTCACCCTCCAGCGCCTCGCGCGCCTTCTCCGCGGCGAGCGAGAGATTGCCGGCGCACGCCAGGTAGACCGCGGCGGCGCCCTGGCAGGCGACCAGCGCGCCGGTGCCGTTGCTGGTGGTGACGATCAGGGTCTTGCCCCGCACCGCGGCCTCGGTCATCTCCAGCGGGCTGTTGCCCAGGTGGAACCCGGGAATCCGGACGCAGCGCCGCTCGCCCGCGAGGAGGACGTCGGCGCTGCCGATCGTCTGGGCCAGCCGGAGGGCCTCCTCGGTAGTGGCCACCGGAATGATGGCCTTGGCCCCGTGGTGGAGCGCGGCGCACATGGCGGTGGTGGCCCGGAGGACATCGATCACGAAGACCGTCCGGCCCTGCACCTCCACGAACGTGAGGCCGATCGGGGTGAAAACCACGTCGAGCTTCATGCGTCCGGTCGGAGGAGGTGATTCTCCCGCTCGAGGAACCGGGTGTCCACCTTGCCCGCCACGAAATCGGGATGGCGGATCACCCGCGCGAGGAAGGGGATGGTGGTCGTGACGCCCTCGAGGATGAAGCTGTCGAGGGCCTGACCCATTCGGGTGAGAGCCTCCTCGCGGTCGTTGCCGTGCACGATCACCTTGGCCAGCAGCGAATCGTAGTACGTCGGGACGGTGTAGCCGGCGTAGACATGGGTGTCCACCCGCACGCCCGGTCCGCCGGGTGGATGGTACGCGGTGATGAGGCCCGGGCAGGGCTGGAAGTTGCGATACGGGTCCTCGGCGTTGATCCGGCACTCGATCGCGTTCCCCCGGAGCCGCCGCCCGTCGCCCAGGAAGCTGATCCGCTCCCCCGCCGCGACCCGGATCTGCTCCTTCACCAGGTCGAAGCTGGTGACCATCTCGGTCACCGGGTGCTCCACCTGGATCCGGGTGTTCATCTCCATGAAGTAGAAGCTGCCGTCGGCGTCGAGCAGGAATTCGAGCGTGCCCGCGCCGATGTAGCCGATGCTCGAGGCCAGCGTCACCGCCGCGTTCCCCATCCGGTCCCGCAGGATCGGGGTGAGCGCTGGGCTGGGGCTCTCCTCGATCAGCTTCTGATGCCGCCGCTGGACCGAGCAGTCCCGCTCGCCCAGGTGCACCACCCGGCCGGTGCAGTCGCCCATGACCTGGATCTCGACGTGGCGCGGCCGCTCCAGGTACTTCTCGACGTACACCGCGCCGTTCCCGAACGCGGCCAGCGCTTCGTTCTGGGCCAGGCCGAAGCTCTGGACGAACTGCTCCGGGTCGGACGCGATCCGCATGCCCTTCCCGCCGCCCCCGGCCGTCGCCTTGATGATGACCGGAAAGCCGATCTGCTCGGCGAAGGCCAGGGCCTCGTCTGGATCCTCGATGGTCCCCGGGGACCCTGGGACGGTGGGCACGCCGGACTCCTGGGCCAGCCGCCGGGCAGTGGCCTTGTCGCCCATCTGCCGGATCTGCTCGCCGGTGGGTCCGATGAAGGTGATGTTGGACGCCCGGCAGGTCTCGGCGAACTCGGCGTTCTCGGCCAGGAAGCCGTAGCCGGGGTGGATCGCGTCGGCCCCGGTGATCTCGGCGGCGGCGATGATGCTGGGGATCCGAAGGTACGACTGCCGGCTCGGTGGGGGGCCGATGCAGACGTCGTCGTCCGCGAAGCGGACGTGCAGCGACTCCCGGTCGGCCTCGCTGTACACGGCGACGGTCTCGAGCCCAAGCTCCCGGCACGCCCGGATGACCCGCAGGGCGATCTCCCCGCGGTTGGCGATGAGGACCTTCTTGAGCATCAGGGCGTCAGGTCCAGCGAGCGCGGCACGCCAGCGTCCCCAGTGATCTCGGAGAACTTCCGATCGGAAGCCGAGTCCACGCCGGACACCCGCAGGGCGAACTCGCTCGGGTTGCTGGAATAGAAGAGGGCGCTCTCGTAGGAGATCATCCCCTCCTTGTACCACTTCATCAGCGACTGGTCGAACGTCTGCATCCCGTACGACACCCCTCCCTCGGCGATGAGGTCGGGGATGTTGAGCGCCTTCTCGATGTCCCGCATGTTGTCGGCCACCGCGGCGCTGTTGATCAGCACCTCGGCGGCCGGGACCCGGCCCCGCCCGTCGGCCCGGGGCACCAGGCGCAGCGACACGATCGCCTGGAGCGCGGTGGCCAGCAGCATCCGGATCTCCTGGTGCTGGTAGGGCGGGTAGAACGAGATCACCCGGTTGATCGTCTGGGTCGCGTCGGTGGTGTGGAGGGTCGAGAAGACCAGGTGGCCGGTGTCGGCGGCCTTGAGCGCGGTGTCGAGGGTCTCCGCGTCCCGGATCTCGCCGATCAGGATCACGTCCGGGTCCTGCCGCAGCACGTGCCGCAGGGCCGAGGCGAACGAGAGGGTGTCGCTCCCGATCTCGCGCTGGGAGATGTTGGACATCACGTCGCGATGGAGGAACTCGATCGGATCCTCGATCGTGATGATGTTCACCCGGCGGTTCTGGTTGACGTGATTGATCATGGCGGCTAGCGCGGTGGACTTCCCCGAGCCGGTGATCCCGGTGACCAGCACCAGGCCGCGCGGCTTGAGCGAGATCTCCTCCAGGACCGGCGGCAGGTGCAGCTCCCGGATCGTCTTCACTTCGTAGGGGATGGCCCGGAAGGCGAAAGCGAGGGTGCCGCGCTGCTGGTACACGTTGGTGCGGAACCGGCCCACCCCCGGGACACCGATCGCGAAGTCGGCCTCCTTCTTCTCGGCGAACTCCTTCACCTGCCGAGGGGTCATGACCTGCTCCGCCAGCGCCTTCAGGTCTTCCGGCTTGAGCGGGGCCATCTCCAGACCGAGCAGCTCACCGTTCACCCGCACCGTGGGCGGTCGGCCGACCTTGAGCAGGAGGTCGGACGCGTTGCGCTGGACCATCTGGGCGATGGTGTTCTTGAAGTTGAAGCCCGCCGCCGGGGCGGGAACGCTGGGCTCAGCCATTGGGGTCAACCCGGAAGAGGACCTGGCCGTATTCCACCGGCTGGGAGTCGTCCACGCAGACTTCCCGGATCACGCCGGTCACCTCGGCCTCGATCTCGTTCATGATCTTCATCGCTTCGATGATGCACACGGTCTGCCCCGGGCTCACCCGGGTGCCCACCTTGACGTAGGGATCGGCGCCCGGCTCCGGCGCCTTGTAGAAGGTCCCCACCATGGGCGACTTGATGTCCTTGAGCGCGGCTCCGGCGGCAGCGGCCGGCCGGATCGCCTCCCGCCCGTCGGACTCGGCGTGGGACCCGGGAGCCGGAGTGGCGGAGGTCGGGACGGCCACCGGAGGGATGAAGGCGGGCGCGGTGGCGGTGCGGGTGATCACGACGCCGGTTCCGAAGAAGCCCTTGACCTCGATCGAGCCGATCTCCGGCGCCTCCCGGAGCAGCTGGGCCAGCTCCTCCACGTCCTTCAGCTCGATCGACTTGATCCCCGGCACCTTCTGTAGCAGCTCGGCGAGCTGCTTCATTTCCTGTGGCGTCATAAGTCCCACGGCCCCGCGTGGTCGCGGCGATCGGGCCAAGTCACGGATCCCTCCTGGAAGTCCGGCGCGGCCGCCCATGCGGGCGGGAGTGTGATCAGGGGCTGCTGGAATCGTCGAGGTGTACGACCGCCGGCCTCACGAGAGCTCGACCAGCTCGGTGCGCCCGTCCGACAGGCGCTCGGGGCCATCCGGCCCAAGGTGCACGTCGTCCTCCAGCCGGACGCCGCCCCACCCAGGAAAATAGACGCCCGGCTCGACCGTGACTACGGCATGGGCCGGGAGCGGCGCCTCTGCGGTGGGCGCCAACCGGGGCGCCTCGTGGACTTCGAGCCCGATCCCGTGGCCCAGGGAGTGCCCGAAGGCATCACCGAACCCCCGCGCGGCGATCAGGTCGCGGGCGAGTGCGTCACCTTCCCGGCCCGTCATTCCGGGACGAAGGCGCTCCACCGCCCGTTGCTGCGCGCTGCGCACCAACTCGTACATCGCCCGCTGCCGCTCGTCCGCCCGGCCCCCGACGACCAGGGTCCGGGTGAGGTCGGCGCAGTAGCCATCCACCTGGGCCCCGAAATCGATCAGCAGCCATTCGCCGCCTTCCACCGCTCGTGGGCTGCTGCGGGCATGGGGAAGCGCCGAGCGCGGCCCCGAGGCCACGATGGTCGGGAAGGGATGCCACTCACTCCCCCGACGCCGGAGCGCCAATTCCAGCGCGGCCCCGATCTCCAGCTCGCTGCGCCCTACCCGCACCGCCGGCAGCACTTCGGCCAGCGCCTCCTGCGCCAGTTCGGCCGCGGCCCGGATGGCCGCCACCTCCTCGGGTGACTTCACCGCCCGGAGCCGCTCCACCTGGTCGCTGGTCGGTGCCACTCGGGCCTTGGTGAGGGCGCCCACCCGCTCCGCATCGCGCACGGTGAGCGACTGGGCCTCGATCCCCAGGATACCGATCGGCAGGCTCTCCAGTACCCGCCCCAGGCGATCCCAGACGCTCTTCTGGTCCACCTCCACCGCTGCCGCCGCGCCCGCTTCGGCCGGCGCCTGCACCGCGTAGCGGAAGTCGGTGACCAACACCGTGGCCTCCGCGTGGATCAGCAGGAGCGCCGCCGAGCCCGTGAACCCCGTCAGATAGCGGATGTTGGCCAGGTGGCTCACCAGCAGCGCGTCCAGACCCTCGCCTTCCAGACTCCTCCGGAGCGCGGCCTGCCGTTCGGGCCTCCGGTCAGCCGGCACGCAATCGGCCCGCCAGCGCCTGCAGTGCCAGCAGGTAGCTTTGCGCCCCGAACCCGCTGACCATCCCGATGGCCAGGTCGGCGATCACCGAATGCCGGCGCTCGGGCTCGCGGGCGAAGATATTGGAGAGGTGCAGCTCGACGAACGGCACCCGCACGGCCAGCAGCGCGTCGCGCAGCGCCAGGCTGGTGTGGGTGAGGGCGGCGGCATTGATAAGGGCGCCGTCCACCCGGCCCCGGAGTCCCTGGACGGCATCAACCAGCGCGCCCTCGTGGTTGGTCTGGACCCACTCGATCTCGGCACCCTGTGCCCGGGCCGCGTCCCGAACCATCTGCTCGATCTCGGCCAGCGTGGTGCGGCCGTAGATCTCCGGCTCACGCTGCCCCAGGAGGTTCAGGTTGGGACCGTTGAGGACCGCGATCCGCATTCAGCGCTTGAGGTTCTGCAGCCAGGCGTGGAATTCGTCGAGATCGTCGTTCTTGGAGTCCGCGGCGCGGGGGCCGCGGGGCGACTGGCTCTGGCTCGCACCGCCGTAGAAGTCGTCGAACGAGACCCGCTCCGGCTCGGGGGCAGGAGCCGGCACCGCGGGCGGCGCCGCCGGCGTCTCCTCACCGAAGACCGAGCTCAGGGAGAGGGCTTCGGCGGCGGGCCGGGTCGGCGCCCCTTCGGCCGGGGCGCCGGGACGAACCGCCGGGGGCGCGGCCTGCGCCGGCGGGCGCGCTGCCAGGATACCGCGCATCAGCTCGGCCACCGAGCGTCCGCCCGTCGCCGCGGCGGTGTACCGGACGGCCGAGGCGGGTGGCTGGGCGGCCTCCAGCTCGGCGACCCGCTGCCGTAGCCGCGGGTCCCCGCTCCGGGACACCAGCTCGCGATACACCACCAGGGCCTCGACCGAGTGGCCCTGCTGGAGCAGGACCTCGGCCATCGTCTCGGTCACCACCGGCTCCGGCTCCGGTTCCGGCGGGGCGAGCGCGGGCGGCGGGGTTGCCGGCTGCGGGGCCGCCGGCTGGGAGAGGTCCTGAGCGACGGCCTCGACCGCGGGCTCGCCGGCCGGGAGGACCTCTGCCTCGGGCTCGGTCCAGGCCGCGGGTTCCGACCGGGATTCCGGAGCGGTTTCCACAACGGGCTCCGGCGGCGGCGCAGCTTCCTCCGGCTCGGGCTGCGCCGGCGGCACCATGCCGGCGGCCTCCACCAGAATGGGATCGAAGCTCCAGACCGCCGGTGCAGACTCCGCCTCGGGGGTCTCCACCGGCTCCGGCGCCTGGCCGGTCGGCGCTTCGGGCGCGGGCTCCACCGGCGGCGCGGATTCCCCGGCGGTCCGGGAGTAGAGCTCGAGAGACGCGTCCGGAACCTGGAACTCGCCCCCGCCGGCGCTCCGGAGGATGATCTCCTCGCTGGTCTCCACCCGGAACTCTCGGAACTCTCCTGCGGCATCCGGGGTATCCACCTCCCGGCCGACCAGGTCGGCGATCGGCTCGACCGACTGGTCCAGCGTCGCCGCCTCTTCGAGCTGCAACCCCGCCGGCGGCTGCCCCACTTCGTCGCTCAGCGGGGAGGGCTCCAGCTGATCCAGAGCGAGCGCCGCGGGCTCGGGCTGGTACGGAGGCGGCGTCACGGTCACGGCCGCCTCGGCAGGCATCAGTCCGATCGGCTCCTCCTGGATTGCCGCATCCATGGCGGAGGGCTCGACCGTGGCCGGCTCCACCGCGGCGGGCTCCACGGCCGAGGCAACCTCCGCCTGGCGGCGGGAGACCTCCACTCGTTTCAACTGCTCCCGGGCTTCCTCGTTGCTGTGGTCGATCGAGAGCAGGGTGTTCAGCCAGCGTTCCGCGTCGTCGAACTTGAGCAGCCGCTCACTGATGTCGGCCAGCGCCTTGATCGCGATCACGTTCTCCCCGTCCAGCACCAGCACGTGGCTGAAGGCGGCTTCGGCGGCGGGGAGGTCACCCAGATCGAAGTGGCAGCGGCCCAGTACGATGCTCGCGGGGATGTAGTCCGGATGCAACTCCAGGCCTGGCTTCAACAGGTCGAGCGCGCGCTGGACCTCGCCGTTCTTGCGATGGACTTCGGCGAGCGGCGCGAAGGTGAGGCCCTGCGGGTTTTCGGCGTACCGGCGCTCGAGTTTCTCGATCTCGCTAAGTGCCATCCGGGTCCCGGTTTGTCAGGGTCTGAATCGGAGGAGGAACGACGACGCTCAAGACTTGAGGGGGAGTCTGGTCAGAGTAGCGGATCGCACCCGCCGTGTCAATGCTAACCATCGCCGTACCTTGAGGTTCTGCGACTTCCCCCTTAGACTTCCAGCTCTTTGCCTCCCAGCTCTGGAGCCTCGAGCGTTCCCATGATGCAAGCGTTCCGCAACAGCGCGAAGATTGCCGGCGGAGTCTTCGCCCTCCTGATGCTCGTCTTCATCGCCACCAGCGTGGACTGGTCGAACCTGGCCAGCTCCAGCTCGGTCGGCAAGATCAACGGCCACAGCGTTGATGCGCGCACCTATCAGACAGTCCTCCAGCAGACGATGAACAGCCGGGAGCAGGGTGCGGCGCCGCTCACGCTGGAAGACCGGAGCCAGATCGAGGATCAGGTCTGGGAGCAGATGATCCAGAACCGCGTGCTCGACGCCGAGTACCGCCGCCGGGGCATCACGGTCACTCCGGACGAGATCGCCGACGCCATCCGAACCTCGCCGCCACCCGAGTTCCGGAACGTGCCGGAGTTCCAGACCGATAGCCAGTTCGACATCGGCAAGTACCAGCGCTGGCTCACCTCCACCGTGGGGGCCCAGTACCTCCCCGCGCTGGAGGCCCAGTACCGGGAACAGATCGAGCGCTCCAAGCTCCTCCGGGTGGTCACCGCCGACGTCTACATCTCCGATGCCGCGCTCTGGGAGCAGTGGCGGGACGAGCACGAGAAGGTGAAGATCGGGCTCACCGCGATCATCCCCCGCAACGCGGTTCCCGATTCCCTGATCAAGCTCACGGACGAGGAGGTCACGGCCTTCTATCGGAGCCACCAGGACGAGTTCAAGTGGCCCCGCACCGCGTTCATGAGCTTCGTGGCGCTGCCCCGGCTCACCGACGCCAGCGACACGGCCGAAGCCCGCGCCAGGGCCGACTCGGCCCGCCAGGAGATCCTCGGCGGCGCGCCGTTCGCCGACCTCGCGCGGCGGGAGTCGGCCGACAGCGCTACGGCGGCGCAGGGCGGCGACCTGGGCGAATGGACCAGGGGTTCGATGGACCCGGCCTTCGATTCGGCGGCCTTCTCCATCCCGCTCAACCGGGTCTCCGAGCCGGTGCTTTCCCGGTTCGGGTTCCACCTGATCGAGGTTACCAGCCGGAAGGGGAAGAAGGCGACCGGGCAGCACATCCTGTTCCCGATCGAGCTGGCCGGGGCCCACCGCGACCGCCTGGACGCGCAGGCCGACAGTCTGGAGCGGCTCGGCGCGGAGCACGAAGATCCGGCTGCGCTGGACACCGTCGCCCGCGCGCTCAAGCTGCCCATCGGCAGGACCGGTCCGGTCCAGCAGGGCACCCGGGTCCAGATCGGCAATCTGGTGGTGCCTGACGCCGGGGTGTGGGCCTTCCAGGGCGCCAAGCCCGGTGCGACCAGTCCGGTGATCGAGACCACGTTCGCGTTTTATGTCTTCCGGTTGGACAGCCTGCGGCCGGAGGGGGTGCCGCCGCTCGCCGAGATCCGCCGGTCGGTCGAGGTCTCGCTGCGGAACGAGAAGAAGGAGAAGCTGGCCAAGGGGATCGCGGCCGACTACCTGAAGCGGCTGGAGGCCGGCGAGTCCCTGGCCGATGCGGCCAAGGCGATGAAGCTGCCCCACCAGGAGTTCGGGCCCTTCACCCGGGTCAACCCCCCGCTCACCAATCCCATCGTGGTGGGCACCGCGTTCGGGCTCGAGGTCGGTCAGCGCAGCGGCGTGCTGGACACCAAAGACGGGATGTACGTCATCCAGTCGCTGGAGCACGTCAAGGCCGACTCCGCCCAGTTCCTCCAGGACATGAGCGACTACCGCAACAGGATCCTCCAGCTGGCGCGGCAGGATCGGGTGCGGGGCTACCTCACGGCCCTGCGCGAGGCGGCCAAGGTAGTGGACAATCGGGCCAAGCTGCAGCAGGCCCCGCCGCGTCAGGCGCTACCCACCTCCCAGCTTTGAGGCGGCTACTGGGACAGCCGCTTCGGCTCGCCCGAGGAGGGGGTGGTCTGCGGGGGGGCGTCGGGCTGGCGGGGCTGCAGCGTCCGCTGCTCCTCGTTTCCCATGATCGCTTCCTGCGTGTCGCTCAGGCTGCGCTTGAACTCCCGAATGCCCTTGCCGATCGAGGACCCCACCTCCGGCAGCCGCTTGGCGCCGAACAGGAGGAGCACCACCACCATGATCAGCATGATTTCGGTGAAACCGAGGTTACCCACGGGGACCCCCTAGAAAAGCGATCGGGCGATCAGGTACGCCACCAGGACGCCGAGCAGGCTCAGCAAGGAGACGTGCAGCCCGATCGGCCCCAGGGTGAAGTTTATCACCAGCAAATCCATGGAGACAGGGCCGAAGTTGGCCGTCCAGGTGCTGGTGAAGAAGGTCCGGGCGGCGCTGTCGGGCAGGGTCTGCCGCAGGAGTGCCGTCAGCACGCCGCCCACGATGAAGCCGGCGATCAGCACGCCCAGATAGAACCCCGGCCGGCGGGGACCGCTCGCCATCAGCGCCTGCGGTCCACCACGTAGGTGATGCTCGCCCGGAGCGCGTCCCGCGCCGGGCCCGGCGCCAGCCGGTCGAGCTCCCCGTCGGCCTGCTCGGCCAGCCGCAGCGCACGATCGCGGGCGTAGTCGAGTCCGCCGGCCTCGGCCACCGCCGCGACCACATCGTGGATCTGGGCATCGGTCGGCTCCGGCGTGCGCAGCAGCTCGGCCACCCGGCGCCGGTCCGGCTCGCTGAGACGCGGAAGCGCGGCGATCAGCGGGATCGTCACCTTGTGTTCCCGCAGGTCGGAGCCGGTCGGCTTCCCGGTGACGCTGGGGTCCCCCACGTAGTCCAGCAGGTCGTCCACGATCTGGAAGGCCATGCCGAGGGCCTCGCCGTAGGCCCGTAGCGCCACCCGCTCCTCCGGGGCCGCCCGGAGCGCCCCCACCTCGCAGGCACCCGAGACCAGCGAGGCGGTCTTCGACCGGATGAGCAGATCGTACTCCTCCTCGCTGAAATGGAGCGGGTCGTGCGCCAGGAGCTGGCGCATCTCGCCCACCGTCATCTCGTTGGTCACCCGGCTCATGACCCGGAGCGGCTCCAGATCGTCCAGCCGAACCAGCTCGATCACCGCGCGGGAGTAGAGATAGTCACCCATGATCACGGAGACCTGGTGACTGAACAGGGAGTTGATCGTGGGCATGCCCCGTCGCAGCACCGAGTGGTCCACCGAGTCGTCGTGCACCAGGGTGGCGAGGTGGATGAGCTCGATCACCGCGGCCAGGGTGGTCGCCCGGGGGTCGTGCCGCCCGGTGGCCTCGTCGGCCAGCAGCAGGAGGGTGGGGCGGAACATCTTCCCCTGCGTCTGGAACAGGTGCGCGTTGACCTGGGTGATGAGGCCGAAGTCGGCCTCGACGATCCGGCGCAGCTCCTGCTGCACCCGATCCAGCCGGGCCCGCAGCGGGCGCTGGATGTCGGCCAGGGAAACGGGAGCGGTGCGCGCGCTCACCGCTGGCGCCCCGCGGTGAGCCGGTGCATGCGTTCGTTCAGGTCCATGAATCGGATGTCCACCGCCAGCGCACGCTCGTAGGCGCTCTGCGCCTCTGCGATCTTCCCCTGGGCCTCGGCCGCCCGGCCCAGCCAGTAGAGCAGGCCGATCTTGGCCTCGTCACCCCCATCCCCCGTCTCCGCCGCCCGGCGGAGCACCGTCTCCGAGATGGCGTACTGTCCCTTGTCGTAGAAACAGATCCCCAGGGCCTCGGAGGTCCTGAGCCGGCCTTCCGGCGCCCGGAGCGCCTTCTGGAACTCGGCGATGGCCTCGTCCAGCAGCCCCATCTCCTTGAAGGCGACTCCCAG
>Ga0210102_1000251_pt1 | contig 14874 bp, 12 predicted proteins | sample RushOxbow_ThreeS_4_FD_185563 | JGI IMG/M metagenome (GOLD analysis project Ga0210102, IMG submission 185563) | Wetland microbial communities from San Francisco Bay, California, USA, that impact long-term carbon sequestration -... | ecosystem: Environmental > Aquatic > Marine > Wetlands ...
CCGCTGGCGAATCCTGCGGATTCGCTCAGCCGCGCAGGCCTTCCCGCTCCACCCAGGCCAGGGTGTCGTCGAGCGCCCTTTCGAGCCGATCGAAGAGCTCACCAATCTGGGATTCCGTGATCACGAGTGGCGGGCAGAGTGCAATCGTGTCGCCGATATTGCGCACGACGAGCCCGTGCTCCTGGCAGCGCTCCAGGCAGTAGGCGCCGACCTTCCCCGGTGTCGCAAAGGCCCTTCGGGTGGCTGGATCGGCGACCATCTCACAACCCGCAATCAGCCCGACGCCGCGAGCCTCACCGACGAGCGCGTGATCGGAGAGGGCCGCAAGCCGGGCCTGGAAGTGCTCGGCCACCTTGGCGGCGTGCGCGAAAATCTGGCGCTCTTCGTAGAGTTCCAGCGTGCGAATCGCCACGGCGGCGCACACCGGGTGACCGCTGTACGTGAAGCCGTGCCCGAAGACGCCGATCTTGCGGCTCGACTCGACCATCGGCTGGTACATGAATTCGGGAATCACCACGGCACTGATCGGGAGATAGGCCGATGAGAGCGCCTTCGCGAGCGACATCGTGTCCGGGCGCATCTCGAACGTCTGGGCGCCGAACGCGTTGCCGGTTCGCCCGAATCCGCAGATCACCTCATCGTCGATGAACAGGATGTCGTACTTCTGGAGCACGGCCTGGATCTTCTCGAAATAACTGCGGGGCGGAACCACGACGCCACCCGCACCCATGACCGGCTCGGCGATGAACGCGGCGACGGTATCGGGTCCCTCATCGACGATCAGCTGCTCGAGATTGGCGGCGAGTCGCGACGCGAATTCCTCCTCGCTCTCACCGGGTTCCGCGTCGCGGTAGTGATGCGGGCAGTCGGTATAGAGGATGTTCGGAATCGGGAGGTCGAAATCGCGCTGATTTGCGGGCAGGCAGGTGAGGCTTGCGCTCGCGACGGTCACTCCGTGGTAGGCGCGCCGGCGGCTGATGATCTTCTTCTTCCTGGGCCGGCCAATGGCGTTGTTGTAGTACCAGATGAATTTGACCTGGCTGTCGTTTGCCTCGGAGCCGGAATTTCCGAAGAAGACCCGCGCGCCGTCGATCGGAACCATCTGCTTGATACGCTCGGCGAGCTCGATCGCCGGCTCGTGGGTCTTGCTGCCGAAGAGGTGGCCGAACGAGAGCTTGCGCATCTGCTCCGCGGCGGCTTCTGCCAGTTCTTCGACCCCATAGCCGAGAGCGGTGCACCAGAGGCCGGCCAGGCCCTCGATGTACTCCTTGCCGGCGCTGTCGTAGACGTAGATTCCCTTGCCCCGCTCGATCATCAGCGGGCCGCGCTCTTCGTGGAGCGCGAGGTTGGTCGCCGGGTGCAGTAGTGCGGCCAGATCTCGCGTCCTCACGTCGCCTGCCTTCACCTCGCTCACCTCCAGTTTGGCCGCGGCCACTGCGGTCCAGCTCGATCGCCGCTCGGGTCGGATCGGGAGTTTATAGCGAGGCGCGGCAGCCGATACATCGGGACCTTCCGGGAAGAATGGCCACGCGGGAACGGCTGCCGGCGAAACCGGCTGGGAGTGGACCCAGCATGGGATCGCGCGACGCCGCAGAGCGAATCCGAAGGAGTCGCCGGCTAGCGGGCCTCGTCGGGGTTGGTACCCTGCCGTCCTGATCGGCTTCGGATGCTGCGTTGCGGTCGGCAGCTCGCCCTCGACGACGATTCTTGCAGTGAGCGGTAAAGGCGCAACATGAGCGAGTCCGCACCCGTGCCCCCCCCCGCTATCGCCGCCCACCCGCTGGATCCCCTGCTCGCCCCTCGATCGATCGCGTTTCTCGGCGCCTCGCAGCGACCCGACACCCCCGGAAACGACACGGTGCGAGAGGCGCTGGCGGGTGGTTTCAGCGGCGCGCTGTATCCGATCAACCCGCGCTACAGCGATGTGGAAGGACTCCCTTGCTTCGCGTCGATCGACGACCTTCCGGAAACCGTCGACCACATGGTGCTCTGCGTTGCGAGCGAGAAGATCGAGGACGCGCTCGCCCAGGCAATCCGTCACGGTGCGCGGGCCGCCACGATCTTTGCAAGTTGCCATCTGGAGTCCGACCGCGAGCCCGCGCTCTCGAGGCGGATCGCGGCGATGGCCCGCGAGGCCGGCGTCGCGGTCTGCGGCGGCAACTGCATGGGTTTCGTCAACAAGGAGATCGGCCTGCGGGTTGCCGCCTTCCCGTGCCACACCGAGGCGAAGGTCGGACCGATCACCTGGATCGCCCAATCGGGATCGGTCTACGGCGCCCTCGCGTTCAACGATCGGCGCTTGAAGTTCAATCTCTGCGTCTCGAGCGGGGGCGAGTTCGTGACGCGCTCGAGCGATTTTCTCGACTGGGCGCTGCGGCGCGAATCGACGGGCGTCGTCGGGCTCTTCATCGAATCGATCCGCGACCCCGAAGGCTTCGAAGCCGCACTCGCCGAGGCCGGCCGGCGCGAGATCCCGGTGGTCGTGCTCAAGGCCGGCCGCACACCGGACGCCGCCGCGATGGCCCGCACCCACACGGGTGCGCTCGCGGGCGACGACGCCGCCTATCGCGCGCTCTTCGATCGCTACGGGGTGGTGCGCGTCGACACCCTCGACGAGCTCGCCGCCACGCTGTTGCTTTTTTCGCAGCCGGCGCGACCCGGCGCCGGGGGGCTCGCGAGCATCCACGACTCCGGCGGTGAGTGCGAGTTGCTGATCGATCTGGCGGCGGACGTCGGGGTTCCGCTCGCCCGGATCAACGACGCGACCAGGCGAACCCTGAGCAAGCACCTCGATCCGGGACTCGAACCCGTCAACCCGCTCGATGCCTGGGGGACCGGTCGCGACGCGATCGGAGTCTTCGAACGCTGCCTCGACGCATTGATGGCGGACCCGGACACGGCGGCGGCGGCGATCGTTGCCGACATCCGGGATGGCCACTACCACCATCGGAACCTCATCCAGGTCGCGCGGACGGCCGCCGAGCGGGCCACGATGCCGCTCGCCTTCGTCACCAACTACTCGCTCGTCAATCACCGCAAGCTTGCACTCGAACTGACGGAATTCGGTGTACCCGTGCTCGATGGCACACGCGAGGCGCTACAAGCCTTCCGGCACCTCTTCGGTTACCGCGACTTCCTCGCCCGACCGAAGGCCGCAGCGCCGGTTCGACCACCCGCCGAGGTGACTCAGCGCTGGCGACAGCGGCTGTGCGAGCCGAACCCCCTTGACGAGGTCGAGAGTCTCTCGCTGCTCTCCGACTATGGGATTCCCGTCGCGCGTACCATGCGAGCGGCATCACGAGACGAGGCGCTCCGGGCCGCCACTCAAATCGGTTACCCCGTCGTGCTGAAGACGGCCGAGCCGGGGATCGAGCACAAGAGCGAAGTGGGTGGCGTGGTTCTCGATCTCGCAGATCCCGAAGCACTGACAGCTGCGTACGGCGATCTGGAGGGGCGCCTTGGCGCGCGGGTCAGTGTTTCGCGCAGGGTTCCGGAAGGCGTCGAGATCGCTCTCGGCGCGATTCGCGACCCACAGTTCGGAAGCTATGTAATGGTCGCTGCCGGTGGCGTGCTGATCGAACTGCTCGCAGACACGGCGGTTTCACTCGCGCCCATCGACGCAAATGCGGCAGAACGCCTGCTCGGCAGCCTGAAGGTGCGCCGGCTGCTGGACGGCCTGCGCGGTAGACCGCCAGCCGATGTTGCATCCCTCTGCCGCGCGATTGCGAGCCTTTCGGTTCTCGCCGACGATCTGGGCGACGCGCTCGAACAACTGGACGTCAATCCCTTGATTGCGTCACCAGACGGCTGTGTCGCAGTCGACGCGCTGGTGATCGCGCGCCGCGCAACGTGATGCCTGCACGGGAGAAGTAAGATCAGGGCAACGAAAATCCCGGACAAGGCGCAGCCGGGGCAACGGAATACCCACAGAGGATTCACCCCAAATACCCACAGAGGATCCACCCCAAATGGACACCGGACTTTCCCCCGAACATCAGAAGCTCAGTGCCCGATCCCGCGAGTTTTGCGAGCAGGTTCTCCAACCCCACGAACTCGAAGTCGAGGAGAATCGCGGCCTGCCGGAAGCGAGCCGCCCCGAGTTGCGCAAAGCCGTCTGCGATTGGGGATTTGCGGGGATCAACCACAGCGTCGAAGACGGCGGCCAGGGCTACTCAATCTTCGAGCAGATGCTGATCAACGAACAGTTGGGTCGTGCGACCTGCGGACTCTGGGCCGTGATGTGGCAACCGGCGATTTCACTGCGCTTTGGCAGCGAAGCGCAGAAAGAGCAGTATCTGCGACCGAGCTGCCGGGGGGAGCGGCGAGGCTGTTTCGCGATCACCGAACCCGAAGCGGGGTCGGATCCGCGTCGCGTGCGCACCGAGGCCAGGACCGATGGCGACAGCTACGTGATCAACGGCGAGAAGTGGTTCGTCACTTCCTACAACGCCTGCGACTACATCATCGTGCACGCGCACGTCGACGGTGACCCCGACAAGCCCACCCTCTTCCTGGTCGACATGGACACGCCGGGCATCCGCCACCTCCGATCGCCGCACTTCATGCACACCTTCATATTCGACCACGCCGAACTCGCGTTCGAAAATGTACGGGTTCCCGCATCCGCCCGACTCGGCGAGATCGGAGAAGGGCTCGCGCTGACGAAGGATTGGTTCGTCGAGGCGCGCCTGCAGATCGCGGCGCACTGCGTCGGCGCCGCAACGCGCGCCGCCGAGGTGGCGAACGACTATGCGGCGGGACGCATTCAATTCGATCAACCGATCCGCGACTTCCAGGCGATCGAGTTCATGATCGCGGACATGGCCACCGAGATCATGGCCGGCAAATCACTGCTCTACCGTGTGGCTGCAGAAATCACGCCCGAAGTCGATCGCAAGCGGATCCACGCGCGCGTGAGTGCCCTCAAACTGTTCTGCTCGGAAATGGCTGGGCGCGTGGTCGATCGCGCGCTGCAGGTCCTCGGCGGCCGCGGTTACATGTGCGAGAACCCGGTGGAGCGCTTGTACCGCGATTTGCGCGTCGATCGCATCTGGGAAGGCACTTCGGAAATCCAACGCGCCATCATCGGTGGTCAGATCAAGAAGCGCGGTCTCGGACTATACACCGAATGGTAGATGTCAGGCAATCACCCGCTTGACCCAAGCGGCGATCGGGTGCAGACGGCTCAACGCTCGTCGTCACCCGTTTCGACCCAGCTGGGTTCTCGCTTCTGCGCAAAAGCCGCGAGTCCCTCGGCGGCTTCGGGTGAAGCGAACAACTCCGCGATGTTCCGCGCCGCGCGCAGGTAGGCTTCGTCGGGCGCAAGGCGCGGGATTTCACGCACGAGTTGCTTCGCTGCGGAAACCGCGTTCGGCCCCCCTCGCGCAATCGCATCGATCTCTGCCTGGACCGCGCTCTCGAGATCGCGCTCTTCGACGACACGGTGAAGGAGCCCGTAATCCAGTGCATCGGCGGCGGAGAATCGTTCCCCGGTCAGGAACAGGCGCATCGCCTGGTGTTCACCGAGTTTGGGCAGCACGACGACCGAAATGATCGCGGGAATCACACCGAGCCGAACTTCACGAAATGCGAATTCGGCACCCGAAACTGCAATCGCTATGTCGGCGGCGGCGATCAGGCCGATGCCTCCGCCAAATGCGTGGCCATTGACGGCACAGATCACCGGCTTGGGGCCTTCGCGTATCCGCTTCAGGATCTCGACGAAGGCGTTGTCGCTCGCTCCATCGGCGACACCCGATCCCCGATTCTTGAGATCTGCTCCGGCGCAAAAAACGCTACCCCTGCCCGTGAGTACGACGACGCGCACGGCGGGATCGTCCATCGCAACCTGAAGCTGCCGCGAGAGTCCCCCGAGTAGCCTGGTCGAAAGCGCGTTGCGATTTGCGGGGCAGTTCAACCGGATCCAGGCAGCCCGATTGCGAATCTCGTACTCGATCGCCTCGTCTTCGCTCATCGTCAGTCTCGGACCTCCATCACGGTCGCCATCGCATCGAACGACGATGGGCGAAACACGCGGCGAACGAACCGGGCGATCCAGATGAGCCAATCGCTCCCAGCCGAGTCGAACGCGAGTCGAACGCGAGTCGAACGCGAGTCGAACGCGAACCGAACGTGAACCGAACCTTTGCTCGCACGGCGGCTTCAGCGCAGATCCGGCGACGCGACAGGGCTTCATCATGTTTCCGCTCCCGAGCCCTGTCAAGCGCCGCACAGCCGGCCTCGCGCTGCGGGATTGATCGATCCAACGTCAACCGTCAGAATGATGCTCGTGCGACCGCGCCGGATCCAACCCGTGGACCCGGTCGGCGATACCTGGCATCCCACCCGCTGGCCGATCCGAGGATGTGCCGATGAATGACGCAGTAATCATCACCTGTGCGGTAACCGGTGCGGGCGAATCCGTCGGCGTGCACCCGGCCATCCCCGTGACGCCCGAAGAAATTGCCAACGCTGCGATCGAGGCCGCCAGGGCGGGCGCTGCGATCGCCCACATTCACGTGCGCGACATCGAGACCGGAAAGGGCAACCGCGATCGCGCACTGTTTCGGGAGGTCGTCGAGCGCATTCGCGAGAGCGACACCGATGTGGTCATCAACCTCACGACCGGTATGGGCGGTGACTACATCCCGAGTGAAACAGACCCTGCGGTGGCCGCCCCGGATTCAGACTATGTCACGCCGGAGGAGCGCGTCCTGCATGTCGAGGAACTCCGACCGGAAATCTGTAGCCTCGACTGCGGATCGATGAACTTCGGCCCGGGCCTGGCGCTCAACACCATCGATCACCTACGCGTGATGGCACGACGCATCAAGAGCTGCGGCGTGAAGCCCGAGATCGAAGCATTCGAACTCGGGCACATCTGGCTCGCGAAACAGCTCATCCAGGAGGGGATCATCGACGCTCCCCCCCTCTTCCAGCTCTGCCTCGGCATTCCCTGGGGCGCGGAAGCCAATGCGGAAACGCTGCTCGTCATGCGCGACATGTTGCCAGAAGGCGCCAATTGGGCGGCATTCGGAATCGCGCGCATGCAATTTCCGATGGTCGCCCAGTCGATGCTTCTCGGCGGACACGTCCGTGTCGGGCTCGAGGACAATCTCTATCTCGAGCGCGGCGTGTTCGCGAGCAACGGCCAACTGGTCGAAAAAGCCGTCAAGATCATCGAGACCCTCGGTGCTCGGGTGGTGGGCCCGCAGGGAGCGCGCGCGAAACTCGGTCTCGAGAAACCTTGCTGACGAGAAGCTCGGACATCCGGCGAACCGCCTGCGGAGTTCGAGCGCCGACGCTCATCGACACGCAACTATACGACCCAAGTCGACAATCTCAAGTGACTCCCCAGACGCCCCGATAACGATCGACAGCGCGAAGTGGGGAGCCGGGCAGCATGGACGACAACGCGTTTCTCGGCGGTGTGATCGCAGGCATCGTCTACCTCTTCGCAGGCGTGAGCTTGATCCGCCTGAGTTGGCGAACCCAGGAGTCACCCGAATTGATGCTCGGGATGAGTTTTCTCCTCTGGGGACTCTCCTACGTCTGCTGGCAGATTCCGATTGCGACGGCCAATCAACCCCTGACCCAGCCGCTGTTCTTCGCGGGCCGCATCTTGACCAACGCAGGGACGATTTTCTTCGCGCATTTCGTTTGGAATGCCTTTCGCAATCAGTCGCTCTGGGCGAAATACCTCGTCGACGCGATCGCATTCGGTCTGATCGCGGGCATTGCGGGATCCATCTACGTAGGAGACTGGGAGGGTGTCCAGCCAATCAGCAACCCCTGGTGGTTCCTCGATTGGGGATCCAACCTCGTGGCGACGACTTGGGTTGGCGTAGAGGGACTCATCGAATACCCCAAGGCACGGCAGCGCATGCGACTGGGGCACTGCGATCCGGTCGTCTGCAACCGCTACCTGCTCTGGGGCACCGTGGGCGTCGTCTGGGTCGTGTATAACGGGGTGTTCCTGTGTCAAACGGTCGAATTCGATTCCACTGGGGCCTGGTCGTCCAGCATGGATCGCGTGAACGGCCTGGTCGAAGCCACGGGCGTTGCGCTCGTTTGGCTGATCTTCTTTCCGCCCCGTTTCTATCGACGCTGGATTGCGGGCGCCGCTCCCGCGCCAGAACCGGGTGAGGCCTGAACGGTGGAAGCCTTCGAGTACATCGGTTCCGTCGCCTCGAGCCTGGTCTACTTCGCGCTCGGTTCCCGCCTGGTTGTGCTCGGCATCCGGACCCGATCGCTGACTGAATCATTGCTCGGGTCGACATTCCTGCTTTGGAGTCTGTACTACGCGCTCCGGATCAGCTCGATCGGGTTACACGGTCAGCCGGTTCTGGAATCGCAGATCGCCATTGCAGCGCGCATCGTCAACGACCTGAGTAGCGTCGGATTTGCGTTCTTCCCGCTGCTCGCGTTTCGCCGCGGATCGAGCTGGGGGAAATGGCTGGCCAGCGGCATCGCGATCTGCCTGATCGGCGGAGCTGCGGGTTCGATCTGGGTGGGCGATCCGGAAGGCGTCGACCCGCTCACGAACGGCTGGTGGTGGCCCGAATGGCTCGGCGAGACTGCGGCTGGAGTCTGGCTCGGGGTCGAGGGCTTCCACCACTACGGGATGGGCCGAGCACGCGTTCGGCTGGGCCTCTGCGAACCGATCGTGGGCCATCGATATCTGCTCTGGGGTTTCGCCGGGTTGTTCTGGACCTTGTTGAGCTTCGTGGCAATCGGTCAATACGTCGATTTCTGGGCCACCCAGACCTGGTCGGCCGCTCTGGAGAATCTCGCGGGGCTCTTCGACCTCACGGCACTCGCGATGGTCTGGCTGATCTACTTCGCTCCCGCCGGCTACCAACGCAGAATCAACGCCTCGGCCGTCTCGATGTGAACGCCGCCAAGCGGGATCGGACCGGCCTCTTTCAAACGCATCCGAACGCTCCGCGTCGCGATGATCTCAAGGAAATTCGGTCGATTCCCGATACGGCTGCTGAACCGGTCCGTCGAGCAGAGCGCACCCGCTCGGCGTAACGTAGCCCTGTGGACGGGAGTGGGAGAACCCGGTGGAAGAGAGCGCGTACATAGGCGGAGTCATCGTAGGTCTCGGCTACCTCATTGCGTCCGCCCAGTTGGCTCGGCTCAGCGTCAAGACGCGAGAAATCCCGGAGCGGCTCCTCGCGATCGCATTCCTGCTTTGGGGTCTCGCCTACGTGTGTTGGCAGATTCCGCTCATACTCATCGATGAGTCGATCTTCCAGCCTCTCTACATCGCCGGGCGCCTGCTGACCGATGCGGGAAGCATCGCATCCACGTTCTTCCTCCGCTTGGTGTTTCGCCCCCATTCCCGCACTGCAACCGGCCTGGTGGCGGGCATCGCCGCCGGCATGATCCTCGGATTCGCGGGTTCCGCCTGGCTCGGCGACTGGGAGGCGCTCGATCCGCTGAAAAATCCCTGGTGGTGGCTGGAGTGGTCGGCGATCGTCGTTTCGGTCGCCTGGATTGGGGTCGAGGGGTTCCACCACTACGGCATGTCCAAGCGGCGCCGTCGGCTGGGACTCTGCAGCGCGCTCGACTGCAACCGCTACCTGCTCTGGGGCCTCACGGGAGCCGTCTGGGTGATCTACCAACTGAGCTACGCGATCCAGCTGATCGAATTCCAGGCCATCGGAAGCTTCTCGGCTTCGCTCGACGCGATCGCGTCGGCGCTGGAAATCATTCCGATCGCTTTCATCTGGCTCATCTTCCTTCCTCCCACCATCTACCAACGCTGGATCGAGCGCTCGGATCCGCAACCGATCGTCACTGAGGGCTGACCCATGGAAACGTCGCTATTTGACTTCGCCGCGCAGAAACTCGAGCAGCACACCGGCTTCAGCCAACTCGAGGCCCGCGGCACGCTTCGGATAGCGGTGAAATCGGCCGGATTGGAGCCGAAGAACCTGACGGTCGACGAATTGCGCGTCGTCTTCGAGAAGTTGATGCCCGGAGAACTCGAACAGCGCGGCGTGAAGGACAGCCTGGGCGCCTGCGCGGCGGTGGTGCGCGACCTCGAGAGTGCTCCGATCGCCGAGAGCAAGTCTCCCTCGAACAGCCCCGACGACGTCTTTCGCAGACTCGCCAAGGCCTGATCGTGGCTCTGGGGGCGCGGGAAATGGGTACCCGATCTCCCGCAGGGCCTGCGGGGGCAGCCGAGACCCTCCAGCTTTGCTGCAAATCTGCGATCGGCGCGGAATGCCGGCACATCCCGCGACGCCGATCGCCGGAGAGCCTCAAGCTATACCCGCTGCGTTCCGATCAGAAGCGGTAGGAGGTCCGTCGTCCAGTGGCAGGCAACTTCGTGCGATCACTCATGGGATTCGACTCGAGGCGGGCATTCCGCGTGCTGCAATTCGGAGCGCAGGTCCGGCTTCCAATCTACCTGCTGCTCATCACGATTGTATTCATGTCGTTCTTCGCGTGGCATGGGTACTCCGCTTACGCGGAGTTGTACACAATGGTGATGACCAACGTGCCCGAGTCGTTCCAGGAGCAGATTCTTCGCCAGACCCATGACTTCAGCATCGTGGGTGGTGCGATCCTCGGCGGCCTCGTGTTGACGATTCTGGGCTTCAGCGTTGCCTACACCCATACACTGATCGGGCCGACCGTCGCCCTGCGCCGCCAGGTGCAATCGATGAAGGACGGCAACTACAGCGCGCGCAACAAGCTCCGCAAGACGGACGCTGCGCATCAGGGCCTGGGAAATGACCTGAACGAACTCGCGTCGATCCTGCAACACGCCCAGACGAAGGCGCAAGCCAACAAGAGCACTCAACGCTCGGCCTGAACCGCCGACTCACGATCATCGTCCAGCCAGCGTTTCGCCTGCCCGCCAAATTCCGCGTTCCGAAAGCGTTCTGCTAGCCTGAAGGCGATCCGCCCGAAGTGGGTCTGCTCGACCTCCGGGTCCGCGGGCTGCGGCAGACCCGAACCGGCAGGCCCGAATCGGCAGGCCCGAATCTTTCGGGCGCGGTCGATCCGATTGAACGAGGAGAATGCTCATGACCTGGATCGTCATCGGCGCGATCATCCTGGTACTCGGCGCCACCGTGGTGGGCATCTACAACAAGCTCGTCGCGCTCAAGAATCGCTACCAGAACGCCTTCGCACAAATCGAGGTCCAGCTCAAGCGCCGCTACGACCTGATTCCCAACCTGGTGGAAACCGTCAAGGGCTACATGGCGCACGAGCGCCAGACACTCGACGCTGTCATCCAGGCGCGCAACCAGGCGCTCTCGGGCCTGCAACGCGCAGCCAGCGATCCGGGCGACCCGAATGCGATGAAGAACCTCGCGAGCGCGGAAGGTGTGTTGGGTGGCGCGATGGGGCGCCTGCTGGCCCTCGCAGAAGCCTATCCGGATCTCAAGGCCAGCGAGAACATGAAGCAGCTCACCGAAGAACTCACGTCGACCGAGAACAAGGTGTCTTTCGCCCGGCAGGCTTTCAACGACGCGGTGACCACCTACAACACCTACCGACAGAGCTTCCCGCCGGTGATCTTCGTGGGCATGTTCGGCCACACGACAGACGCGTCATTGCTCGAGTTCGACAGCGCGGCAATCGCGGAGGCGCCGAAAGTCTCGTTCTCCTGATCGGATCGATGTCGACCAACTTCTTCGAGAACCAGGACGCGGCGCACCGCAACACCAAGCGCCTGGTCGTGCTCTTCGGCCTCGCAGTCTTCGCGATCGCAGGCATTCTCTATCTGCTGGCCGTCGTGCTGACTGGCGTGGAGCCGGCGAGCCCGCACACCGAGCAGATGCTGATCTCCCCCCGCTGGTGGCAGCCCGATCTCGCGCTCGGCGTCGCGATCGCCACCGCCATCGTGGTGGGAGGTGGGAGCCTCTACAAGATCGCCCAGTTGAGAAGCGGAGGTTCCGTGGTCGCCGAGGCGCTCGGAGGAGCGCTGATCCCGCCGGGCACCCGGAACGCGGACGAGCGCAGGCTGCTCAACATCGTGGAAGAAATGGCGATTGCATCGGGCATTCCGACGCCGCCCGTCTATCTGCTCGGAGACGAACTCGGCATCAACGCCTTCGCGGCCGGCTTCGCGCCCGGAGACGCCGTCATCGGTGTCACGCGAGGTTGCATCCAGCAGCTCAGCCGCGACGAGCTTCAGGGTGTCATCGCGCACGAATTCAGCCATATCCTCAGCGGAGACATGGGGCTCAACATCCGGCTGATCGGTGTGATCCACGGAATCCTCATCATCGGCATCATCGGCTACTACCTGCTGCGTTCGTCGCTGTATGCCGGATCGCGCCATCGGAGCAACAGCCGCGACAAGAACGGCATGCCGATCCTCGCGGCGGGCGTGGGCCTGATGATCATCGGTTTTCTCGGGACGTTCTTCGGCAACCTGATCAAGGCTTCCGTGAGTCGGCAGCGCGAGTTCTTCGCGGACGCATCGGCCGTCCAGTTCACCCGGAATCCGGGCGGCATCGCGGGGGCATTGAAGAAGATCGGCGGCTACGAGGGCGGTTCGATCTTGCTGACCCCGAACGCTTCTGAAGCGAGCCACCTTTTCTTCAGCCAGGGATTGCGCAGCGGATTCCAGATGCTGTTTGCCACCCATCCTCCGCTCGAAGAGCGGATCCGGCGGCTGGATCCGAGCTGGCAACCTGGAACCCGGCGAGAGCGGACGCACGCGATGCGCGCTGCCGGGAGCGCAGCCGCTGGATTCGCGGCGGGGGGGGCCGCTGCGGTTGGTACCGCGAGCGGCGGTGTCGGCGCGGGCAGCAGCGCAATCGCGCAGGTCGGGCAGCCTGGCGCCGAACACATCGCCTACGCGGCGGCACTCGTAGCGCGTCTACCCGCGACGGTCGTCGACGCCGCTCGCGAACCGTACGGAGCACGCGCCGTGATCTACGCGCTGCTGATCAACCGCGAAGCTGGACCGCGCAAGCGACAACTCGATCAGCTCGCGCGCTTTGGAGAATCGGGGATCAATCTCGAAACGCGACGCCTGCTCGGCGAAATCGAGCACCTCGAAGCGCGTTGCCGACTGCCCCTGATCGACATCGCGCTCCCCGCTCTCGCCGCCCTGTCGCCCGCTCAATACCAGGCGTTCAAGACCAACCTGCGCGCACTCGTCGTGGCGGATGAGCAGATCGAGCTGTTCGAGTGGGTGTTGCAGCGGATGGTCTTCAGCTACCTGCGGCCTCACCTCGAGCGGGTGAAACCGCCGCGCATCCGCCACACGTCTCTGCGCAGGCTCTCCGAACCGTGTGCGGTGGTGCTCTCCATCCTCGCCCATGCGAGCAGCCCCAGCGAAGCCTCGGTTCGCGCCGCGTTCGGGCGGGGCGCTGCACAGCTAACAGGGATGGCGATCGCGCTGCTGCCGCGCGAACGCGCCGGACTTCGAGAACTCGACCGCGCGCTCGCGAGTCTCGCGGAGGCCGATCCCACCGCGCGTGAACAACTCCTCCGAGCCTGTGCGTCCTGCATCGCATCCGATCGCGAAGTCACGCAGGCTGAAGCAGAACTGTTTCGCGCCATCGCCGACAGCGTCGGCTGCCCGGTGCCGCCGCTCCTCCCCGGTCAGCCGCTCGTTTGAGCGGCGTCAAGCGCTCGGGTCGGAGTCGAGCGGAAAGATCGGTCGGCGCACCTTCTTGAATTCGAACAGGCTGTTGTCGCTGCTCGTGACGCCCACGCCATCGCACGCAAGTTCGTGGTGCGCGATCGCGCGAAAGCCCGCGCGATAGTGGATCCGCGATTTCAGGATCAGATATTTCTTCTGGGTGGGCTCGATACCGACGCTGCGAAAGCAGCCGAGGTCGAAGGGCTCGCTGTTTCGCGAGCAGACGACGACCTGCACCGTTCCGGTATCGAGCACGGCGGTCTTTCCCATCGACTCGATCGTTCCCCGCCCCATCGCGGTGGTGACGACGAAATCCCCATCGGTCAGCGCGCGAACCCGACCCGATAGTTCGAGCGGTTCGCCCCGCAGCCCGATGCTCGGCATGTCGAGCTTGCCGCCGAGATTCAGCAGCAGCCGATTGCCGACCCCCGCTCGTGCCATCTCTTCGACCGCTTCCGGATCGCAGATGCCGAACATCGCGACGTCTTCGAGCCCCTGCTGGATCACCTCCTTCAGCACGGCCATCGTATCCTGGGTCCCGCCCGAAGCCGCATTGTCGGCGTGGTCGAGCAGCAGGATCGGTCCGCGATCCAGCGCCTTCGCGCGCGCGATCGTTTCGGCCAGCGGCTCCGATCGAAAGATGAATTCCTCGCGCTCCCGCCAGGCAGCGTCGAGCAGGCGATCGCGCGCCGCATCCGCCATTGCCCGGTCACCATCGGCAACGGTCACCACCGACAAGCCCGCGTTCGGAACGTCGGCCAGCGGAAATCCGCCGAAGACCGACGCCGCGAGCAGACCGGCGCCCTCCTCCTTGCGCGCCAGATCGATCAACGGCCCCATCGGCCGGTCTTCGTGACCCATGCGCAGCGTCTGGGCGAGCAGGGGGCGATTGCCCCAGGACATAACCGGGCGAACCGAACCCTCGAGGGCCGACAGCAGGATGCGACCCGCGTGTCGACCGGTTTCGCACATGTCGATATGGGGATAGGTCTTGTAACCCACCAGGGCCGTGCAGTTTTCGACGATTTCGTCGGTGAGATTGGCGTGCAGATCGAGGCTGACGCCGATCGGCAGTCGGGGCGCGAGCCGACGGATCCTCGCGAGCAACGCCCCTTCTCCGTCATCGGTCGTTTCGGTCACCATCGCACCGTGCAGATCCAGGAAACAGACGTCGCAACCCCGGCTGATCGCCTCACAGATGGCGTCACACATCACCGCGTAGGCGTTCGCCTCCACGGGGCCACTCGGCGCCG
>Ga0210102_1000252_pt1 | contig 14820 bp, 10 predicted proteins | sample RushOxbow_ThreeS_4_FD_185563 | JGI IMG/M metagenome (GOLD analysis project Ga0210102, IMG submission 185563) | Wetland microbial communities from San Francisco Bay, California, USA, that impact long-term carbon sequestration -... | ecosystem: Environmental > Aquatic > Marine > Wetlands ...
CTTGAGCTTGAGGATGGTCTGCTCCCGGGCCGCCCGCTTCGCCGCCACCTGGTTCACCAGGTCGCGGTACTCGTCCGGCTCCAGGAACTTGAAGGCCAGATCCTCCAGCTCGGCCTTGATGCCCGCCATGCCGAAGCGGTGGGCCAGCGGGGCATAGATCTCCCGGGTCTCCAGCGCGATCCGGTGCCGGCGGTCGGCCGGCAGGTGTTCCAGCGTCCGCATGTTATGCAGCCGGTCGGCCAGCTTGATGATGATGACCCGGGCATCCTTGGCGATCGACAGCAGCAGCTTGCGGTAGTTCTCGACCTGCTCCTCCGCCGAGGAGCGGAAGGTGAGGGAGGAGATCTTGGTGAGGCCGTCCACGATGCCCGCGATCTCGGGGCCGAACTCCCGGGCGATGTCCTCGGAGCGGACGTCGGAGTCCTCCACCACGTCGTGCAGCAGGGCGGCCGCGATGGTGGCGGTGTCCAGGAGCTGCTCCGCCAGGATCAGGGCGACCGCGATGCTGTGGGAGATGAAGTCCTCCCCCGACATCCGCTTCTGACCCCGGTGGGCGGACGCGCTGAAGCGCAGGGCGCGATCGATCAGATCGACGTCCAGCCGGTCGGCGTGCTTCTGCAGCACGGCCGAGAGGTCGGGGGCGAGGTCGGGCAGGGTCGAGGTCACGGCACTCCCATCGTGGTACTCGCAGCAAGGCACAGCCACCCGCCGCGGCCCGCGTGCCCGCGGCGTGAGACCGAGACTCCGGACGATTGCTTGAGGCGATCGGGCCCGCGCCGACCGGGCCCTCCACTCAGGATGGCGACCGGTCGTGCGGCCGTCAACATGACGGGCCCCAACGACCCGCCCGGAGCCGGTCCGATACGGAGCGGTGCTCCGTGTTATCTCATAATGATAATGGAACTTAGCACCCTGGCGCCGGAGCGCCTCAGCACCCTAGAGAAGCCCCGCGGTCGCGAAGCTCACGAACCGGTCGCCGGCGATGACGACGTGGTCGTAGAGCGGCAGATCAAGCAGCCGCCCGGCCTCGGCGAGCTGCCGGGTGACCGCCCGGTCTTCGGCCGAAGGGGTGGGATCGCCGCTGGGGTGGTTGTGGACCACGATGATGCCCGCGGCCGCTTCCACGATCGCCGCGCGGAACACCTCCCGCGGGTGCACCAGCGAGCTGTTGAGCAGGCCACGAGTGACCAGCACTTCGCGCAGTACCTGGCTCTGGCTGTCGAGGGCGAGGAGATGGAACTCCTCCACCTGGAGGTCGCGCAGACGGCCCCCGAAGAGCCGGACCACGTCGTCCGGCTCGCGGATCCGGGGCAGGGCCGGGCGTTCTTCCCGGGCCAGCCGGGCGCCCAGCTCGAACGCAGCCGCGAGTCGGGCCGCCTTGGTGGGACCGATGCCGTCGGCCCGGAGCAGCTCCGAGCGGGGCCGCTGTGCCAGCCGCCGGAGCGAGCCGTCGCTCAGCTCGAGCAGCCAGCCGGCAACTTCGAGCACGTTACGGCCGCCCTTCCCGGTGCCTATGAGGACGGCGAGCAGCTCAGCGGTGGTGAGGGCAGCCGGCCCCAGCGACCAGAGGCGCTCCCGGGGGCGCTCGGTGGATGGAAGGGCGCCGAGGGTGCTGGCCATACGCAATGATATCCGGCGACCGCCGACAGTTGGTGGCCGAATACCGCCGTGGCCGGCAGAACCCGCGCGGGACGCGGTCTACTTCTTCACCACGAACACCTTGGCGTCCGCCGAGTCACCGCCGAGGAACAGCACCACCTTATACGTCCCCGGCCGGAGCCCCTTGGGCCGGAACAGCTGAAAGGCTGTGTTCTCTCCTGGCTTGACCGTGTCGGTGGACTGCTGGATGATCTCGCCCGTTTGAGATCGCCAGGCCGCGGTCAAGACCCCCGGGCCCGCGCTGCCCTCCGTCGCCACTGAGATGTACACGGTGTCCTGCGAGCCGAACTCGAAGGTGGGCTCCACCATCCGGTTCCCCGTCCCGATGCGCCGTCCGATCATGACGTTGGATACCCGGAGTTCGGTCGGGGCCTTGGCCGCTTGGACCCCGGCGGAGTCGGCCTCGCTCCCCCCACCCCGCCTAGCCGATTCGTCCGACCCGGCACACGCGCCGACCAGCGTCGCTGCCACCAAGGGCAGGCCGACCCACGTGATGCATGACATGGTTTCCTCCTGCAAGCGAGGCGCGCCCGCCGCGGGTGCCGCCGATCAACGACATCGTGCGCGGCGGGCAATCGGGGCCCACTGCTCGCGTAGGTATCGAGCGATGAAGGAATGGAGTGAAGACGTGCGCAAGGGCTCACACTAGAAGGCATACTTCGCCCCGACCAGTAGCCGCCAGCGGGACAGACCGCCCACGATTTCCTCGCGCTGGGGTGCCGTGAGCTGATAGAACCCACGTCCGTTCGTCTCGTCGTAGCCGACCAAACGCAGGAGCGGCACCGATGGCTGATCGGTGGTCCCACGTACCCGCCCCCAGTCGCCGTCGAGCAGGTTGAGCAAGTTGAAGACCGACGCCTCCAGCTCGATGGACTGCCCCCGCCAGGTACGAAAGGTCTTGGCCAGCCTCGCAGTGGTGAAGGCGACCCACGGGTTGACGCAACTGTTGCGACTCAGGAGCCTTCCGCGCTGGTGCCGGAGGCACTGCTCGCCCTCGATAAAGGCATCGAGGCGCTCGTACTCCGACTCCGGGGCCGGGACGAAATTGCCCTCGCTATCCTCCACTACGAGATTGATGTCTCCCCCGATAGACGAGTTGCGGGGGACATAGACCAGGTCGTTCATCAGATCGAAATCGACACCGATCCCGTCTCCATTCGCATCGCCGGCCACCGCGTAGGAATACGGGGAACCCGAAAACCCGACGTACGTGAGCGTGAGAGCGAGGCCGAATGGAAGGCCCACCATGCCGTTCAGCCAGATCCGATGCCGTGTCTCGAACGTGGAGGTGCGAAGGCGGCGTTCGGCGAACGTCCCGTCGAGGGGAGTCTCAGAAAGATTGCTGAGGGCACCTACACTCACCAGCGACGCGAGGTCCTGCGCGCGTGCATACGTGTACGAGCCGTTCAGCTCGACGCCACCCCGGAAGCGCCGTTGGAGCTGAGCCGTGGCCGAGAAGGCACGGTCGCCGCTACGATTGGTGACGCGGACCACCGGGCCGAACGCGGGGTCGAGCCGGACCGGGCTACCCGTCCCCTCCGGATCGAAGCTGCCGTAGAGGGGCCTCCCGCCTTCACCTGCCGCGACTCCGATCGGAGCGGCGAGATTCGCATCGTCGTAGTAGAACTGGTGGATCCCGCGGGTATACAGGATGTCCACGGTTGCCACGAGGTCCCACGGCAGGCTGTGGTCCGCCCCCAGGGCTATCTTCAGGCTCTGCGGAAAGCGAAGACCCGGGTCAAAGACGCTTACCCGTGGAAGCACCCGAGGGCCCGACCCGCACGTGGAGGGCGGGTTCACCGGGTCGAAGGCTGGTACATCGCCTCCGCCGCACGTCAGAATCGCCTCTTCGGCGCCGCTGCCGCGGTAGGCGTTGCCGATCCAGCGATAGGGTGGTCGTCCGCTGAAGATCCCGATCCCCCCTCGCAGGAAAGTCCTGCCGTCTCCGGCCAGGTCATAGCTGATGCCTACCCGAGGCGACCAAAGTGGGTTGCCGCTCGGCATGCGACCCGTGTCGATCCCGAGCGATGCATCGAGATCCGGATTGGTGACGGCCCGGTCGGGGAGGAACGGCACGTCCACTCGCAAGCCTGGTGTCAGCGTGAGTCGAGGCGTGACGGACCATCGGTCCTGCACGTACAGGCCGAACTGCCGGACGCTGAAGTCCACGATGGGACCTTCCGGCCGGAGCGGGCCCGGCAATCCGCGCTCGTAGAACGTCGCCTGGCCACCCTCGAATGCATCGAGGCTGGGGAAGAACCACAGCCCCTGCGACTCGAGCAGCAGGGGATCTCGGATGTGAAGAAACTCGTTATGGGTGCCAATCGTGAGGAGGTGATCCCCTAGGCCGAGCGCGATGTTGTCGGTGACCTCCACGGCGTCCTGGTCCACTCGGGTGCTGAGGCAGCTGGGATCCGATCCGGCAACCAGGACCCCCGCGTCGGCAGCCACGAGGATCTGGGAGTAGGTCGTCTCCGGCCGGCAGGCGTCCCGGAGGCGCAGGTAGCTCAGGATCAGTTCATTCGACGTGCGCCGGCCAGGGAGCGCGTTCCAGATGATCCGGGAGGTGTTGGCCGTGGCCCGGTCTTCCTGCGAGACTGACGAGAGGGAATAGGAACCGAACTCACGGGGGACGAAACCCCGGGAGGTGCCGTGCTCGTAGTGGTGGGACACTTCCAGCTGACTGTTCCGACCGACCTGCGCCGTCACCTTGCCGAGCAGATCCAGGTTCGGCCTCCTCTCGTCGGAGGAGCCCAGCGTTCCCGGAGCCAGTCGGTAGGTGTCGGAGAGGATGCGTACGAAGCGCTCCCCGCTCTCGCGTCGGATGCCGATCCCGAGCGTGTCCGCACCATCGGCGGTATCGGTGATAAATGGCCCGAAATCCGGGAAGATGAGGCGCTGTGCCTCCAGATTCACAAAATAGTGTATCCGGTCCCGCACGACGGGCCCGCCGAGCGAGCCGCCGAACTGCCAGGTCGAAAAGTCCGGTACCGAGTTCCCGGCCGGGCCGTTCCCAACCAAGTCCTGGTTCTGGAAGAAGGCGAAAGCGGAGCCCCGCAGGTCATTTGTTCCCGCTCTGGTCACTACGTTGAGGAGACCGCCCGTGAAGCTCCCATACCGGACATCGAACGGGGCGGTGAGAACCTGGAATTCACGAACCGCATTGACGGAGACAATGCGCCGCAGCACCCCCTGACCGGGGGCGCTGGCGAAATACAGGTCGTTGTTCATCCCACCGTCAATCTGGGCGCTGTTGAAGAAATCGTTCTGGCCCGCAATGGAGATGCCCCCTGTCGGTGCGAAATTCACTACCGCACTGCTCAATTGGAGCTGGGTCAGGTTGCGGAAGGGATTCGGGAGCCGCGCAATCGTCTCTTCCGTCACCACCTGCTCCGGTCCCGTGCGCCCGGGGTTGATGCGAGGGTCGGCCTCCACGAGCGCGATTTCCGGCAGCTGGAAGACCGATGGTTTCAGGACCACATCCAGCGTGTACCGCTGGCCGAGTGCCGCATAGATCCCGCTCCGCACTTCCGGCTCGAATCCGATGGCGCGCACCTCGATGCGATACGGGCCTCCGACTGCGACCGCCTCGAGGAAATAGCGTCCCCGACCTCCCGTCTCGACCTGCCAACGCTGCCCCGTCGACGAGTTGATCACGTCCACCCGCGCTTCGGCGATCGGGCTGCCGTCTTCCCGGATCACCGCGCCTTGGAGAGCGGCAGTTGTGACGCCCTGGGCTCGGGCCGGCAATGGTCCCGCCAGAGCCGTCAGGACGAGGAGGGCCGGCACATGACGGAGACGCATTCCTGCTCCCTAGGCTCCCGAGCCTGGTGGAGGCGCGTGCGTCGGGGACGACACGCTGGCTGAGCCGGACAGTCGGTCCAGTGCCCGCCGAGCGTCCTCGACCAGGTGCCGCTGTGAGGAGAGCGGTGCATCATAGCGTCGCAGGAACTGGCCGTAGTGCTCACGTGCGTCGGCAGTGGCGCCGCGCGCCTCCTCGACGCGAGCCGACTCCAGGTAGGCGAGCGGTGTGAGCACCAGCGTACCGTTCCAGTACGAACCGGACTGGAATGCCTCGTGCCAGCGGAGGAGTCGTGCCGCCTGGGCAGTGTCGCCGGCTGCGAGCAGCCATCGTGCGCTCGCCAGGTGGTGGACCGCGATGTCATAGTTGTTGACCCCGCAGGCCCACAGTCCCACGCATTCCCACTCGAGCGCGGCGAGGGCATGCCCCGCTCCGGTCCGATCGCCGGCAAGAGCCTTGTCGAATGCCGCCAGCGAGCGGTCATTGAACGAAGTCACGGCACGTGCGATCTCCTGCACGTCCGCCGCCGCTGCAGGCATAGGCCGCTGCCGCAGAGCTCGCCGGGCCTGCGCGATGCCCTGGCGGTCACCCCGGGCATATGCCAGGACGCCGTCGAGCCAAGCGAGCCGGGCGGGAGTGGTAATGGGCGGAGGGTCGGCAGGCATCTGCTCGAGCGCGAGCCAGGCTCGTCTTTGCCGCCCCACCGCCTCACTGGGGTCGAGAGCACCGATCCAGGCACCCAGGACGGCCAGCCGATACGCCTCCAGTGCACTGTTGGGCCCGGGGTCGACCGCCACGGCAGAGTCGCTCGCCACCAGAGCCGAGTCCCACGCGCCGCGTGATGCCCATGCGAGGGCGATGCTCGTGAGGTTCGCTGCCGCGATCTCCCGCTCTACTCCAAGCGCGAGCACCCGCCCGTTGGCATCGATCTGGGCCGCCGGAAACCCCGCGCGGAGCGCGTCCGTCGGCGTGAGCCTGACGTCCCGAGGTGAGGCTCCGGAGGCGGCATACCGCGCTGCGCGGTCCGCCAGGGCCTCCAGCGAATCAGGGAGCCGGCCATCGTGGCGCGACAGTTCAGCGAGCACTCGAAAGCCGTATTGGCGTTCCGGACGAGTAGCGAAGAAGCCAAGTTCGGCTAGACGCGCCGCGCATCGAGCCGGAAGCGCGGAGTCCCTTCCCACGCTGACGAGGAACAGGTGATGCCACCCAGGGACCAGGTTCGGGTTCCCGGCCAGTGCGCGCTGTAATGCGTCGCGGGCGCGGGTCCACGGGAAGCCCCAGAGTCCGCCGAAATGCACCAAGCGGTCGCCGTAGAGGAACCATCCTGGCCAGTAGTCGGGAAAGCGACGGGTGACTTCCTCATACAACTCGAAGGATCTCGAGGCGCTGGGCTCTCGAACCGAGAGGATCGCGTCCGCCAACAGGCGGTCTCGCTCGGGTAGTGCATGGCGATGCCTGGCCAGGCGGTCGAGCAGTGCGGCCTCGATTTCCTCCTCCCGCCACATCTGCGTCTCGGCGTAGCGTTCATAGGCCAGCCAGAAGGTCGAGTCCGTGGCGAGCGCGCTCCGATAGGCGAGGGCGGCGGCGTCCCAGTGGTTCCCGATCAGCTCCCGCTCGCCATCGAGGAAGGCGCGGAGCGCGGGGACCGAGCCGGTCGTGACCGACGCCAGACTCGGCGTCGGCGGTTCGCCCCGTCGCCAGACTTGTCTCAGGACGGCCCCGACGACCGAATCCGTCAGTGCGCCGACACTATCGAGCGGCGCAGTAGCCACGATGTTGCGGGCGATCGGGCCGAGTCCGGCGGCCTCGTAGAGGCCCAGGTCGAGCCGCACATTGGTACCGATGCGCACCAGGGTGCCGTGCATGACGCTGCCCGCGCCATGCCGCCGGGCCAGGGCCGCGCCCTCCTCCAGAGAGACGGGCGTGCCACGATTGGTCGTCGCGGCCGCGATGCTCAGGCGGTCCACGGTGCGGACGTCGCCCATCCCATCGAGGCTCGCGGCAATGGTGACGGCGAGGTCACGGCCGAGTCGAGCAAGAGCGGTGTCGGCGTACACCGAGCCGAGAGGCACCACGGCGATGCGCGCCGCCGAGGCGATCACCGCCGGGGCGCGGGCCTTGCGTGCCACCCCCACGAGAGCCGCTACGCCTGCCAGCACCGCCGCGCCACCCATGGCAATCCTGATGTTCCGGGCCGACAGCCCGCGACCGCGCGCTGCCTTGGGCGCGGACTGAGCAGTGAGCGCCTCGGCAAACTCGCCCGCCGTGGCGAACCGGTCGGCGGGCACTTTGGCCAGTGCTCGCTCGATCGCTGCCGCCACCCCCTCAGGCAGGTTGGGCCGCACCGTCCGCAGTGGCGGCACCGGGTCCACCGCGTGCCGCGCCATGATGGCCCGCGCCGTGGGCCCACTGAAGGGCGTGATGCCGCCCAGCATCTCGTACGCCACGCAGCCCAAGGCATAGACGTCGCTCCGCCCGTCCAGCTGCCCGTCGGCGGTCGCCTGCTCCGGGCTCATGTACGCCGGCGTCCCCAGGATCAGCCCGGTCTCGGTCAGCCGCTCCCCGCCCGCCACATCCAGCGCCCGGGCGATCCCGAAATCCGCCACCAGCGGGTGGGGGGGGCCCCCGGCCGGGTCCCGCGCCAGCAGGATGTTCTCCGGCTTGATATCCCGGTGGACCACCCCCGCCCGATGGGCCTGATCCAGGGCGCCGGCCACCGCACCCACGATCGCCACCGCCTCCCCGATCGGCAGTTGCCGCTCCCGCTCCAGCCGCTGCCGCAGCGACTCCCCCTCCACGTAGGGCATGACGTAGAACAGCCGACCGGCCGCTTCGCCGGAGTCGTGGATGGTGAGGATGTGGGGGTGGCTGAGCCGGGAAGCGAGCTCGATCTCGCGGAGAAACCGCTCGGGGCCCAACGCGGCGGCGACCGTCGGGTGGAGCACCTTGACCGCGACCGGCCGATGCAGCTTCCGGTCCTCAGCCAGGTACACCGTGGCCATCCCTCCACGGCCGAGCTCGCGCCCGAGCGCGTATCGATCCGGCAGGGTGCCACCGCCTTCGGCGAGGGGATCCGGTATCACAGCCGACCTGGGGAGGGTGATGAGACCTACATCCGAGCTCTACTTCTTTCGCACGAACACCTTGGTGTCTGCCGAGTCGTCGCCCAGCAACAGCACCACCTTGTAGGCCCCCGCCTTGAGCCCCGTCGGCCAGGACAGGTGGAAGGCGGTGTTCTTTGCGGTGGATCGGCCGGCTCGCTGGCCCGATGATCTCCCGCCCTGGCACCGCCAGGCCGCCGTCAGCGTGGCGCTGCCGGCATTGCCCGAGGTCCCCACCGAGACGAAGCGTTTCCTGCGATGAGCACTGGGCCCCCTGGGAACCTCAGAACCGGTGGGTGTACGCCGCGAAGATCAGGTGATCCGCGAGGTCTCCCCCACCGGGGAGGCCACGCTGCCGGTCGATCAGACTCGCCCGAAAGTCCTGCTGCAGGGCGATGGGGAGGCTGAAGGTGAACTCGTCCCTTCCCCGCCTGACCGCAATGCCTGGATCGAGGTAGACTGTGTACCCCGGACGCCGGAACCCGTCCTCCCCCCCGATGATGTCGCGCAGCGGGATCCCGTCGAGCCGAGCACCGAGGCTCAACGACAGGCCGCTCTGGGGCAGTGCTGCGAACGCCAGTCCGCCACGCACGGTGTACACGTCCGGGACCGACAGAGTCACGCCCGGCGTGGGCGACGGCACGTCGGTCTTCTCTTTCGGGCTCAGCAGGTAAGAGCCGAAGAAGTAGGCGCTGCCGCGGGAGAAAAGTTGGCGGTACGCCTGTACCTGGAGCAGGACGCCCCACCCGCCGTCGCCCAGTTGGATCGACTGGTCCACCACGCGGCGGCCGACGGAATCGGCGAATGCGACGTCCACGGTGACCTCGTTGTCGCCGGTGGGCGCCTTGACGCCCAGCGCGACAGCGACATTGCCCGAAGGGTGCTTGGCCGGGTCCAGCAGCCACCTCGTGCCGACGAGACTGATGTCGCCCAGTCCGAAGGCTTTCACCTTGTGGCGATCCTGGTCCTCCCGGTAGAAGCGGTCGTGGGTGCCGTGCGAGAAGGGGAGCGTGAGTGTCAGGCTGGCCCGATTCGAGAGCCCGTAGGCGAGGCTGACGTCGAGTGAGTTGATGTTCAGGTACAGCGGCCGCCCGAAGGGGGCGGCGCTTTCGTCCACCTCGGTCCCGACATACCACTCGTCGGCGGTGAGCCGGCGGTACGCCACGCCCACCTGCCACTCGCCGGCCCGGAAGAACTCCTGTCGCTGTCCGCCCAAACTGGGGGACGTGAAGCGAACGGGCATTCAACCCTGGCCGGCGGCTGCCCTCGGAGCGACCATGGTCCCCAGCACGACACTCAGCGCGGAAACGAAGATGCGCCACCGCATGCCGCCTCCTCAGGGCCCGGATAGGATTGCGTCGAGCCCACTGGCCAACCGCTCGCGGCTGATGGGCCCGGAGTGTACGCTGCGAACCACCCCAGCCGAGTCCACAAAGACGGTCGTAGGTACGGTCACCAGCTCGAACCGCTCCCGCACGCGGCCGCTCTCGTCGAGCAGCACGGTAAACGTCATCCCCAGGTCCTCGACGAAGCTGGCCACGTCTTTCCGGCGCTCCTGGTCGGTGAGATTGATGGCGAGGAGGCGAAGTCCTTCACCCCGATGCGCCTGGTAGGCCAAAACGAGCTCCGGTATTTCGGCTCGGCAGGGATTGCACCATGAGGCCCAGAAGTTGATCACGACTGGATGCCCCCGAAGGTCGCGAAGGCTCTCTTTGCCGCCGTCCAGCCGCTTGAGCGTGAAGTTCGGGGCCACCCGACCCGGCTCCACTCCGGAGTCCTGGGCTCGAGCCACCGTCGAGGCGAGGACCAACAGCACGCCCAGCTGATAATTCACGACGGCAGTCCCACCTGCTTGACCAGAGCCGCGAAGCGGGGGTCGTCACGTATGGGCTGCCAGCGCAGGTCCCGGTTGAGCCACACGATCCAGTGAGTCCGGCCCTGAACGCTTCGCTCGAGCCATACGAAGGCACTGTCCCGGTCTCCCAGCGCCGCATGCACCAGTGCTCTCGCGTAGGGGGTGACATACTGCGAGTGCGACAATGAGTCCATGCGCGCGAGCACTGCGAGCGCCTCCTGCCGGCGCCCTTGCTGCGCGTAGACGTACCCCTCTCCGGCGATGTTGGGAATCCAGCCTCGCAATGCCCCGGTGGCCGCGAAGTGTGCCAGGGCGCTGTCCAACTGCCCTTGAAACTGGAGCACCCGGCCGATGTAGAGCTGGGCGACGCCGAAGCTCGAATCGGATCGCAAGGCAATCCGCAGCTGTCGTTCGGCCTCGGCCTGCTTGCCGCTGTAATGGAGAACCCATCCGGCGGTGCTCGCGACCGGCACCGAAAGCGGATCGAGCTCCTCGGCGCGCCGCTCCTCCGCCTGGGCCGCGTCAAAGCGCCCCATCGCTGCGAGGAAGAGGCCGTACCATTCGTGGGCGGTGGCGTAGCTCGGGTTCCGCTGGATCGCAGTCCGAAACTCGCGCTCTGCCGCAGGCCAGTCCCAGTCGAAGTAGAAGTACACGAAGCCCAGGGCGGCATGAGGCTCGGCCAGGGTGGAGTCCAGGGCGAGTGCCTGCTGGGCGGCCGCTCTGGCCTTCGGGAATGCGTCGTCAGGAGCCAGGAAGCTGCCGTAGCCGAGCTGGACGTATGCGTCGCCGAGCCCGGAGTAGGCCTGAGCGAAGGTGGGATCGCGGTCCAGCGCCTCGCCGAAGGCGGTTATCGCCTTCATGAGGTTGGGCCGACCGCGTTTGTTCCAATAGTAGCGCCCGCGCACGTAGCGATCGAGCGCGGCCGAGTCCGCGCGATGGGTGGGTGTGAGCCCGGCCAGCTCGGCCGCTGTGAGCCTCCCGCGCAGTTGCTGGCCCACGGCCAGGGCCACCTGCCGTTGCAGCCGCAGCAGGTCGCCCCGCGTTCCCTCGTAGCTCTCCGCCCAGAGCGCCTGGTTCTCTCCGGCGAGGGTTACCTGGGCGGTGAGATGAACGGTGTCCCCGAGGCTCTGCAGCGTTCCCGTGACGACCGCATCCACTCCGAGCTCACGCGCGATCTGGGCCGGCGTCTTGTCGGCCTTGGCGTAGGCCATCATGGTCCGACGGTTGATCACCCGCAGCTCGCCGATCTGCGTCAGGTTGGTGATGAGCTCGTCGGTCATCCCCTCGGCGACGTACACCTGGCTCGTGTCGGCCGCCAGATTCTCGATGGGGATGACCGCTACCGAAGACGGCTTTGTGGCCCGCAGCCCCAAGGCGCCCACCTGAAAGGCGACGAGATATCCCGCGATGGCGAGGACTCCTACGCCGGCGAGCGCGACCAGGGCCCGTTGCGATCGAGGGTGGCGGGCTCGAACCGTCCGGACCACACCCGCAGGCGGAGCGCCCCGCAGCGCACCCAGGAACTGGGCCGCCGTCTCGAAGCGGTCGGCAGGGAGCTTCGCCAGAGCCCTCAGCACTGCCTCATCCACAGCGGCGGGTACCTCCGGCCGGGTCGAGCGCACCGCAGCGGGAACGTCGAGCTGGTGCCGCGTGAAGACGGCCCGAGCGTTGTCGGCTGGGAAGGGGGGATGCCCCGTCAGCATCTCGTACAGCACGCACCCCAGACCGTACACATCGCTCCGCCCATCCACCGCGGCGCCGACGATCTGCTCCGGACTCATGTACGCCGGAGTCCCCATTCCCCAACCGGTCTCGGTGAGGCGTTGGTCGCCCGCGGTCTCCACCGCTTTGGCAATCCCGAAATCCGCCACCAGGGCGTGGCCGCCTGACAGCAGGATGTTCTCCGGCTTGATATCCCGGTGAACCACGCCGTGCGCGTGGGCGTGGCCCAGCGCATCAGCCACTTCCTGAGCAATGCGAAGCGCGTCGTCGATCGGCAACGGTCCCAGGCGAGCCAGCAGCTGGCGCAGCGATTCGCCCGGGACGTACGGCATCACATAGAACAGGAAGCCGTCCGCCTCACCCGAATCGTGCAACGGGAGGATGTGCGGATGCTGCAGACCGGCCTCGATCCGGATCTCGCGCAGGAACCGCTCGGCACCGATTCCGGCGGCCAGCTCGGGATGGAGCACCTTGACTGCGACGGACCGGTGGTGCTTCGGATCGCGAGCGAGATAGACCGTCGCCATCCCGCCTCGACCGAGCGGGCGCTCGAGCGGGTAGCGCTGGGCCATCGCTTCCCCGAGTCGGGTGGGGATGCTCATGGCGTCTCCGCTGTCGCGATCGGCGCTCATCCGGTCGGGCCCTGTGGGGGCCAGCCCTGAAGCGGCGATTCCCAGATTCGCACCTCGCGGGCGCGAACCGCCGCCACCAGACCGTCGGTCTCCGGCGATGGAGCCGCGCCGTACAGCGTTTCCATGCGTCGGCGGAACGCTTCGTAGGCGCTGAGTGCCCCCGCCCGGTCCCCACGGCGGTCGAGGATCCGGATCAACCGCCGTACGCCGGCTTCGTCGTCGGGCGAGAGCTCCACCGCCCGGCGGGCCCACGGTGCCGCCGTCACCAGATCCCCCGCCCGTTCCGCGACCTCGACCATGGACCATGCTGCAGCCGTGGCCCGCCGCCGAAGCCGTTCGCGTTCGCCCTCGAGCCAATGCTCGAATTCGGGCGAGGCATCCGCGATGAACACGCCGGCGAGCAGGTCCCCCTGATAGAGGTCGGTGGCGAGCTGCCAGTCGGCGGCCTCACAGGCCCGGTCGAACTCGGTGGCATCACAACGAATTGCTGTGGGATTCAACCCGATCTCCTCTTCCCCCCGCTTGATGACCACTTCGGACCCCAGCGCAGCGCGGAGAAACCGCACGGCCTGGCGCAGGGCCCCACGGGCATGCTCATCATCGAGCTCGGGCCAGAAGAGGGAGACGACCGTATCCCGCCGCCGGAAGCGGTGGGAGTTGACCAGCGCGAGATAGACCAGGAGTGCGAGACGCTTGGGCTGGGCGAGGATCACGCCCACCTCGCGTCCCTCAGAATCGGCGAGATCCAGGCCGCCGAGGGTGCGGAGCTGAATCATCTGAGAGCACTCGCGAGGGAGACGCCCGGAACCGGATCACGCCGGCGTCACGGCTGGATCACCAGCCGGAGCTAGCGTGGGCACGGTATCCGGTCGGGTCCAATCTAATCCTGGGCAACGGCGTCGCTAGGGATGGCGGGCGTTTCGCCGTCGACGGCCGGGTAGATGGTCCCAGCAATTCCGTTACCTCGGGAGGAGTTATGCGCACATGGTATGCCTTGGCCCTTGCCTCCGCCGCCAGCATGTTCGTCGTCGCCTGCGAGGATCGCGGCCCCGGACCGACGGGGCCCACCAGCACCACCACCACGTCCCCCGCTGCCGCCTCTTGGGGACCGGAAGACCCACGCTTCAACCTCGAGGTCATTCTCCGAGCTCCGGACGACGGGGGGTTCGGCTTGGTCAGGTTTCGCCAGCCGAACGATGACGCACTGACCATTTACCTCGACACCTGGGTCCGTGGCCTCGCGCCGAATACCAGCTACGTGCTTCAGCGCGAAGTGGACTTGAGCGCCCCGGACGGCGTCTGCGACGGGGAGTCCGGGTGGCTCACATTAGGGAAGGGTCTCGCACCGCAGGCCATCACGACGGACGCGACCGGCACTGGCCGCGAGTCCCTCTTCCGAAGCGTCGCCGCGTTCCCGGTTGGGCAGGAGTTCGACATCCACTTCCGGGTGGTGGACGACGCGACCAAGTCGGTCGTGGCCCTGGTCAGCGACTGTTATCGGTTCACCATCAGCCAGTAGCCTGAGCCGTTAGCATTCGACAGACAGCGGCCCACCCGCGTTCCGCCGGTGGGCCGTGAACCAGGTCGACAAGACCGCTGACCCGCTTCAGAAAGTGCGGCTACCGCCCCGCCCCGTGGCACTTCTTGTACTTCTTGCCCGACCCGCAGGGACAGGGATCGTTCCGGCCGACCTCGGGGACGGTGGCGGCCGCGGGCCGGCCCACCGGGCCGAGCGAGCTGCTGAGAGCGGGCGCGCCCCGCGGGACCGGGGGTGGGGCCGGAACGGCGCGCGGCGGCGGGCCCAGGAAGAGGTCGTCGGCGCCGGAAGGGGGTGACCCACCGTCTCCCAACCCCGCCGGCTCCAGGGCGGGCCCGATCTCCCTCAGCGGCGGGCGCCGGGGTGGCGCGGCTTCGCGGGGCGGCTCGGCGCTCACCTGGATCTTGAGGAAGCGCTCGGTGAAGGTGGACTGGATGTCGTGCATCAGGTCCTGGAACATCTCGAACGCTTCCCGCTTGTACTCCACCAGCGGGTCCTTCTGGCCCCAGGCC
>Ga0210102_1000253_pt1 | contig 14721 bp, 13 predicted proteins | sample RushOxbow_ThreeS_4_FD_185563 | JGI IMG/M metagenome (GOLD analysis project Ga0210102, IMG submission 185563) | Wetland microbial communities from San Francisco Bay, California, USA, that impact long-term carbon sequestration -... | ecosystem: Environmental > Aquatic > Marine > Wetlands ...
GTCTACCACCAGCCGCATCGTGATGATGTTCGCGGCCGAAGAGGGCGTGAAGCTCGATTACGAGACGGTCGACCTGTTCACCGGAGCGCATCTCAAGCCCGAGTTCGCCAGGATCAACCCGAACTGCCTCGTCCCGGTGCTGGAAGACGGCGACTTCAGGCTGACCGAAAGCGCGGCGATCATCCGGTACCTGGCCGACAAGGTCGGCTCGCCCGCCTACCCGAAGGATCTCAAGGCGCGCGCGCGAGTCAACGAGATGATGGACTGGTTCAATTCCAACTGCTACAAGGACATCGCCTACGGCCTGGCCTATCCGCAGCTCTTTCCGCACCACAAGCGTCCGGGCGACGCCGTGCAGGCGGGCACCCTGGCCTGGGGCAAGGAGCGCGCGCAGGCCTGGCTGAAGATCCTCGACCAGGACCTGATCGGGCCGAGCAAGCGCTTTCTGTGCGGTGAGCGCGTGACGCTTGCCGATTACATGGGCGCCGAAATGGTGGCGCTCGGGGACGTGATTCGCTGCGACTATTCGGCCTACCCGAACGTGCAGCGCTGGCTGAAGAACATGAAAGCGCTGAAGAGCTGGCCCAAGGTGCACGAGGTCATCCAGGGCTTTGCCGCATCGGTCAAGGAGCAACCCTTCGTCGCAGTGTGACCCGCGCGACACGCAGTGGAGGACATCACATGATTCGCAAACTGCATCACAACGCCTATCGCTGCCGCGACTCGGAGGCCACGCGCAAGTTCTACGAGGACTTCCTCGGCATGCGGCTGGCGGAGACGCTCGAGATCAAGGAGACCAAGAGCGGGCGCAAGACCCGGACGCTGCACACCTTCTACGAGCTGGACGACGGCTCCTATCTGGCGTTTTTCGAGGCACCGGACATGCCGTTCGAGTTCAAGGATCAGCACGACTACGATCTGCACATTGCGGTCGAGGTCGACATGCCGACGCTGCACCGGATGTTCGAAAAGGGCAAGGCGGCGGGCATCGACACGCGCGGCATTTCCGACCACGGCTTCATCGACTCGATCTACTTCCGCGACCCGAACGGCTACGTCATCGAGCTGACGGCGAGAAAGCCCGGCCACGACGAGGCGATGAATCCGGCGAAGAACGGCGCGCGCGCGCGGCTCGATCGCTGGCAGGCGGCGAAAGCGGAGAGCGCCACGGTCCGCTGAGGCGGCGGCCGCTGGCATCGCGGGAGGCACCCTGCAGGAATTTCTGACGCACCCTGCGGTGCAGTCGGCGGTTGTCCCGCTGCTGGTCGGCCTGGCGGTCGCGGCAGTACTGCTCCCGATTCGCCTGTCCGGCCTGGCGGCGGTGGCCGGTTTTCTCGCCGCGGTCGTCCTGATCGGCAACTTTTCGTTCGCCACGCTGACTGCGACCCGCAAGCTTGTCGTCGTAGCGGTAGCCGCGCCGCTGCTCGGCGTCATCCTCGACACCGCATTCAAGCCGACACGGCTGGCGGGCGTCGTGTTGGGGGTGCTGTTCGGCGCCGCGGCGCTGTGGGTGTTCTGGTCGGTGCTCGCGCAGCAGCCCTTCGCCCACGGCCTGCGCCTCGGCGCCGGGGTTGCAGCGCTGGTACTGTGGACCGTTGCCTCTACCCTGCCGCTGCACGCCGACCCGGTGCGCGCGGGCGCGGCGGGCGTCGGTCTCGGGGTGGGCGCCGGCATTGGCGCGGTGCTCGGCGCCTCGGCGCTCATCGGTCAGTACGGAATCGCGGTTGGTGCTGCCTCCGGCGGTTTTCTGCTCCTCGTGATGACGCTCGGCCGGCGCGTGCGGGCCGGCGCGAGCCTGGTGCTGAGCGTTTCCGCGGGTGCGGCGCTGCTCGCCTGCGCCGCCGTGCTGCTCGCGCAACTGCCCTGGACCGCCGCCGCCGTGCTGGGACTCGTTCCGCTCGCGGTACGCCTGCCGTTGCCGGCGCGCATGCATGCGGGAATAGAAACCGTGATCGCCGTGTTCTATGCCTTGGCGCCCGCGGCTGCGTGCTGGGCACTCGCCTGGGCGGCGAGCCGCACCGCGGCCTGAGTTTTTTCGAATCTGAGACATTTCCAACGAACCCGCAAGGGAGGAGACGCAATGAGGAATTCCGTGCTGTTGGGTGCTGTCCTTGCCGCCGCGCCGCTCGCCGCGACCGCGGCTCCCGAGACCTACGTCGTCGATCCGATCCACAGCTTCGCGTACTTCAGCATTGATCATCTCGGCGTGTCGAACGTCAGGGGCCGTTTCAACAAGTCGAGCGGCACGTTCACCTACGACGGCGCCGCGAAGACCGGGTCGGTCGAGATGGTCATCGACACGGCGTCGGTAGACACCGGCGACCACGACAAGGGCTCGCGCCCGCGCTCGCGCGACGAGCATCTGCGCAGCGCCGACTTCTTCAACGTCGCGGAATTCCCGCAGATGGCCTACAAGTCGACCAGCGTCAAGTTCAATGGCGACGCACCGGCCGAAGTCGAAGGGCAGCTGACGCTGCTCGGCGTCAGCAAGCCGGTGACGCTGAAGATCGAGCGCTGGGTGTGCAAGGACCATCCGATGCGCAAGAAGCCGATGTGTGGCGGCGACGCCTCGGCCACCCTCAAGCGCACCGACTTCGGCATGAAATACGGCGTTCCCGGGATCGGCGACGAGGTCAGGCTCTCGATCAATTTCGAGGCGTACAAGCAGTAGGCCGGCTTTTCTGCGCCCGGCGCGGCCCGCCGGCCGGGTGCACGACCCGCTAGCCGAGCAGGACCAGAAACCAGACGAGCGCGGCGTTTACCAGCGCCAGCATGACCGCGGCGCTGCCGAAGTCCTTGGCCTGTTTCGCGAGCGGGTGCTGCTCGAGCGAAATGCGGTCCTGCGTCGCCTCGATCGCCGAGTTGAGCAATTCGACGATCAGCACCAGGATCAGGCTCGCGATCATCAGCGCGCGCTCGACGCCGGTATCGCCCAGCCATAGCGCGAGCGGCGACAGTACCACCGCGAGCAGGAGCTCCTGCTGGAATGCCTGCTCGCGCCGCAGCGCCACGCCCAGCCCGGCGAGCGAGTAACGCGTCGCGTTGACGATCCGTTGCAGACCCGTCTCGCTCTTGTGCGGACCCGTCATGGCGTCGCGGAATTTAGCATGGCGCGTCGCCCGCCGGCGTCTCTGCGCAACTCCGCAGTCGCCGCTATCATCGCAGTGGATTCAGCACGCCTTCCCCAGACAGGACGACCGACCGAGTGACCGCATCGAATCATTCGCGCAATCCGAAGCTTTCCAAGCTGTTTGCGGGCGCGGCGATCAACCCCGCGCGCCGTGTCGTCGTTAAAGGAGGGATCGCTGCGTTCCTGCTTGCGGGGACCCCCGGACAGATCGCAGGTCGCGCTGTGGCGGCAACGCCGTCGCAGACGCCTGCGGCGCAGGGGCTCGGCTTTGAATCGATTCCCGTGTTTGAGGACGATACGGTGCACGTCGCGCCGGGCTACCGGGCGATCGTCCTCTACCGCTGGGGCGACGAAACCGGTATTGCGGGTGGGCCGCCCGCGCCGTTCAAGCCGGATGCATCCAACACAGCGGCCGAGCAGGCGCTGCAGGCTGGGATGCATCACGACGGGATGCATTTCTTTCCTGTGCCGAAAGGCTCGGGCGCCTCGGACCATGGCCTGCTGGTGATCAACCACGAGTACACCGACGACGGGCTGCTGCACCCCGACGGCATGAAGACCTGGTCGCGCGAGAAGGTGTTCAAGTCGCAGCAGGCGCACGGGCTGTCGGTGATCGAGGTGCGACGTCGCGGCACTGACTGGGAAATCGTGCGCCCGTCGCCCTACGCGCGGCGCATCACCGCGCGTACCCCGATCGCCATCGCCGGCCCCGCGGCCGGAGATGCGCAGCTGCGCACCCAGGACGATCCTGGCGGGCGCGAGGTGCTCGGCACGCTCAACAACTGCGCGATGGGCTGGACTCCCTGGGGTACTTACCTCGCCTGCGAGGAGAATTTCCACGAGTACTTTCATCACAGCGGAACGCCGACGCGGGCCGAGAAGCGCTACGCCATCCGCCGCTTCGGGCTGGGCTACCGCTGGCACGAGCACGATGCGCGCTTCGATGCCGCGCTGCATCCGAACGAGCCGAACCGCTTCGGCTGGGTGGTCGAATTCGATCCCTACGACGCAGATTCAACGCCGGTGAAACGTACCGCGCTGGGGCGCTTCTGCCACGAGAGCGCGACGGTCAGCCTCGCGCCGGACGGCCGGGTCGCGGTGTATTCCGGCGACGACGCGCGTTTCGAGTACATCTACAAGTTCGTCTCGAGCGGGCGCTTCGATCCGAAGGCGGGCGCTGCGAACCGGCGCCTGCTCGACGAAGGCACGCTCTACGTCGCGCGCTTCGAGGCCTCGGGGCGCGGGCGATGGCTCGCGTTGACGCTGGGGCACAACGGCCTCGAAGCATCGAACGGCTTCGGCAGTCAGGCCGACATCCTGGTGCGTGCCCGGGAGGCCGCCGACCGGGTCGGCGCGACCAAGATGGACCGCCCCGAGTGGATCGCGGTGCATCCGCGCACGCGGGAGGTTTACGCGACGCTCACCAACAATTCGCGGCGCGGGCGCGAGGGCTTTCCCGGTGCGGACGCGGCGAATCCGCGCGCGCCCAACATCTATGGCCATATCCTGCGCTGGCGCGAGCAGGACGCGAACCCGGCGGCGGAACGCTTCGACTGGTCGGTATTCCTGCTCGCCGGAGACCCGGCACAGTCCGACGCCGCGCATCGGGGTACGGCCGGGATGGCGTTCGGCGGACCCGACGGGCTGCACTTCGACGGCCGTGGCCTGCTCTGGATCATGACCGACGTTTCGGCCTCACGCCTGCAGCGCCCATTGTTCGAAGGTCTCGGTGGCAATCAGCTGCTCGCCGCCGATCCGCAGAGCGGCGAGCTGCGGCGCTTTCTCGTCGGTCCGATCAACTGCGAGATCACCGGGCTGACGCAGACGCCGGACGGCCGGACTTTCTTTCTCAATATCCAGCACCCCGGGGAGGTACCCGATGCGCGCTCCGATCCCGCGCGGCCGGATCTCTACAGCCGCTGGCCGGACGCGCGTCCGGGGGCGCGGCCGCGTTCAGCCACGATCGTGATCCAGCGCGAGGACGGGGGGGTGATCGGAAGCTGAGCGGCGCTAGGCGGCTGCCGGCGCGGCCTGCGCGACCGGCGGCGGTGCTTGCGCTGGTGCCGGAGCAGGCGTGGGTGTTCCCAGACCGGTCAGCAGCTCGTCCTGCGCCGAGCGGCGACGTCCTCGCCGTGGCTTGGCCTGCTCGTAGGCGCCGTCCGGCTTCATCTCCCAGGCCTGGCAGTTGTCTTCGAGATAGGTCTGCAGACCTTCGCGAATCACGCGGCGCTTGAGCGCCGGGTCGAGCACCGGAAAGCACAGCTCGATGCGCCGGAAGAAATTGCGGTCCATCCAGTCGGCGCTCGCCAGGTAGACATCCTCGGCGCCGTCGTTCTGGAAGTAGAACACGCGCGTATGCTCGAGGAATCGCCCGATGATCGAGCGCACGCGAATATTGTCCGACAGTCCCTCGATGCCGGGCTTGAGCGCGCACACGCCGCGCACGACGAGATCGATGCTGACCCCGGCCTGAGACGCGGCGTAGAGCTCCTCGATGATGTCAGGCTCGAGCAGCGCATTCATCTTGGCGATGATGCGCGAGGGCCGGCCCTCGCGCGCCAGGCCCGCCTCGCGGCGAATCGCCGCGATCGTGCTTTTATGCAGGGTGAAGGGCGATTGCCAGACATGCGCCAGCTTGCTCGCGCGGCCGAGGCCGGTAAGCTGCTTGAAAACCTCGTTTACGTCGGCGCAGAGCGCTTCGTTCGCAGTGAACAGGCCGAAGTCCGTGTACAGACGCGCGGTGCGCGGGTGGTAGTTGCCGGTGGCGAGGTGAACGTATCTCTTGAGAACCGTGCCCTGCGGCGTGTCCTCGCGACGCACGATCAGCGCCATCTTGGCGTGCGTCTTGTGGCCGACGACGCCGTAGACGACGTGCGCGCCGACTTCCTCGAGCCGCGCCGCCCAGTTGAGATTCGCCTCCTCGTCGAAACGCGCCATCAGCTCGACCACCACAGTCACTTCCTTGCCGCGACGCGCGGCGTCGATCAATACCTCCATCAGCTCCGAGTCGGTTCCGGTGCGATACACCGTCTGCTTGATCGCGATCACCTGGGGATCGGTCGCGGTGGTGCGAATGAAATCGAGCACCGGCGAGAACGACTGGTAAGGGTGGTGAAGCAGCACGTCCTCCCGCGCGATCAGTGCGAACAGGTCGCCGCGTTTCTCGAGCGGGGCCGGCAAGCCGGGCTGGAACGGCGGATACTTCAGATCCGCCCGCTCGACCTGGCTGGGAACTTCGCGCAGCCGATAGAGATTCACCGGGCCGTCGACGCGGTAAAGATCCACCGCCTCGAGACTGAACTGCTGCAGCAGGAATTCCACCATCGCGGGCGAACAATTGTCCGCCACTTCGAGGCGCACGGCGTCGCCGAAGTGGCGATGCAGCAGCTCGCCCTGCAGTGCGATGCGCAGGTTCTTGATCTCCTCTTCGTCTACGAACAGATCGGAATTGCGCGTGACGCGGAACTGGTAGCAGCCGAGCACCTTCATGCCCGCGAACAGCTCCTCGACGTGTGCGTGCAGCACCGACGAAAGGAACACGAACGCGTACTCGCCGTCCGAGATCTCCTTCGGCAGGCGGATGATGCGCGGCAGGGCGCGTGGCGCCTGCACGATCGCCGCCCCAGAGCTGCGCCCGAAGGCATCCTTGCCCTCGAGCTCGACCGCAAAATTGAGGCTCTTGTTCAGCACGCGCGGAAACGGATGCGCGGGATCGAGGCCGATCGGCGTCAGGACGGGAAGGACTTCGCGGAAGAAGTAGTCGCGTATCCATTCGCGTTGCGCGGCGCTCCAGTCCGTTCGGCGCGGGAAATGAATTCCCTGAGCGGCAAGCTGCGGCAACAGCACCTCGTTCAGCAGACGGTACTGCTCCGCAACGAGCGCGTGGGCCTGCACCGCCACGTCGGAGAACACCTCCTGCGGCCCCCGCCCGTCGGGACCGGGCTCGGGAATCTCGAGCTTGATCTGCTCCTTCAGTCCCGCGACCCGGATCTCGAAAAACTCGTCCAGGTTCGATGAAACGATGGTCAGAAAGCCAAGCCGCTCGAGCAGCGGCACCGATTCGTCCGCAGCCTGGGCGAGCACGCGGCGGTTGAACTCGAGTATGCCGAGCTCGCGATTGAGGAAGTGCGCGGCGGGCGGTGCGGCCCGCTTGGCACCGGACGTTGACCGCCGTGCAGAGGTCAGCATAGGGGGCGACAGTGTACCGCGGATGGCTGTGTTTCCGCCCGCGTGCGGCGGGGAAACGGGCGACAAATGCCGGGCGCCATAAATCTGTCACAGCGGCGGGCTCAACTATCGAACGACCCGGACGCGATTTCAACGCAGACTCACCCGATGTCCTCGCCAAGCGCCCGATTGCCGAGCCGCGCGCGAGCGCCTACAGTCGCGCCTGCGATGGCGCAGCACGAAACCCTGGCGGCGGTCGATCTCGGCTCGAACAGTTTTCACCTGCAGATCGGGCGGGTGGTCGACGGCCAGATTTACCCGCTCGATGTACTGCGCGAAGTCGTGCGCATCGGCGCAGGCCTGACTGCCGACAAGCGCATCGACCGGGCGACCCAGGCCCGCGCGCTGGAGGCATTGCGTCGTTTCAGCGAGCGGCTCAAGGGGTTTCCGCGCCAGGCAGTGCGCGCGGTCGGCACCAATACGCTGCGCGTCGCGAAGAATGCGCCCGGATTCCTGCGCGAGGCGCGCGAGGCGCTCGGCTTTCCGATCGAAGTGATCGCAGGGCGCGAGGAAGCGCGCCTCATCTATCTCGGCGTCGCGCATGCGCTGCCGCCGGCGCAGTACAAGCGTCTGGTCATGGACATCGGGGGCGGCTCGACCGAGTTCATCATCGGCACGGGACTCGAGCCCGAGCTCACCGAAAGCCTCTACATGGGCTGCGTGAGCTACAGCCTGCGCTACTTCGCGGAGGGGCGCATCGACAAGGGCCGCATGAAAGCGGCCGAGCTCGCTGCGCGCCAGGAACTGGCCGCCATGGTGCGTCCCTACCGCGCGCTCGGCTGGCAAGAGGCGATCGGCTCTTCCGGCACCGCCCGCTCGATCGAAAGCATCCTCGTTGCCAACGGGCTCACCGAGGAGGGGCTCACGCAGGACGGGCTCGATCGCCTGCGCAGCCTTCTGATCAAGCAAGGCTCCGCCGACCCCGGCAAGATCGCCGGGCTGCGCTCGAGCCGCGCGCCGGTGCTGCCGGGCGGGCTGGCAATCATGGTCGCGGCGTTCGATGAGCTCGACATCGAAACCATGCGTGTGTCGGAGGGCGCGCTGCGCCATGGAGTGCTTTACGACCTGCTCGGCCGCGTGCGGCACCACGATATGCGGGAGGCCACGGTCGCCCAGTTCATGCGCCGCTACCAGCTCGACGCGGCACAGGCCGAGCGTGTGCGCAAGCTCGCGCTCGCGATCTACGATGCGCTCGTCGCGGGACGGCGCGACGAAGTCACGCGCGAGGACGATCCGGACCGCTTGATGCTCGACTGGGCGGCGCGCCTGGCGGAGATTGGCCTGTCGATCGCGCACGCCGCCTACCACAAGCATTCGGCCTACGTGCTCTCGAACGCCGACATGCCGGGCTTTTCGCGCATGGAGCAGCAGCGTCTCGCACGCGTCGTGCTCGCGCACCGCGGCAAGCTCGCCAAGATTCAGGACACGGGGCTCGACGGTTCCGACTGGTGGCTGCTGTTCGCGCTGCGGCTCGCGTCCACCATTCTGCGCCGGCGCACCGATCTCAAACTGCCGCTGCTGCGTGTCGCCGCCGATGCCGGCGGCTTTCAGCTCGAGCTGCCGCAGGCGTGGCTCGAGGACAACCCGTTGACCGCCGATGCGCTCGACTCGGAGTCGCAGCAGTGGAAAGCGGTCGGAATGAAGCTCGTGGTCAGCGGACTGTCGGACAAGAAGATCGCGGCGCTGGGGCGGGGGTAGAAGCTCGGCGCTTTTGCCACTTCGCGCGGATTTACCACGACGGTCCGCCAGCGAAAATCCATCTCCTCATTTTGTTGGTTCGCCGCGAGAATCATGCGGTGAACCAACAAAATGAGGAGACCGTTCAGAACCCAAACTCGCGTCGAGCTGCGTGATGCTCGGCGCACCCGATGTGCAGCCGTTCGCCTACACCATATCCGGCGCCGACACCGCGCGCACCACGACTTGCGATTCGCCGCTGCGCACGCGATAGGTGAGCCACCACAGGCCGCCCTTCTTGATGCTCCACTCGACCGGGCTGCCGCTTACGAGGTAGCTCGCGACGCAACCCAGGGTGGGCTGGTGCCCGACGATCAGGACAGCGCCTTTGCGCCTCGGCCAGTCGGCCGCTTCGAGGACGTCGCTCACAGCGGCACCCGGCGCGAGCGCCTCGATGATCTTGGCGCGCAGCTCGAGCGCATCCGCGGTTTGCCGCGCACGCAACGCAGGGCTCGAGAGCAGGGCGAATTTGGAAGGCAGGCGTTGCAGAAGCCAGGCGGCGACGCGCTTCGCCTGCTTGCGACCCTTTCCGGTGAGCTTGCGTTGCAGGTCGGGGCCGCCCTCCTCGGCCTCGGCGTGGCGCCAAAGAATGAGATCCATGAATCCTCACTCGCCTCGAGCGCGCAGTGTACACGCCGGCCCCGGAACCGGTATGACAGTGGGATGGCGCCGTTGAGGCGGGCCCGACGGATCGGCTAGAATCCCGCCCTCCTAGGCGCGTAGCTCAGCTGGTTAGAGCACTACCTTGACATGGTAGGGGTCGTTGGTTCGAGTCCAATCGCGCCTACCAGCTGTCCGAGCGGACGCCGGCGGCGCCGTTCATCACTCCGCGCGTTGGACAGGGCGGCCGAGCACTCTTCAACGCGCGGTTTGATTTTCGAGCACCGTGCCAGACATCAAGCTTCCTGACGGGTCGATCAAGAATTTTCCCGGTCCGGTGACTGTCGCCGAGGTCGCGCAGTCGATCGGTGCCGGGCTTGCGCGCGCGGCGCTCGCCGGCCGGGTGAACGGCAACTTGGTCGACACCAGCAGTGTGATCGAAGCCGATGCGGACGTCGCGATCGTCACCGAACGCGACGCGGAAGGACTCGAGATCCTGCGCCATTCGACCGCGCATCTGCTCGCACATGCGGTGAAGGAGCTGTTTCCGAGCGCCCAGGTGACGATCGGGCCAGTGATCGAGAACGGCTTCTACTACGATTTTTCCTTCGAGCGTCCCTTCACGCCGGAGGACCTGGCCGCGATCGAGAAACGCATGGCCGAAATCGCGCGCCGCGACCTCAAGGTCGAGCGCTCGGTCATGCCACGCGACGAAGCGGTGAAGTTCTTCCGCGGTCAGGGCGAGCATTACAAGGCGGAGATCATTGCGGCGATTCCGGCCGATGAGCCGATCTCGCTCTATGGCCAGGGCGACTTCGTCGATCTGTGCCGCGGGCCGCATGTGCCGACGACCGGCAAGCTCAAGGTGTTCAAGCTGATGAAGGTCGCCGGAGCCTACTGGCGCGGCGATTCGAACAACGAAATGCTGCAGCGGATCTACGGCACCGCCTGGGCGAAGAAGGAGGATCAGGACGCCTACCTGCACATGCTCGAGGAGGCGGAAAAGCGTGACCATCGGCGCCTCGGCACGCAGCTCGGCCTGTTCCACATCGAGGACGAAGCGCCCGGCATGGTGTTCTGGCATCCGAAGGGGTGGATGCTCTGGCAGCAGATCGAGCAGTACATGCGCCGCGTCTACCGCGACAACGGCTATCTGGAAGTGCGCGGGCCGATGCTGCTGCACCGGGGTCTGTGGGAACGGACCGGTCACTGGGAGAACTTCCGCGAGAACATGTTCACCACGGAGTCGGAAAAGCGCGACTACGCGGTGAAGCCGATGAACTGTCCGGGCCACATCCTGATCTTCAACAAGGGGGTCAAAAGCTATCGCGACCTGCCGCTGCGCTTCGGCGAGTTCGGTTCCTGCCACCGCAACGAGGCTTCCGGGGCGCTGCACGGGCTGATGCGCATCCGCGGCTTCACCCAGGACGACGGCCACATCTTCTGCACCGAGGAACAGATCCTGACCGAGTGCGTGGACTACACGGCACTGCTGCAGAAGGTATACGCGGACTTCGGTTTCACCGGGATCATCTACAAGGTGGCGACGCGTCCCGAAAAGCGCATCGGCGAGGATGCCGCCTGGGACAAGGCGGAAGCCGCCCTGATGGAATCGCTGCGCCGCGCGGGCGTGGCCTTCGATGTCTCACCCGGCGAAGGCGCGTTCTACGGGCCCAAAATCGAATACTCGCTGAAGGACGCAATCGGGCGCGTCTGGCAGTGCGGCACGATGCAGGTCGATTTCTTCATGCCAGGGCGTCTCGGCGCCGAGTATGTCGCGGCGGACAACAGCCGCAGAACCCCGGTGATGCTGCACCGTGCGACCGTGGGCTCGATGGAGCGCTTTATCGGCATCCTGATCGAGCACTACGGCGGCGCCTTCCCCCTCTGGCTGGCGCCGCAGCAGGTGGTGGTGATGAGCATTACGGAGCGTCAGGCCGCCTACGCCGCGGAGGTCGCGGCGGCGCTGCGCGCGGCCGGCTGGCGTGCCTCCGAGGATTTGCGAAACGAGAAAATTTCTTATAAGATTCGCGAACATAGCCTGCAAAAGTTGCCCTACCAGCTGGTCGTGGGGGACAAGGAAATGCAGGCCGGAACCGTGGCCGTGCGCGCGCGCGGCGGTGAGGATCTCGGGCCGATGCGGCTCGACGCATTCATCGCACGCCTCCGGAGCGAGGCGGAAGCGCTCAGCACGGCCTGATTTTTTTGCGGGCACCGCCCGCACGGCAGGTTCGGCGGCCGCGCGCGCCGACGGAAGAGGAGAACGCACCCATCACACTCGATAAAGCGCAACGCATCAATCGGGAAATCACCGCGCCGGAAGTGCGCCTGGTGGCCGACGATGGCGAGCAGCTGGGCATCGTGCCGGTGGCGGAGGCACTACGGCAGGCGGAGGAGCGGGACGTGGATCTAGTGGAGATCGCACCGCTCGCGAATCCGCCGGTGTGCAAGCTCATGGATTACGGCAAGTTCCGTTACCGCGAGCAGAAGAAAGCGCACGAAGCGAAGCTGAAGCAGAAGCAGATCCAGATCAAGGAGATCAAGTTTCGTCCGCGCACCGACGAGGGCGACTACAAGATCAAGCTGAACAAGCTGATCGAGTTTCTCGAAGAAGGCGACAAGGCCAAGGTCACGTTGCGCTTCAGGGGCCGGGAAATGGCGCACCAGGAGTTCGGCAAGCGCGTGCTCGAGCGCGTCAAAGCCGATCTCGATGCCATCGGAGTCGTCGAGCAATTCCCGAAGATGGAGGGGCGCCAGATGGTGATGGTGATCGCGCCCAAGAAGAAGGTACCGGCGAGCAGGCCCAAGAAAGCGCCTGCCGCGAAGTCGCAACCGCCGTCAGGCAAGCCGGTCAAGCCGGTCGCGGCGGCCTGAAGTGCTACGGCGGCAGCCTCGTGCTGCCCCGACAAGTGATGTCCAGGCTTCAAGCGCCTGCGCTGCAGGACGCCTGGCGTCATATTCGAAGATGGAGTACGGCAACATGCCAAAGGCAAAGACGAAGAAGGGCGCCGCCAAGCGGTTCAAGATCCGCTCCAGCGGCAAGATCAAGCGCTCGCACGCGTTCATGCGGCACATCCTGACGAAGAAGTCGCAGAAGCGGAAGCGGCAGCTGCGCGGCACGGGGTCGGTCGATCAGACCAACGTGCGCCAGGTCCGCTCGATGCTGCCGTACGCCGGGTAGGGAGGCCGCCATGCCAAGAGTGAAGCGCGGCGTCACGGCGCGCGCACGCCACAAGAAGGTCCTGCGCCAGGCCAAGGGCTTCCGCGGTCGTCGCAAGAACGTCTACCGGATCGCCAAGCAGGCGGTGATGAAGGCCGGGCAGTACGCCTACCGCGATCGCCGCCAGCGCAAGCGTCAGTTCCGGGCCTTGTGGATCGCCCGCATCAACGCGGCGGTGCGCGAGCTGGGAATGACCTACAGCACGTTCATGTCGGGTCTGAAGCGCGCGCAGATCGAGGTCGATCGCAAGGTGCTGGCCGATCTTGCCGTGACCGACAAGCCGGCGTTCGCGAAAATTGCGAGTCAGGCGAAGGCGAGCCTTTCGCATTGAGCGCGGGCTGGGGAGGGCTTCAGGGGCGCACGCCCTCTCCCGTGCCTGCACCGCAGGATGGACAACGTCGACCGTATCGTAGCCCGGGCGCTCGCGGAGTTCGGTGCCGCACAGGATCCGGCGGCGCTCGAGAACGCGAAGGCGCGCTTTCTCGGCAGGAGTGGCGAGCTCACCTCGCTGCTCAAATCGCTCGGCACGCTGGCGCCGGAGGCGCGGCGTAGCGCGGGCCAGGCAATCAACGAGGCGAAGGCGCGGCTCGAGGACGCGCTCGTCGCGCGCCGCGGCGCGCTCGCGGACGCGAGACTAGAGGCCCAGCTGGCCGAGGAATCGCTCGACGTCACCCTGCCCGGGCGGGGGCGCGGGCGCGGCTCGCTGCATCCGGTGATGCGTACCTGGGCGCGCGTCGAGGCCATATTCCGCTCGATCGGATTCGATGTGGCCGACGGACCCGAAATCGAGAGCGACTGGTACAACTTCACCGCGCTGAATCAGCCCGAAAACCATCCGGCGCGCTCGATGCACGACACGTTTTACGTCGAGTTGAACGACGCACAGGGCACGCCTCTGTTGCTGCGCACCCATACCAGCCCGATGCAGGTGCGCTACGCGCGCATGCATCGTCCTCCGATCAAAGTGATCGCACCCGGCAGGACCTACCGCATCGATTCGGACGCGACGCATTCACCCATGTTCCACCAGGTGGAAGGTCTCTGGATCGACGACGACATCAGCTTTGCCGATCTCAAGGGCGTCTATACCGACTTCCTGCGGCGATTCTTCGAAACGGACGAGCTCGAAGTACGTTTTCGCCCGTCTTTCTTCCCGTTCACGGAGCCTTCTGCCGAGATCGATATGCGCTTCGACTCGGGGCCGCTGGAAGGCCGCTGGCTGGAGATCTCGGGTTCCGGCCAGGTGCACCCGAACGTCATACGCAATTTCGGGTTTGATCCGGAGCGCAGCATCGGCTTTGCCTTCGGCTCCGGGCTCGAGCGCCTGACGATGTTGCGCTATGGCATCGATGACCTGCGCCTGTTTTTCGACGGTGATCTGCGCTTCCTGCGCCAATTTGCCTGAATCTCAATGCGGATCCCGGAGAGCTGGCTGCGCAGCATGGCGAATCCGTCGCAGGATGCGGCGGCGCTCGCGCATCTGCTGACGATGTCGGGGCTCGAGGTCGAATCCAGCGAGCCCGTGGCGCCGCCTTTTTCCGGCGTGGTGGTCGGCGCCGTGCGTGCAGTTGCGCGACACCCGAACGCGGACAAGCTCGCGCTCTGCGAGGTTGAAACCGGCGGACTGGGCGCCGCGCCGCTCGCCGTGGTCTGCGGCGCGCCCAACGTGCGCGCAGGCATGCGGGTCGCGCTTGCGCTCGTCGGGGCACGGTTGCCGGACGCGGGCGGCGCACAGGTCGAGATCCGCGCGACGAAGGTTCGCGGCGTAGAAAGCCGCGGCATGCTGTGTTCTGCCCGCGAACTCGGG
>Ga0210102_1000254_pt1 | contig 14694 bp, 13 predicted proteins | sample RushOxbow_ThreeS_4_FD_185563 | JGI IMG/M metagenome (GOLD analysis project Ga0210102, IMG submission 185563) | Wetland microbial communities from San Francisco Bay, California, USA, that impact long-term carbon sequestration -... | ecosystem: Environmental > Aquatic > Marine > Wetlands ...
ACCGCCTCTTCCCATTCGCCGGGCGTGCGGGGCAGCACGCCGTCATCGCGCCCGGCAGGCGGCAGCCGCCACCAGGCGCGGAGGTCGACGGTGCCGCTGGCCAGATCGACCTCGAGGAGCTCGGCCGGTCGAAGCTTGCGGACCTCACGGAGTAGAGTGCCGGGGGCGGGGACGTACTCCCAGGAGAGGAACTGGCCCAGCGCATCGAGATCGAGGGTGCGAGTGACCAGTCCGGAGGCCAGGACGGCCTTGATCTCGGAGCCGAATACCAGGTGCCGCGGCGTGAGGGCGTAGTACAGCGGCTTGATACCGAAGTGGTCCCGCACCAACACGAACCGCCGGCGCCGACTGTCGTGCAGTGCGATGGCGAACATCCCGTTCAGCCGCGCCGCGAAATCGGACCCGTGCTCCTCCCACAGGTGGACCAGCACCTCGGTATCGCTGGCGGTGCCGAAGCGGTGGCCTCTGGCCCGCAACTCGTCCCGCAGCTCGCGAAAGTTGTAGATCTCGCCGTTGAAGACGACCCGGACCGACCCGTCTTCATTGAAGATCGGTTGATGGCCGCCGGCGACGTCGATGATGGACAGGCGGCGCATGCCGAGCGCAACGCCGTCGCGAATGTCGCACCCCGAGTCGTCGGGCCCCCGGTGCACGATGGTGTCGCACATCGCGCCGAGGCAGTCTCCGTCAACCGGGGTGCCGCCCCGGAGTGGCACGACGCCCGCGATCCCGCACATCAGCGGACGAGCGCCAGCAGACCGCGCATCTTCTTCTCGTATGCCGCGCGGGCGTACCGGGTGTGGTAGAGCTCCAGGGCCCGGCTGGTGACGGCCTCGCGCTTGGCCGAGTTGGTGATCGCCTCCAGGAGACCGGCGGCCAGGCCGTCCACCGTCGGCTCCACCAGGAAGCAGACGTCGTCGTTGAGGACCTGGGTGTGAGAGTAGATCCGAGTCGCTACCAACGGGATGCCGCTTGCGAGCTGCTCGTAGACCTTGAGAGGGGTGTTGGTACCCTGCACCCTGGGAGAGGTCAGCACCGATGCACGTCGTGAGAGCGCCCTGGCCGTGGCCTGCGGCACACGCCCGGTGAACAGGCACCCGCCGTTCATGCCGCACGAGTCGACGAAGGCCCGGTAGCGCTCGACCTGGGCCGGCGTGCCCCCGACCAGCAGCAGGGACGCATCGGGTCGGCACTCCCGAACCCGCACGAAGGCCCTGATCAGAAGGTCGATGCCCTGGTAGGGTTCGAAGGTGCCGCTGTAAACGACCAGGGGCGGGCCCGGCAGTGCGCCCAGGATCCCCGCGTCGGCGGGGCTCGCAGCGGTGGGCGACCTGAGCTTCACGTCCTCGAAGATCGAGTTTTCGATCAGAATGTGGCGAGAGGGATCCTTGAGCCGGGGCGCCACGTACTCTGCCAGGTCGGGACAGATGGTCACCACCGCCGTGGCGGCGCGCATGGTAGTCTCCTCCAGGCGCTCGAACACCAGGATCGGGAGGCGTGCCTTGGTGAACTCGAAGTTGGTCAGTTGCTGGGGCAGACTCGAGTGCATGTCGTACACCAGCTTGAAGCCGAACAGCGGCTTGAGGAAGCGGCAGAAGAAGGCGCTCTCCTCGTGAGCATGGACGAAGTCGTAGCGCGAGCGCAGCACCAGTCCGATGGTCCAGACCATCAGGACCAGATCGAGCACCAACTTTTTCAGCGACGGTCCCACCGGTACATCGTGGGTGAACGGCAGCCGGGGGATGCGGATCAACCGCACGCCGGGGATGTCGACGTCTTCCCCTTCCCCATAGGTGAGGAGATCGACTTGGACGCCCAGCTCCGCGGTGACCAGCGTGCGGAAATAGACGCTGAAGGGGGTTCCCCGGGGGGTGAAAAACGGATGGGGGGCCACCACCAGCGCTTTCATTGCCCGCTCCCTCTCGTTGCTGCATTCCCTGGGCAGCCCGAAGGCCAGCTGCGAGCTGGGGTGTGGCGCACCCACCCCAAGACCCGCGCTTGCGGCTTCCAGCCGCTCCTCAGGAGCATCCGTAGATGACGTCGGCACAAGAAATTAGCGCGAAAGGGTCGAGTCTGGCAATGAGACTGGTCTGATCGGCAAACCTCACATACATATGCAACTTGCGGGCCTAGCAGGGAGGCCTGCCTAAGCCGCGCCGCGGGGCCGCGGACCCCGTGCCGGAGGTGCCGGCCCCTCAATGGCGCTGATCCCCGTCCCCTCCTCCCAGGCCTCGCGTGCGCGAGCGGCTCCAGGCTCCGGGAGATTGCTCCCGATCGGGATCCAGGGCGGAATAGTGGCGCAGGAGGAGTCCGAGTATCCTCCTTGCCTCCAGCCCGTTAGCCGTAACCGCCAACGCAACGATCCGGTCCTTGGAGGTCCGCCACCTCACCGCAATCCGCAGGGGCGCGAACGCCCTGCTGCGAGCCCATCCAGCCGCCGCCGAGCCGTGCATCGTAAGCGCAATCTCGTGTGCCGGGCGGGCCGAGGGCAGCGATTTGTACACTGCCTCCTTGCAGCTTAACGCCACGATCATGGCTTCACGAAACGAGGGCTGGGCCGCGCACCATGCGCGCTCCGCGGGCCGCAGCCAACGCCTCCCGGCCCTCAGCACGGAGGCTTCATCAAAGCGGCCCAGCCCGCTGACCTGCTCGACATCCAGCCCCACCCCCAGCCACCCGTTCGGCCGGTTCCCCGCGCGGAGAGTCACCGGTTCCTCAGGTTCGGGGGTCCAGGCGCCGGCCGACCGCCTCCACGATCCGATCGAAGGAGATCAGGTCGCGAATCTCCTGATTCGAGAAGATCACCTCGAACTCGTCCTCGAGCTGCGAGATGAGCATGAGGTGGTTTAACGAGGTCCACGCGGCCGTGGACTCGCTCGAAAACCCGGGGCCGACGCTGGCTGGCGGAACGTCCATGACCTGCGCGAGCAAGTCACGAACCCGGGGAGCAATCTCGGCCGGGTCCATCAGCGCGTCGCTCCGGCCCGGTCGGCGGAACGAGTCTCGGATACATCCGACCGAACCGCCTCGATCCACTCTGGCCACTGCGGCCCGGGAGCATCGAGCGAGCGAAGCCACCGGTCTCCCTCGGTCCGGGTGAACCCGTGGTTGGCCAGGAAGGTGGAGGCGACCTGGTTGCGGCCGGAATCGAGGAATTCGGCGGACAAGGCGGACGCTCCGCTCCCCCGTGCCTCGGCGGCGATGCGCGCGAGCAATGCCGTTTCCACCGACTTGCCGATGACCCGGCAGCTCATCAAGAACGAGTCGAGGTGCCAGACGTCGGGACCGGGCGCGGCGATTGCGACCCCGGTCAAGCCAAAATCGCCGAAGCAATCGGCTACCCGCATCGTGTACACCCGCCATGCCCCGGAGGTCACCTGCCGCCGGAGGGTGGTTGCATCGTATCGGCGACTGGTCAGATTGAACTGATTGGTCTTCGCGAGCAACTGGACCACCCGCCCCATCGAGTCTTCGTCGACCACCTGCACGCCCACCCGGAGCCCGAGCCCCCGCAGGAACTCCTCCACCGTACCGACGGACCCCCGATAGGCCTCCCTGGTGCGAGCCTCCCGATACTGTCGCGTCCGCTGGGAATCGTCGGCGGTCTGCTGGAGCACGATGAGCGACGCGAGGGACCCGACCCAGTCCGCGAAGAGCGAGGGGTCGGACGGCATATCGGGCACCCGCAGCTCCGGAATCTGCTGCCGCACCCAGGCCCGCTCGTGGGGGTTGTCGTCGATCAGCAGCATATGATCCAGCCCGATGTTGAGTTCCCGCGCGAGCGAGTAGACGTTAGTGGCCTTGTCCTCCCAGTTGATCCGGTGGGCCGCGAGCTGCTCCTCGCGGATCAGCATGCTCGGGTGAGTGCGGAGGACGGCTAGGGCCTCGGACTCGTTGTTCTTGCTGCACACCGCCAGCAGAATGCCCTGGCGTTGGAGATCCAGCAGCTCGCGCTGGAAGTCCAGGAATTCGGAACCCGGCCACTGAGGGCCCAGCGCGATACCGTCCGGCCCGTCCTCGCCGAGCACGCCTCCCCAGAGCGTGTCGTCCAGATCCAGCACGATGCACTTGGTCGCCTTGCCCAGCACAGCGAGCGCGAAGCCGACGTATCGCTGGGCGACCGTCGCCATCAGCCCGTCGGACCAGGTGACGTGCCCCCGATAGTGGGTGCGCCAGTTGAACGCGTGATGCCGACCGACCTGGGCGACCACGTCAGCCAACGGAAAGAGGAACGTGTGCTCCCGAAGTGCCAGGCGCAGGCGCAGATGCTTGTTGGCATGGGCGATCGTGTGGGCGAACGTTCCCTTCCTCCGGAAGGCATTCACTCCTTCCGTGCTTCGGCGCGGGAGAACGAAATCGTTCACCACCACAATCCCGCTCCCGGCGCGATCGAACACGTCCAGCCCGGCGAACAGCGGCGTCAGCAAGCCCCCGACCACCGCCTCACTTCGAAGTGGCGGCAGCTCGGTCCAGCGCTGATTCCACAGCACATCGCCGTCGACGGCCAGGAAGGTCACCTGGGGCTGGAATCGGTACAACCCGGAGCCAGCGTCGAGGAGCTCCGACAGGTACTGCCCGTAGGGAGCCAGATAGATCTCGAGCCACAGCCCCATGCGAGCCGCTTCGACCCGGAGCACCGGGAGGAACGGTTCGAGCGTGAACGACCCGAGGATGGCTACCCGTGCCCGGATTGAGTCGGGAACGCGCTCGGGCGCGATGCCCTCCAAGACGCGGGCGGCCGCGTGATAGCCGGACCATCGCTGGCCGGTGGCTACCCCGGCGGCTATCCGTTGAAGGATCGTGGCGTCGATCGGGGGCTCCAGACTCATGGTCCTATCGCCGGGTGAAGATGACCTTGGCGGGGTTGCCCGACACCAGGCTGTTCGGCGGGATCGCGCCACCCACGACGGATCCTGCAGAGACGATCACGTTGTCCCCGATGTCGGTCCCATCCAAAATGACGGAGTTCGACCCTATCCAGACGCGGTGGCCTATCCGGACCCCCTTGCTGGTCGAGCCTTGCATGGCCAGTGGGAGATCAAGGCGGTCGAACAGGTAGTTGGAGGTGGTGATCGTACAGTTGGAACTAATGAGGACGTCGTCCCCAAGGGTCAAACCGCCCTTGCCAGCACCTATGAAGCAGCCGGTGGCGATCTGGACCCGCCGGCCCATGGTGAACCGCCCGGTGATCTTGATCTTCGTGAATGCCGAGACCACACATCCGGCCCCCCACGCGGTCGAGGAGGCAACATCCACCTCTGCTTTCCTGCTGACGATCGCCCGATGCTTGATGAAGTAGTAGATCGTTGCGACAAGCGCTGGGGTCAGGGCTCGACGCACCAACTTCCATTTCGGCATAGCGGGCCTTCTGCTCGAGGCATGCCACTGGGGGCGGGGGCCGATGGCCCTCCCACCCGGGCGGTCGACCGTGCCGTTCGGAATGGCAGACCGGCCTCGACCAATCTTCCCACCGCTGTCACGTCACGAGGCGCGGCACCGTGCGCCCATCATGCTGCAGAGTCCAGACCACACGGCAACATCTGCCGGAGAACCCCTTGGGGCCCGTTCGGCTGTGCAGCCTGAATCCATCCTACGCCCGGAACTGGAGCGGTCATGGCACAGCACCACACAGCGTCCCGCTAGCGCGGGACGCCAAGACCCTTCCAGATCAACAAGTTACCGAAGCCCCAGCCTCACCCCACCTGACGCGCAATATACCTTCGCTCCCGGGATGAGGGAAGCAAATCCCGGCTGCTGCTCGAGGGTCCCGATCCGGAGAAGAACTACCTCACGCCCACTTCAGCGGCTTTTCGGCGAAAGATCGGTCCGTGGTCCACCCGCAGCCCGGACTCCGCCTGCCACTGGTGCACCATCTCGTGCAGCAGCGTGTGCTCCACCTCAGGCCAGTCGTGCCGGGTGACGTGCCGGCGGCTGATGGCGATCTCGATCGCTGAGCCGGTCCGCAGATCCACCGCGAGCTCTCCCAGGCGGGTCCGCATTCGGCCGGACAGCCGGATCGGAAGGCCAGAGAGCGTGCCGCCGAAGTGTCGGGCATTGAGCTCCTCGTGCAGCCCCCGCAGACGGTGGATCAGACGGATGTCGCCGGGCCGGGCGAGCACGCGCCGCGCCGGCCGCTCCGGTGACGGTGCGTACTGCTCCACCGGAAAGGCCAGGAGCTCCCGTTGCGCCACCCGCCGGAGCGGACGAGGCAGGCGCGGGTCCAGAAACCGCACGATCGCACGGAGCACCCGGTCCGAGGCCCAGGCGTAGCCCCGATGCACCCGAAGAACCCGCCCGGTCCCGAAGCTCACCATCACGGTTCGGTTGGTGTGGGTGAGCACCCGGGACACGTCGCGCAACCCGAGGATCCGGAGCCGGTCAGGAAGCTGCTCGGGGAGGCCGCTCAAGAAGCGTGCTCTCCCCCGGCCACGGACACCGCGACTCTGGGCGGCCCGGAGCGCGCGAAGGAGAAGGTGTCGGACCGGAGGAACTTCCGCCCGCTCGACTCCCAGCGGAAGTGCTGGATGTGGACGGCCCGGTCGTCCAGCCGGATCAGGTTGAATACCGAGGGCCGGCCTCCCCTGACCCGGGAGCTGTGGGTCCCCGAGGTGCTCACCGCCAGCGCACCCTCGATCTGGCCCGCCCCCTCCTGGTGGTCGTGGCCGCAGAGGATTATGTCGGCCCCGGTCTGGAGCAGCCGCCGGTAGGCCGAGCGCCAGCGGGCCAACCCCATGCGGCGGGAGAACCCGCCTGGAAGGACGTTGTGATGGAACACCAGGACCCGAGCCGTCCCGGCCGGCGCCTGGGCGAAGATGGCGGAGACCCGGTCGGTCTCCGACCTGGGCAGATGCCCCTTCACCGCCACGTCCCGGATGTTCCAGGTGAGGGAGCCGAAAGCCACCCCATAGCTGCTCAGCGCCCCCACGATCGTCGCACCCGGGATCTCCAGGACCGGGGTGAGATCGCCGAAGTAGCGGGTGTACTTGTCGTACTTGCGGCCCTCCCCCAGCAGGCCGAACGGGCTCCGCCACCACTGGATGTCGTGGTTTCCGGGCACCACCAGCACCGGCGTGGTGGCACGGAGGCGATGGAGGAAAGCGTGCGCGGCCTGGAACTCGCCGTGGCGGGCGCGCTGGCTGAGGTCGCCGGACACCACGACCGCAGCCGGGTCGAGCGTCGGCACGAACTCCTCCAGCGCCTCGATCTGGGCCAGATCGACGTAACCCCCGAAGTGGAGGTCGGACAGGTGGGCGATGGTGACGGTGCCGGCCATGCTACCAGACGATCCGGACCCGATAGGTCACCGCCGCCTCACCCCGGGCGGGCACCTTGACCCGGAACCGGGTCCGGGTGGAGGAAAGCTTCTCGGCGGGCTCCGAGCTGGAGACCACCGACCACTCGCCACCCCGCTCCTCCAGCACGTCCACCGTGGCCGTACTGTCGGTAGCATTGGCGATGGTCACCCGGTAGTCGGCCGTGGCGACGGTGCGCACGCCGCCGGTCCGGGTGCTGTCCCGGCGGGTGCTGTAGGCGGTCTGCACCCGGCGGGCCGTGAAGTCGAAGGCGGTACCGGCGGTGAGCCGCAGGTCTTCCCCTGCCGCGGTGTGCTGCACTGCGGCCTCCCCCACCAGTTGCTGCTGGCCGGCGCTGTCGGCCTGGTAGAGCCGGACCACCCCGCCCGGCAGCGGGCGGCCCCCGAAGTCCCCCTCCCGGGGGCGTTTGAGGACGTAGGTCACCTCGACCGGCGTGGTGTCCTCCTCACCCTGCCGGGGGAGGATCCCCCAGAACGGGATCTGCCCGTGCACTACGTAGCTACGCTCGTACCCGACCTGGACCGGCGGGAACAGCGCGACCGATGTGGTCTGGCCGGGGAGCAGATTGCTCCGGCCGGGAAGGGTATAGAGGTGGTACTCGCCCACCCGCTGCTCCGCGGCGGCGTCCGCGAACGCCTTGGCCTCGGCGGCGGCCGCGCGCATGAGAGGCGTCGGCGGCGGCGCCAGCTGCGCTCGCCCCACGCTGCCGGCCAGAAGCTGCACCTGGGCACTGTCGGCGCGGAGCGCCTGGGACTCGAGCACCGCCATCCCGCTTACCCGCGCCTCCTTCGGGCCCAGCACCGCCTGGTAACTCGCCTGCCAGCTCGCGCCGGCGGTGAAGTAGCCCAGCCGGAGCCGGTCCTGGGCCCGGGCGCTGCGGACCTCCAGGAACGCGGTCGGGTCGGTCACCACGACCTCCGCAGGATAGAGCGCGGCGCCGGGCATGCTGAAGCTCACCCGCCCGTCGGGCAGCTGCAGCCGGAGCGGATCCACCCCCAGCACCAGGGCGCTCAACGTGTCGTTGGACTCGGGGAGCCGGAACACCAACCGGCGCCCTACCGAGCGGCGAAGCACGCTGGCCTCGTCGGTGGCGCCATCGTAGGTGAGCCGGGCGATGGTCACGTCGGGATCGAGGGAGAAAACTGAGGCCGGCTCCAACGCGCCGAGAACCAGGCGCTGGGTGGACGCGCCCTTGGGAACCCTGGCATCCAGCTCGCGCCGGACCAGCACGCGGCCGTCGTTGTATATGGTCAGCGACGTCTGGGCAGCGAGCGGGGCCGCGGGGCAGAGCGGGAGCAAGAAAGCAAGCAGGGTGCCAGCGGTGCGACCGCCGCGCCGCCCCCCTGCCCCGCGGCCCCGCGCGGTCACGCTCATGCAATCTCCGGTCATTTGATGAACTCCAGCGCGATTCGCGCCGCGACGCGGCGCACAATAATGTAGGTCGCCACGACCGCGATCGCCCCGTAGAGGCGAGCCATGGGATCGGGCGGCATGCGGAAGGCGACGTACAGACCCATCAGCACCGTCGCTGCGAGGGAGATGCGGTTGGCGACCCGCGACGCACGGCGCGACCGCTCGGCACGGCAGCGGGGACAGAGCTCGCCCCAGGGGAGGCCGGCGATCCGCTCGCCGCAACGGGCGCAGGGGACCTCAGGCAACCCGCCGAGCGACGGCATCCCCGAACTCCGCCGTGCCGGCGGTGCCCCCCAGGTCCCGGGTCCGCACCTTGTCCCGGACGATCGTGTCGATCACCGCTCGGCGGATCCGCTCCGCCCGCTCCAGCTCGCCCAGGTGATCGAGCATCATGGCGGCGGCGAGGATCTGGGCAGAGGGGTTGGCTACCCCCTTCCCGGCGATGTCGGGTGCGCTCCCGTGCACCGCCTCGAAAATCGCCGCCTTGGTGCCGATGTTGGCGCCCGGCGCCAGCCCCAGGCCGCCCACCAGGCCGGAGACCTCGTCGCTCAGGATGTCGCCGAACATGTTGGTGGTGACCATCACGTCGAACTGCTCCGGCTGGAGCACGAGCTGCATGGCGGTGTTGTCCACGATCATGTCGTTGGACTCGACCTGGCCCTCGTACTCCCGGGCGATGGCTCGCGCCACCTCGAGGAAGAGCCCGCTCACCATCTTGAGGATGTTGGCCTTGTGCACGATGGTCACCTTGCGCCGGCCCTGCTTCAGAGCGTACTCGAAGGCGTAGCGCACGATCCGCTCGCACCCCTTGCGGGTCACGATCGCCATCGACTCGCCCACGGCGCGGGGGTCGTCGCCGATCTGGACGAAGTGCTCGACCCCGCTGTAGAGCCCCTCCAGGTTCTCCCGCACCAGCACGATGTCCACGTTCTCGAACCGGCCGCCCGGCACGATGGTCTTGGCCGGCCGGATGTTGGCGAAGAGCTCGAATTCCCGGCGCAGCCCGACGTTGACCGACCGGAACCCGGTGCCCACCGGCGTGGTGAGCGGGCCCTTCAGCGCGAGGGCGTTCCTGCGGATGCTCTCGACCGTGGCATCGGGCAGCGGCGTGCCGGTGGCTTCCACCGCCGCCATGCCGGCCAGCTCCTCGTCCCAGATGAAGCGGAGGCCAGTGGCCTCGAGTACCCGCACCGTCTGGGCGGTGATCTCGGGGCCGATCCCGTCGCCCGGGATGAGGGTGACTTCGTAGGTCATGGCCCGCCGGTATCGAGGGGCAGCGCGGCGGCCAGCGCCGCGGCCAGCGCCTCCGCCGGCGTCACGCCGCTGCCCGCCGGGGCCGAGCGCCACACGACCTTCCCGTTCCGCACATCGGCGGCAACCAGGGTCAGGTCCGCCCGCACCAGCCCGTCGGCCTGGCGGCCGAAGCCGAGCGAGGCGGGGACCATCACCACCCGACCACCGACCAGCGCCATCAGGTTCCGCAGCGAGGATCGGAGCGGATCGGGAATGTCCTTGAGCTTGGGCGAGCGCAGCATGGCCTGACCCATGAGGTCGGGGTCGCCGACGATGCCCGGTGACCGTCTCGCGATCTTCCGGAGCTCGGGCGGGAGGACCCACTTGACCTCGGGCGCGCGCCCCGCGAAGGCCTCGCCGATCATGGAATCGGCGGTGGAGAGCGCGGTGCGGCGGTCCCGCCAGGGCGCATAGAGGCTGTCGGTCTGGAGCGCCGGATCGGCCCCGATCAGGGTGATGGGCATGAGTGCCACGCTCTGGCCCACCAGCCCCTGAACCGGAACCGGCGCGACCGCGGGCCGCGGAGCCGGCGGTGGCGGCGTAACCGGCTGTTGGGCCGAAGCGGCACAGGCCAGGAGCAGGGGAGCGAGGATGGCGAGGGGCGAGCGTTTCACGGCGGGGAAAGTAACCGGGGCGGCGGCAGAGGGTGAAGGGTGTCAAAGGGTGAAGGGTGAAAGGTGAAGGCGATCCCCTTTCACCCTTCACCTTTCACCCTTCACTCCAGTGACAGCCCCCCGTCCACCACGATCGTCTGGCCGGTGATGTGCCGCGCGGACTCGGAGCAGAGGAAGGACACCACGTGCGCCACGTCCTCGGGATCGGCCACCCGGCCGAGCACCGAGCTCTTCTGGGCCCGCTCGATGACCTCGGACGGCAGCATCGCCATCCGCTCGGTGCGGATGAATCCGGGCGCCACCGCGTTGACGTTGACGTTGGCCGGCCCCAGCTCGACCGCGGCGGCGCGGGTGAGCCCCAGCAGCGCCGCCTTGCTCGCGGCGTAGTTGGCCACCCCGAATCCCGGCCGCTTCGCCTGGTGCGCGCTCACACTCACGATCTTGCCGTAGTGCTGGGCCCTGAAGGTCGGGGCCACGGCGCGGATGCAGTTGAACGCCCCGGTGACGTTGGTCTCCAGCACATCGCGCCAGGCCGCCTCGCTCAGCCGCCAGAGCGCACCGTCGCTCGCGATGCCCGCGTTGTTGATGAGAAAGTGGATGCCACCCAGCTTCTGCCGGGTGTCGCTGACGTAGCGCTCGACCGCGTCGCGATCCCGCACGTCACAGAGACTGGCATGGACCCCGACGCCCATGGCCATGAGGGCGGTTTCGGTGAGCAGAGCCTGCTCGGTCACGTCCCGACCCGGCATGTTGACGAAGCAGAAGGAGACGTTGCATCCCAGCTTCCCGAACTCCATCGCGATCGCCCGGCCGAGCCCGGTGGCGCCGCCGGTGACGATCGCGACCTTGCCCCGCCATCCTTTGGTTACCGGCTGGGCCTGCGGCTCCTCCAGCACCGTCCCGCTGGCCTCGGGAGCCTCGTACTCCCACGACGGACGGTGCCCGAACCCGAAGGGTGGCATAGGCATAGGTTGGCTAAGGTACGGTTGGCCGGAGGAGAGGGGAAGGGGGAAAGGCATGAAGGGGGAAGGGGGAAGGGGGAAAGGTGAAAGGTGAAGGGGCCCAGCCCCGCCCCTTTCACTCTTCACCCTTCACCTTTCTCTTTTCTCTTTTCACCCTTCACCTTTCACGCTTTATTCCGGCCATGCTTTCCAAGCTCGCTTGGCTGGGGCTCGCCCTCGCCGGGACGGTCGCCTGGGGGGTGCTCGCCCTCCACCGCGGCGAGACCATCAGCGCCGCCTGGCTGGTCCTCGCCGCCGTCGGCACCTACCTCATCGGCTTCCGCTTCTACAGCCGTTTTCTCGCCGACCGGGTCTTCCAGTTGAACGACCGCCGCGCCACCCCGGCCGAGCGGCTGGCCAACGGGCGCGACTACGTGCCCACCTCGCGCTGGGTCCTCTTCGGCCACCACTTCGCCGCCATCGCCGGCGCCGGGCCGCTGGTCGGCCCGGTGCTGGCCGCGCAGTTCGGCTACCTGCCCGGCACCATCTGGATCGTGTTCGGCGTCGTGCTGGCGGGCGCGGTGCAGGACTTCATCATCCTCTTCGCCTCGATGCGCCGGGACGGGAAGTCCCTGGGCCAGATGGCCAAGGAGGAGACCGGCCCGGTCACCGGCATCCTCGCCATGGTCGCCGTGCTCGCGATCATGGTCATCCTGCTCGCGGTGCTGGCCCTCGTGGTGGTGAACGCGCTCAAGGACAGTCCGTGGGGCGTGTTCACCATCCTCTGCACCATCCCGATCGCCATCCTGATGGGATTCTGGATGAAGGTCTGGCGGCCGGGTCGCACCCTCGAGGCCTCCGCTGCCGGCATCGCCCTGCTCCTGGCGGCGCTGGTGGCCGGACGCTACGTGGCCGCCTCGCCGGTGCTGGCCCCGCTCTTCACCTGGTCGGGCACCACCATCGCCTACGCGGTCATCGCCTACGGCTTCGTGGCCAGCGTCCTGCCGGTGTGGATGCTGCTCTGTCCCCGGGACTACCTCTCCACCTTCATGAAGGTGGGCACGATCCTCCTCCTCGCCCTGGGCATTCTGCTGGTGCTGCCGCCGCTCCGGATGCCCGCGATCACCCGATTCGTCGACGGCACCGGGCCAGTGTTCGCGGGCAAGCTGTTCCCCTTCGCCTTCATCACCATCGCCTGCGGCGCCATCAGCGGGTTCCACGCCCTGGTCGCCTCGGGCACCACGCCGAAGATGCTGACCCGCGAGAGTGACGCCCGGCTCATCGGGTACGGTGGCATGCTGATGGAGTCGTTCGTGGCGGTAATGGCGATGTGCGCCGCGGCGCTGCTCGATCCCGGGATCTATTTCGCGATCAACGCCCCGCTCACCTCCCTGGGCGGCACCGCCGAGTCGGCGGCCGAGGTGATCCGGCAGTGGGGGTTCACGGTATCGCCGGGGCAGCTCACCGCCCTGGCGCAGGAGGTGGGAGAGAAGACACTGCTCGGCCGGGCCGGCGGCGCGCCGTCCCTGGCCGTCGGGATGGCCCAAATCCTGAGCGGCGCCTTCGGTCAGGGCCTGATGGCGCTCTGGTACCACTTCGCCATCATGTTCGAGGCGCTCTTCATTCTCACGACGGTAGACACCGGCACCCGGGTCGGCCGCTTCATGCTCCAGGAGCTGGCCGGGCACGTCTGGGAGCCGCTCGGCCGGACCTCGTGGTACCCCAGCACCATCCTCGCCTCGGCGGCGGTGGTCGCGGGATGGGGCTATTTCCTGGTGCAGGGCGTGCTCGATCCCCTGGGCGGCATCAACTCGCTCTGGCCGCTCTTCGGCATCAGCAACCAGCTCCTCGCGGCGGTGGCGCTGTGCGTCGGCACCACGATCCTGGTCAAGGCGGGGAAGGCCCGGTACACCTGGGTGACCCTGCTCCCTCTCGCCTGGGTGCTCATGGTGACCCTCACGGCCGGCTGGCAGAAGGTTTTCGCCGACGACCCGCGGCTCGGCTTCCTGGCCCACGCCGCGCTGGTGGCGGACCAGCTCGCAAGCGGCGCGGTCGAGCCGGGCCGGGCGGCGAGGCTGATCTTCAACGACCGGCTCGACGCGGTGGTGGCAATGGTGTTCATGCTGGTGACCGTGCTGGTCGTGGTGGCGTCGGCTCGGGAGTGGATCCTGGTGCTGACCCGCCGGCGGCCCGCGGTGGTCAAGGAGACGCCGTTCGTGGAGACGGCCTATGTCTGAGCGCGAGGGCGCGAAGGCGCGAGGGCGCGGAGTGATTGCCGGCTTGCTCACTGCCCTGCGGCGGGTGGCGGGGATGCCGGATTACGCCGCTTATGTGGAGCACCTGCGGCGCTGCCATCCCGAACGCCCGGTGCCCGGCGAGCGGGAGTACTTCGAGAGCTTCACCCGGGCACGCTACGGAGACGGACCCACCCGCTGCTGCTGAGCGGCCGCGCGCTCCATCGCGCCCTCGGGCCGAGCCTCGGGGGCGCTCACCGGCCCCACCGCGGCGAGCAGGATCCCCCGGTTCGCATCGGTGATCTCCGCCTGGAACGAAAGCACCCGCCCGGTGCGGAAGTACGAGCCCGACACCAGGGTGCCCGCCCCGGTCTCCTCCGACAGGACGTGCAGCCGCTCGGGATCGTCCAGCGAGTCCCGACGCAGGCCGGTCGTCAGTCGCGACGGAATGATGGTCGCCGAGGTCACCACCTCGATCCCCGGCATACCCGGGAGCGAGGCGGTCAGGCGGTCGGCGGCCAGGCGGCCGAGGAAGGCGAGCGCGGTGTCCCCGGTCTCGTTGCTGAGGCTGGCGACCACGATGCGGCAGGGGTCGCGGCTGCGGTCGCCGGTGAGATAGAGACCGAGCCAGATCAGCAGGCCCGCGCCCACGACTGCCAGCAGCCGGCGCCGGCGGCGGCGCGGGGCAACGGTGGAGGGTGGCGGGCGCGCACCGGCGGGTGCTCGGAGCGCCTCGAGAAAGGCGGTGACGTCGGTAAACCGGTCGGCCGGATCGGCCGCGAGGGCCTTCTCCACGACCGCCGCCAGGGCGGGCGGCACCTCCGGGCGCAGCTCCCGCACCGGCGGCGGCGTCTCGCGGAACCGGCTCGCCAGGACCGCCCGCGGG
>Ga0210102_1000255_pt1 | contig 14671 bp, 12 predicted proteins | sample RushOxbow_ThreeS_4_FD_185563 | JGI IMG/M metagenome (GOLD analysis project Ga0210102, IMG submission 185563) | Wetland microbial communities from San Francisco Bay, California, USA, that impact long-term carbon sequestration -... | ecosystem: Environmental > Aquatic > Marine > Wetlands ...
CGCGACGGCCTCGACGATCTGATTCTCGACCTCGCGGGACCGGAGTCGCTGCCCCAGCGCGAATTCATCGAACGCGCTGCGCGGCTATACGGCCGCCGGCCCCACGTGGTGTCGATTCCTGCCGCCATCCCTCTTTGGGTAGCGGGCCTGATGGAGCGATTTCTCGCCAATCCGCCGATCACGAGATCGGCGCTCGAAGTCATCCTTGCAGACGATGACGTCGATCCCGAACCCGCGAGACGAGAGCTCGGCATCGAACTGACCCCGCTCGATGAGATTCTGCGCCGCTGCGTGGGACCACAGGCAGTCAGCTGGGAACAGACGGGCCCGGGCGCCGCAAACTGAAACCGAGGGATTCGCGGGTCGCCGCGAATCCTGGCGAACGGAGAAACCGCGAAGACATGAGCGACGGGGAAGCGACCGAACGACCCAAAGCTCCGCTCTGGCAGCGCGCCCTTCCGTGGCTGATCACCATTACGTGTTTCGCGTACCTCTACAGCCGGGTCAACGCGCAGGCTGCGCGAGAGGGACAGACCGCAGTCGGATTCTTGCTGGCCGTGTTCGCCAAGGTGAGCTGGGGGCGCTGGCTCGCGCTGATGATTCCCTACTCGGCGTTCTATTTCCTGATCGACTCACTCGTGGTGTGGCGCATCATCAACTGGTTCAACGCGCGGGTTCGATACGTCGACATCCTGCCGATCCGCGGCAGCACCTACATCCTCTCGATCATCAACGAGCAGATTGGCAAGGGTGCGATGGCGCTCTACCTCCATCGCCGAGACCATGTCCCCGGTTGGCAGGTCGGATCCAGCATGCTCTTCATCATGTTCTGCGAGTTCTACTACCTGCTCGCGTGGGCACTGGTGGGCGTCGCGATCGGCTGGGATCGATTTCCGGAAATCTTTCACGGGATTCCCTGGATCGCGCTCGTGGCGGCCGGCTTCTTCGTGATCTGGCTGCTCTACTTCGCGGGCGTCATCGCTCCGAGCAGCGCCGTTCGCGACCGCCAGATCCTGCACGCTTTCCGCAGCGCAAGGCCCTGGCAGTACGGCGTGATCGTGCTGCTGCGCTCGCCCGCGCTGATCGCAGCAGTCGTCGTCTACACGACTGCGCTGCGGCTGTTCGGCGTCGAAGTCGGTTATCTGGAAATGCTCGGCTATCTGCCGGTGATCTTCTTCGGTGCCGCCACGCCCGGTCCGATGCGCGCGGTCGCGATCCTGCTCTGGGTGACCCTGTTTCCTGACCGCGCGGCCGAGATGACCGCGTTCGGTCTCGTCCAGCACAACTTCTTCATCTTCTTCAACGCGGCGATCGGCCTGCTGTTCCTGAAGCGCGCGAACCGGGAGCTCATTGGTTGATGCTCGTTGGCTGGGGTTGATGCTCGTTGGCTGGCAATCGGTGGACGCTCGGCGCGGCGATCGGAAATTCGGCGGCAGGCCAACCGAAAACGCTTCGCGCGGCGATCCACGAGTTCTTCGTTCAGCGATTCGGGCTGTGTGAGGAACTCCGGAGCCGATCCCTGATGAATCGCTCTCCCATCGAGACGAGCGTCGATCCGATCAGCAACCAACCCAGCGACACAACCAGCACCGGTCCCGGCCAACCGAAGCCGAGTGCTTCGCGGACGATCGGAATTGCGACGATTGCGTAGTAGGCGATTCCGTTCCAACGACCCAGGGTACTCGGACGCGGACCGGAGCCCATCGCGATCTTCGCGTCGAGCGCGTACTGGAGAAACGAGGCAGCAATCAGGGTAGGGAGTAGCGGCGGGAGCACGCCCACGTGCGCGAGCGTCGCAGCTCCGGCGGTGACGAAGGCCGCGTCGGCAGCGTGATCGAAGAGACGGCCGAGGCCGGACTGTTCGTCGAAGCGGCGCGCCACGATGCCATCCAAGACGTCACTGGCCACCGCAAGCGCAAACACGGCGACTGCCACCCAGGCGGCGTTGGCGTAGATCGCGACCACCAGGGCGGGTATGGCTGCAAAGCGGATGCAGCTGAGCGCATTCGCGCGGGTTCGCCAGGATTCTCGGGCCTGCATAGGACTCCAGCGTACCGGATTTTTGAGCCAGAAATCTGCGCTCGAGGCGCTACATTTCGACCCCGCAGTCGGGGGAAATTAGCGGGTGATACGCGACCAGATAAGATTCGGCACGGTCCTGATTGCAATATTGGCAGTGGCGTGCGCGGGCGACTCCGAAGAATCAGGCGATCCCGCGGTCGCCCGAGGCAAGAAGATCTACCGGAACATCTGCGTGGTCTGCCACAACGCGGATCCGAACAAAGCCGGTGCGCTTGGTCCCGCGATCGCGGGCGCAAGCCGTGATTTGCTCGAAGCGAAGCTCTTGCGCGGCGAATATCCTGCCGGCTACGCGCCGCAGCGCAGTACGCAACAGATGCCCCGATTCGAATTTCTCGAGCCCAACATCGAAGACATCGCCGCGTATCTCGCGAGCCGGCGGGAGTAGCGCTCAGGGCATTCCGCGAGGACCGTCGACAAACCGCGAAGCGGCGCCACCGGAGGGGCTGATTTCCGCCCATGCGCTCGGGGCCGCGTCGCCGGGACCGACAGGTCCCGGCGACGCATCGTGAATCCGGAGGATTCCGCGGTCAGCGAAGCAGCAGGAACTGGGCCGCGAAAAGCACGATCGTCACGATGACACCCATGTGGATCGTGCCCTTCACCGAAGCCAGCGGTTTCTGCGTCGGGAGCCCCGGGCCCATCAACGCGCCGGCCTCGAAGATCGCGATGACCACCAGTGCGATGATCCAATACAGCCCGAGCTGACCGCCGCCCATGTCCAGCTTTGCGGTCAGCGACGGAAAATGGCTCGCCGCCGCCATGAAGAAGAGCATCGGAATCGAAAACAGGGTGTTGGTGCGCGAGGCCAGCCCTGCGCGCGCCGCGCACGCCGCGGCCTTCGGGTCGGCCTGGCCGCCTCCCGCAACGTTGTTCGCGTTTGCGATCACGATCTTCTGGGCGGGCCAGATCACGAACCAGACGTTCGCCCACATCAGCGTGCCCATCAGCGCGCCCGTCAGGATGCGGGTCATGTAGCCACTCGTGATTGGCATTCCGTCGTGGCCGAGTTTCATCAAGATGATCAGTACGCCGGTCGCGAAGGTGAACATCGCGCCCCAGCGAAACCACCAGAGCGCGTTGGGAACGAGCCCTCGCGTCATGGCGCCCTTGGCTTGACCGCCGAGATCGGTGCCGAAAAACGGGGTCTGGATGAAGTTGAAGTAGTAGAGAATCCCGATCCAGGTGATTCCAGCCAGAAAGTGGAACCACCGGAGTAGGAAGTAGATGTACTCTTCCATCGCCCGCTCCCCCTCAGATTGACAGTTCGATTGATGGTTGATTCGCTCTGACGCGGCACCGCCCTGCGCGGTGTTCGTCGACGGTCCATCTTAGCCGCAAATCAAACCGAATGAGCAGCTGATTCGCGCGGAATTAGCGGGATTTGCCCGGCGCATTCCGACCAAAATGCCGTGCGGGGCCAAGGAACTACACCTCGACAAAACCGCGCCGGCCCCGCAGCGCAAATGAAACCTCAGGGTTCGCCGCATGGCGAAGATTTCGCCGTGAAACCGGAGGCTTCGCAGTGAACCCGATATTCAAACGCCGGTGCGAAACGCGCGCTCTTCGAGCACCGCCTCGGCAACGGTTGCGGCAGCTTTCTCGACAGCCACGTTGCGCGAATTGCGCCCGCGCCGTTGCGTGATTTCGACGATTCCCTCCGCGAGCCCCTTGGGCCCCACGGTGATCCGATACGGAATCCCGATCAGATCGGCGTCGTTGAACTTGACGCCCGGGCGCTCATCGCGATCGTCGAGCAGCACGTCGATGCCCTCTGCGACGAGCGCGTCATACAGGGCGCCGCCCGCGTCGGAGGCGGCCGCATCCCTGGGTTTGACGACGGTGATCACCACTTCGAACGGCGCCACCGAAACGGGCCAGATCATGCCCGCGTCGTCGTGCGAACTCTCGACGATGGCCGCCATCGTGCGCTCGATGCCGATCCCGTAGGAACCCATGATGATCGGGCGCGACTTCCCATTCTCGTCTTGAATCAGCGCGCCGAGCAATTCGCTGTAGCGGGTGCCGAGTTTGAAGATGTGACCGACCTCGATGGTCTTGCACACCTCGAGGGGCGCATCGCAAAACTGACAGGCTTCGCCGGCCCGGACTTCGCGCAGATCGAGCCAGTCCGGGTTCGGGATGTCCCGCTCGACGTCGACGCCCCGAAGGTGGAATCCATCGCGGTTGGCGCCGGTCAGCATGCCCGCGCGACCGCGCAGCGCGAGATCGGCCAGGATCCGGCAACCCGTGATACCGACCGCACCGAGGCTGCCCGCCGAGGCGCCAAGCGAATCCTGGATCTCTTTATCCGATGCCTGGCGCAGTTCGGTCGCACCGGTCGCATCCTGAAGCTTCTGCTCCGAAAGTGAATGATCGCCGCGCATCAGCACGAGCACGATCTCGCCGTCCAGCGCGACGACCAGCGTCTTGATCTGGTGTTCCGCGGGCGCCCCGCCTTCGAACGCTGCGAGATCTTCGATCGTGTGCACACCCGGCGTGGCGAACGCTTCCGGTGCATCCCGGCCGGGCCGGTTCTCGACCGACGCGGGCTGCGATTGGGCCTTCTCGATGTTGGCCGCGTAACCACAGGCCGCGCAGGAGACCACCCAATCTTCGCCGGCGCTGCTCGCGACCGTGAATTCGACCGACTCCGATCCGCCCATCGCACCCGAAGACGCCTCGACGGCGAGGGTTTCGAGTCCGCAGCGCGAGAAGATCCGCCGGTACGCCTCGAAGTGACGCTGGAAGGCGGCATCGAGTCCCTCGGGAGTGATGTCGAGCGAGTAGGAATCCTTCATCGTGAATTCGCGGACGCGAAGCACGCCGGACTTCGGGCGCGGTTCGTCGCGGTACTTCTTCTGGATCTGATACCAGATCTGCGGGAGTTGTTTGTAGCTGCGCAGCTCCGAGGCGAGCGCAGCAAACACCTCTTCACAGGTCATCCCGAGCCCGATGTCGGCGCCTTTCCGGTCGGTCAGCCGGAACATCTCTTCGCCCATCGTCTCCCAACGCCCACTGCGCTGCCAGAGGTCCGCGGGCTGGATGGATGGCAGCAGGAACTCCTGCGCGCCGATTCCGTTCATTTCATGGCGGGTGATCTTCTCGATCTTCTGGCATACGCGAAAACCGAGTGGAAGCAGCGAATAAACGCCTGCCATGAGCTGACGGACGAAGCCCGCCCGCACCAGCAGTTTGTGGCTGATGGCTTCGGCGTCGGCCGGATCGTCACGCAACGTCGGTATGAAGAGTTGCGACCAGCGCACAGACGACCTCCACGAGTTGAAGACGGAAACCTAACGGATGCGCCGGTAGCACGCTCCTCGACCCGACCCCTCGGCACCGCGGAATCGGTTGCTAAAAGGGCGTGCCGCGCCCGGGGGCGGTCTCGAGAAACACCGACCGGATCTTTTCGTAGATGGGGCCGGGGCCACCAGCGCCGATGGGCCGGCCGTCGAGCGAGCGAACCGGAACCAGGGCCGCACCGCTCCCGGTCAGGAACACCTCGTCGGCCGCAAACAGATCGAAGCGCCCCAGGCTTTGTACCCGGGCGGGAATCCCGAGTGACGCGGCAATTTCGAGCACGGTCGCTCGCGTGATCCCCTCCAGCGCGCCATCGGTCGACGGTGGCGTGAGGAGCTCACCGTCGCGAACCGCAAAGACATTGGCCACCGAGGTTTCGGCGATCGTGCCCGCCGCATTGAGGAGCAGCGCTTCGTCGCCGCCGCGTTGTTTCGCCTCGAGCTTCGCCAACACGTTGTTGAGATAATTGAGGCTCTTCACGCGCGGATCGAGCACGTCCGCGGGCGGGCGGCGCCAACTCGAGGTCAGCAGATCGAGCCCGGCCGAGCGTTTGTGCTCCGGGTAGACGCTGATCCGGTCGACGATGCAGATCAAACGCGGCCTGGAACAGTGGCTGGGATCGATCCCAAGCGGGCCATCGCCGCGGGTCGCAAGCAGCCTCACGTACGCCTCGTCGGCGTCGAACGCGCGAGCGGTGTCGAGCACGATCTCGCGCACGGCTGCGATTCCGCCGGGCAACTCCAGCGCAATCGCCTTCGCGCCGGCCGCGAACCGCTGCAGATGGGCTTCGAGCCGGAAGACGCTGCGCCCGTAGATGCGAATCCCCTCGAATACGCCGTCGCCGTAGAGCAGGCCGTGGTCCAGCACCGGAACCCGCGCCTCGTTTCCGTCGATCACCCCGCCATCGATCCAGACCTTCATCGCGTTACTCCTAGCAGGGACCGACAGGTCCCTGCGCAGCATTGTGAATCCGAAGGACTCACGATCCCTCGAATCGCGCGGCGACCCGCGCCGCCGCAGCCATCATGCGACGGCCCATTTCTTCGCGTCCGAGCGACCGCATCCGCGCGGTCGATGCCGCCAGCGCAATCGCCGCCAGCATGCGTCGCTCCGACACCGTCGCGAGGACCGGCGCGGCAATCACCGACAGTCCCGAAATCCACTCGTCGGAATTTTCGGCGAAACCGTGCGCTGCGACGCGCACGATTGCCGCTTCGAGCGCGGCGCGGTCGGTGATGGTTTCATCCGAGAATCGCGCGAGGTCGCCCGCGGGCGCTTCGATCGAGCCGTCGCCAAACGCCAGGTAGAGCTTGCCGACAGCCGTCGCGTGCACGGGAACCGCCGAGCCGACCCGCGGCGCCGCGCGCAGGAATCCCTCGCCTTCCGATTTGTCGAGCACGATGACCCGGCCCGCCCGCGCTGCGACGAGAAACACCGTTTCGCCGAGCGCCTCGGCCTCGGCCTCGAGTACCGGACGCGCCGCGACCACCACCGGTTCGCGATCCAACGCGCCGACGCCGAGCGCCACCAACCCGATGCCGGGCCGATAGCGCCCGCGGTCGTCCTTTTCGACCAGACCGCGCCGGCTCAGCGCGGTGAGCAGCCGGTGGGCACTCGATTTGGAAAGACCGAGCGTGCGGCCAATTTCCGTGACCCCGCAGGCGTGTGGCTCGGCGTGCAGGTGGAACAGGACTTCGACGGCCTTTTCGACGGTGCTCTGGGTTTGCATCGCAACCTCGGTCGGGGCCGCACCGGGCAGGCTTCGGACCCATCGAACTTTCGAAGATTGTTCCGATTATCGGAACATAATTCCTTTTATCGGAACAAAATTAACACTCCGATCGGCGGGCGCAAACGCAAAAGCCTCCATGCTTCGCCGCTCCCCGCAACCTGCCCCATCAGCCTTCGAGCAGCGCGAGCACCCCGGTATAGGTCAGAAGCTCCAGGTTCGAATCACCCGCAGCGCCGATCGGCCCCAACTCGTGGGATCCAAACATGCCGGCGATCGGCGTTTGCGGGAACGCGCTCTCCAGGTAGGCGGCCTCGAGCCCCGGGACACCGAAGAACGCAGCGCCGCGCGCGCAACAGTTGAAGTAGAGCCCCAACGCGGGTTGCACGTCGCCCAGCCCCGTGAGCATCGCCTTGAGGTCGGCGCGCGCGGATTCGGGCTCTCGAACGGCGAGCGCGATCCGCTGGCCTCGTTCGACGATCTCGGGCAGCGCGAACGCTCGCGCGTTGGGCGAGAAGCCCACGACGTGTCGCACCCGATAGCTGCCGGGAAGCAGCGCGGCATCGCGGTCTCCCGGCAGTGCCACGAGCACGAACGCGGCGGCCCGCTGGAGATCGTCGGCCAACGGTCCGAGAGCCGACTCGCGGTACACGTCGAGCGCAGGCCGCCCGTCGAGTTCGAGGATCCAGTTGCCCTCGGCGCGGGTGACCATCAACAGCCCGGTCGTCGGGCGGCACGCCTGGGTGACGCCGATGCGGACCCGGCTGCCGCGCAATACGAACCCGGCGACCGACTCGGTTTCGACCTTCCGGCCGAGCCATTGGGCGGGCGCGTGCGCAAACGGATCTCCCGCGCCCGCACCCGCGACCTGCGCCGGACGCAGCGCGGCGTCGAGGCCGCGGACCAGCGCCGCCGCATCCAGGCGCGGGTCCGGCAAGACCACGACGAGGTCCCCGGGCCGGGGCCCGCCCGGGATCCGAGCGGCGATCTCGGCGCCGATCTGGCGCTCGTCGCCCCTGACAGCGGAAATCAAGAATGGCTCGGCATCGACGCCAGCGAGCGCCATGACGCTCACCGAGGCCTGCTGCTCGCACTCGATGCCCGCGCCGAGCACACCGTGCGCCGAGGCTCCCACGACCGCCGAACAGCCGAGCCGATCGACCGCCGCCTCCAGCAGCCGCTCTGCACCCTCCGGGTAGGCGGGAGTCGCGAACAGGACCGCGAGATCGGCCCGGCCCACGCCGACAAGCGCGGCCGCAGCCGCCTCCTCGACCGCCGCGGGGCCATCGCTGCCCGTCGAAATGCCCACTCCCGCCCGGATCATGCCGCCAAGGGTACCCGAGCGGCGGCCGCCGGGTTTCCCCGCCGCGCGGGCTCGGCTAGGATCGGTTGGCGCGTCGCTCCAGTCCCTCCTTGTGTCGCGTGCCCTCCAAGCCGACTCCCGATTGCGTGCGTCGTCTTCGGGAAATTGAACGATGATGACACCGGCAAAGAGGCCGCAAGTGGCGGATTTTCAACTCATCGAGACGCGCGAAGACCTCGATAGTCTCGCGCAGGAACTGTTGGGCGAGAAACTGCTCGCCTTCGATACCGAAGCCGACAGCTTCTATCACTACTTCGACAAGACCTGTCTGGTCCAGGTCGCGACGCGCCGACAGATCTATCTGATCGATCCGCTCGCGCTCGGTGGCCCCAAGGAACTCTCGCCGCTCGCACCGGTCTTCGCCTCGCCGGACATCCGCAAGATCTTCCACGCCGCCGAGTACGATCTGTTCGTCCTCAAGCGAGATTGCGGGTTCGAATTCCGCAATCTCTTCGACACCATGATCAGCGCACAGATCCTCGGCTACCCGTCGGTGGGCCTCGCGGGAATCGCAGAGCGGCATTTCGGGGTCAATCTTCCCAAGGAGCAGCAGCGCTCGGATTGGTCGACGAGACCGCTGTCTGCGAAGCAGCTCAGCTATGCGGCGTCCGACGTCCTCTACCTGATCGAGCTCAGCGACCTGCTCAAAAAAGAGCTCCACGAAGTCAAACGCCGCAAATGGGCTCAGGAAGAATTCGAGGCGCTGTGCGCCCGCAAGTGGCCCGACCGCGAATTCGACAAGCTCGGCTACCTGCGAATCAAAGGCGCGCGCCGGCTTTCCTCGAAGAGCCTCGCGATTCTCCGCGAGCTCTACTTCCTCCGCGACAAGCGCGCGCGGGAACTCGACCGGCCGGCCTTCAAGGTGCTCGGCAACCGCACGCTGCTCGAGATCGCCGAGCGTCAGCCCCGCAAACAGGCGGACCTGATCGGGATCTCCGGCATCACCGACCTGATCCAGCGGCGATTGGGACGGGAACTGATGGCCGCCGTCCGCGAGGGCAAGAAGGCCGAACACGGACCGATCCCGAAGCTGCCGGGAAACGGGCGCAACAAGCGGCTCGACCGACACGGGGAACGCCGCCTGACCGAGCTCAAGCGCTGGCGCGCCGAAAAGTCGATCGCGCTGAAGATCGATCCGGGTGTGCTTTGTCCCAACGCAGCCCTCGAAGCGATCGCCTGGCGAGATCCGAAATCGAAGACCGACCTTCAGGAGATGCCCGAGTTGAAGGGGTGGTTCGTTCGGGAATTCGGAGCCGAAGTCTCGAAGATCAATCGGGACGCCATACCTTCAGCCAAGGAGTCGTGAGCGACGCCGAGTGGTCTCTCGACTGCCCGGTCGAGGATGTCAATGCGCCTCCGCGCGTTTCGATTCCAGCCGCACCGCTACGGTGGCAATTTCCGCGAAATTCCGATCGCGCTCGCACTGCTGATGCTCGTGAGCTGCATTCAGCTGGACAGCCGCGGGTCGAAGACCCGGATCTACGTCGACGAGCCACCGAGTTCCGTCGAGCGCTACTGCGCGTGGTACGCAGACGCCCGCGACGGCGTGCTCTATTTTGGCACGGCCGCATTCTGGTCCGCGATGCACTCCCACGGCAACGACCCGATGGCGGATCTGTTCGCGGAGGGGCCCGTCGCCATCGGCCGCTTCGATCTGCGCCGGGAGCGAATGCTCGAACCGCTGGAAGTCGGCGCCGACGGCGATCGATCCGGCGTCTGGGACGTCCTCGCCCACCCGAATGGGCGAATCTACTTCACGACCTTCTACGAGCCCGCAGGCTACGCAGAGGTGCCCGGTGGCCGCTTCGTCCGGCTCCCCAGACTCGGTGCCGGGCTCAACGAACTCGCGCTCGGGCCGGACGCGGGTGTTCTCGCCTCCCGCTACGGCGACGCGCTCGAACCCGAAGGCAGTGGTGCGATCGTTTCCGTCGACGCCGACGGAGCGCTGCTCGCCGAGTTTCCGCTGCGGGCGCCGGACGGTTACCGGGTTGCGCCGAAGAGCCTCGCGTTCGATCCCGTGCGCCGCGAAATCTGGGTCACGACCGACCAGCTCCCGATCGCCCCCGGAGATCCGCTGCGGCATGACGCCTATGTGTTGAGCGAACGCGGAGAGGAGCTGCTGAGGATCTCCGAACCGGAAATCCAGTTCGTCGCCTTCGCAGCGGATGGGACCGGCTATCGCGCGGAGATCGAAGGCCGCAACCTGTGGTTGCGGGTCAGTACCGCGGGCGAAGGCCCAGAGGGCGGTCAGCAGATCCTGCTGGACGCCGCCTTCGCTGCAGCGCTGGATTTCGTCCAGGATATCGCCTTGGCATCGGATGGGCGGGCAGTCGTTTCGCGTTGGAGCGGTTGGATCCACGTCATCGATTCGCCAAACCAGGTTCGTTCGACCCGGCTTCCCCAGATTGCCGAAGACGGCCTCTACTACAGCGCGGTCGTGGAGGGCGATCGGATCTGCGCAACCTACTGCTCGAACGTGAGTGTCGTCTGCCGCGATATCCCCTAGCCGGCGAATCCTTCGGATTCTCTCGCGGCGTCGCGCAGCCCGACGGGCCCGACAACCAGGATGCTGACCCTGAAATCGGGACAGCCGACGACGCAAGGCAAATCCGAAGGGTTCGCCCGCTGGCAGACCACCGAAATTTCGCCCGCTGCGCTTTGCCGAGACCGGGCGGGAAATGCAGGGTAAGATTGGCGCGTGTTCGAAGAGCGACGAAAGCGAGTGCGCGATGCGATGGGCCCCGACGCGGTCGCGGTCTTCCGGGGTGCGGGCATGGTTCCGCGCTCTCGGGATACGGATTTCCCCTTTCGCCAGGACAGCGACTTCTGGTACCTGACGGGTTTCGACCACCCGAACGCCGTCGCGCTGCTGCGAACCGACGGCGGGCCCGAGTACACCCTGTTCGTCGAGCCCCGCAACCGCGAAATGGAGATCTGGACCGGCTATCGGCCGGGCATCGAAGGCGCGCGCGAGGATTACGGCGCTGACGAAGCGTTTCCCCAGGCGGAGTTTCTCAACCAGCTTCCGGACATCGTCCGGCGGGCCAGGAAGATCTACCACGTCCTCGGACACGCCCCCGAGATCGATCGCGCCATCACGAGCACGCTCGATGGGATGCGCCTGCGCTCCCGCAACGTCGGCTCCCCGGCCGACGCGATCGTGGACCCCCGTTCCATCGTTCACGAGATGCGGCTTTACAAGCAGCCCGTGGAACTCGACATCATGCGCCGCGCCTCGGCGATCAGCCGCGAGGCGCACGAAGCTGGCGCCAGACTCGCGCGAAGCGGAACCTATGAATACGAGATCGAAGCGATCATCGAGTACACATTCAGGCGTTTGGGCGCGCGAGGCGCAGCCTACACGACCATCGTGGGAGGAGGAAGCAACGCGACGGTCCTCCACTACGTGACGAACAGCGCGAGGCTGCGGGACCGCGAAATGGTGCTGGTCGACGCGGGCTGCGAGCTGGATGGATATGCGTCGGATGTGACGCGCACCTATCCCATCGGCGGAAGCTTCAGCGCTGCCGGCCGCGCGATCTACGACGTGGTGCTGTCAGCGCAACGCGCGGGGATCGACCAATGCAGGCCCGGCAAGACCCTCGCCGACGTGCACGCGGCTTCGGTGCGCGCCATCGCGGAGGGCCTCGTCGATCTGAAACTGCTCTCGGGCAAGCTCGACGACCTGATCGAGAAAGAGGCCTATCGCCGTTTCTACATGCACAAGACGAGCCACTGGCTCGGCCTCGACGTCCACGACGTGGGCAATTACGGAGCCGACGGCCATCACCGCGCCCTCGAGTCGGGCATGGTCTTCACCGTCGAACCCGGAATCTACCTGGCAGCCGACGACGAAGACGTCCCCGCGGAGTTCCGGGGCATCGGCGTCCGCATCGAAGATGACATCGCGATCACCGAAGACGGTTGCGAGAACCTGACGGAATCCATCGCGACAGATCCCGAAGACGTAGAGGCGCTCGTCGCGGATCGCTGAACCCGATTTGACCGACTGAACCCGAAAACCCGATCCGGAGGATGGAGCGGCATGGCCGACATCGAGTCCCTCTTGAAGGAGAAGCGCAGCTTCAAACCGAGCGCCGAGTTCAGCAAGAGTGCCGTCTGGAACAAACGCACCGTCAACGAGCTGCGCAAACTCGGTGCGAAGAATCCCGAACGCTTCTGGGCGAAGATGGCCAAGGAGAACGTCAGCTGGTTCACCCCCTGGAAGAAAATCGTGCAGTGGAAGCCGCCCGCGGCCAGGTGGTTCGTCGGTGGCAAGCTGAACGTCTCCTATAACTGCCTCGATCGACACCTGGTCGGCGAGAACGCCTGGCGGCGCAACAAGGCCGCGATCATCTGGGAAGGCGAGCCCGGCGACACGCGGGTGCTGACCTTTGGCGCACTGCATCGCGAGGTTTGCCGCTTCGCGAATGCCCTCAAGGGGCTGGGCGTCAAGAAGGGCGACCGCGTCGCGCTCTACATGCCCATGATCCCCGAGCTCGCGATCGCGACGCTCGCCTGCACGCGAATCGGCGCGATCCACAGCGTCGTGTTTGGCGGCTTTTCCGCGGAGGCGCTGCGCGACCGCATCGCGGATGCGGGCGCCCGCGTCGTCGTGACCGCCGACGGAGGCTACCGGAAGGGTGCACCGCATGCGCTGAAACCCGCCGTGGACGAAGCCGTCGCGGGCAGCGACGTGGTGAAATATGTCGTGGTCGTCCGCAGGACCGGCGAAAAGGTCGCATGGCAGTCGGGGCGCGACCACTGGTGGCACGATCTCATGAAGGGAGCGAGCGCGAAGTGTGCTCCCGCGAAACTCGACGCCGAACATCCGCTCTTCATCCTCTACACGAGTGGAACCACTGGGAAGCCCAAGGGGATCCTGCATACCACCGGCGGCTACCTCACCCACGTCACCACGACCGCCAAGGCAATTTTCGACCTCAACGAAACCGACACCTATTGGTGCACCGCCGACATCGGTTGGATCACGGGGCACTCCTACGTGATCTACGGGATCCTCGCGAATGGCGTGACGAGCCTGATGTACGAGGGCGTCCCGACCCATCCGGGCCCGGACCGGTTCTGGGACATCATCGAGCGCCATCGCGTGAGCGTCTTCTACACCGCGCCAACGGCGATCCGAACCTTCGTCAGACTGGGCGACGAGCACCCCAAGAAGCACGACCTCTCATCGCTGCGCGTGCTCGGGACCGTCGGCGAACCCATCAATCCCGAAGCCTGGATGTGGTATCACCGCGTGATCGGCGGTCGCCGCTGCCCCATCGTCGACACCTGGTGGCAGACCGAGACTGGCGGAATCATGATCACGCCGCTGCCCGCGGTTACGGATACCAAACCAGGTTCCGCAACCCTGCCCTTTCCCGGCATCGACGCCGACGTCTACACCGAAGAGGGTGTGCCCGCGCATCCCCCGGACGGCGGATTTCTCGTGATCAAGCAGCCGTGGCCCGGGATGCTGCGCGGAATCTGGGGCGACCCGAATCGCTTCAAGGAAACCTACTGGAGCCGCTTCGAGAACACCTATTTCGCGGGCGACGGCGCGCACCGCGACGACAAGGGTTACTTCTGGATCATGGGCCGGATCGACGACGTGATGAACATTTCGGGGCATCGGATCGGAACCATGGAAGTGGAGAGCGCGCTCGTATCCCACGCCAAGGTCGCCGAGTCAGCGGTCGTGGGCCGACCCGATTCGATTACCGGCACGGCCATCGTCGCATTCGTCACGCCCAAACGAGGCGTGGTTTCCGACGACGATCTCGTCAAGGAACTGCGCGATCACGTCGCAAAGCAGATCGGCCCGATCGCCAAACCCGCGAACATCCGGTTCACCGATTCATTGCCCAAGACCCGCTCGGGCAAGATCATGCGCAGGCTGCTGCGTGACATCGCCTCCGGCAAGGAAACGGTCGGAGACACCAGCACGCTCGAGGATTACAGCGTGATCGCGCGGCTGCGCGAAGCCGACGAGGGTTGATCGGAGAACCGCGATCAGCGACGACGGGGCGACGGCCTCTCATCGGGTCGTCCATCGTGATCGCCCGAATCGTAGATATTCTCGCGATCCTCATCGAGCCGCCAGACCCTTCCGCCGCCCGACTCGCTGCAGGCGTCGTTGCAGGATTCTTCCACGTCCTCGTCATCGAAATCGGCACCCAGATTCTGTGTGATCG
>Ga0210102_1000256_pt1 | contig 14645 bp, 9 predicted proteins | sample RushOxbow_ThreeS_4_FD_185563 | JGI IMG/M metagenome (GOLD analysis project Ga0210102, IMG submission 185563) | Wetland microbial communities from San Francisco Bay, California, USA, that impact long-term carbon sequestration -... | ecosystem: Environmental > Aquatic > Marine > Wetlands ...
AGCGCCTTAGCGCCTTAGCGCCTTAGCGCCTTAGCGCCTATATTCCCGCGCCACGCACACATGGAGCCGGCGAGATGGGGGTGAGGCGGCTGGCAGGGCTGCTCGCCGGGGCGGCGTTCGCCGCGGTCCCGATGGTCGCACAGGAAGTGACGGCCATCCGGGCCGGCTGGCTGGTGGATGTGGAGCGGGGCGCCATCCTCCGCGACCAGCTCATCGTGATACGGGGCGACCGGATCGAGTCGGTGGCGCCCGGCTCCACCCGGCCTCCCGCCGGCGGCCGCCTCATCGATCTCTCCCGCTACACCGTCACTCCCGGGCTCATCGACTGCCACACCCACCTCATCGGCGAGGTGGGGCTCTCCGACGTGCTCCTCCCGCTGGAGCGGAGCGGCGCACAGGAGGCGTTGAGCGGGGTCCGGAACGCCCGGGCCACCCTGCTCGCGGGCTTCACCACCGTCCGCGACGTGGGCACCTATCGAGCCTTTGTGGACGCGGCCCTGCGCGACGCGATCGACGACGGCACCGTCCCCGGCCCCCGGATGGCCGTGGCCGGGGCGTACCTCACGGTCACCTCCGGCGGCGGGGAGGTGACCGGGATGGCTCCGGATGTGACCATCCCTGCCGAGTTCCGGTTCGGGGTGGCCAACTCCGCCGACCAGGTCCGCGAGCGGGCCCGCGCCCTGCTCAACGGCGGCGCCGACTTCATCAAGGTGATCGCCACCGGTGCGGTGCTGACCCGCGGCACCAGGCCGGGCGTCTCGGAGTACACCGAAGGGGAGCTTCGGGCCGCGGTGGAGACCGCCGCCGAGTACGGGACCTACGTCGCGGCCCACGCCCACGGGGCGGAGGGGATCAAGCGCGCGGTCCGAGCGGGCGTGCGCTCGATCGAGCACGGCTCCCTGATGGATGACGAGGCGATCGCGCTGATGAAAGAGAAGGGCACCTGGCTGGTGGCGGACATCTACAACGGGGACTACATCGCCACCGCGGGCCGGGAGGAGAAGTGGCCGGAGGAGTTCCTCCGCAAGAACGACGAGACCACCGAGGCCCAGCGGGCCGGCTTCCGCAAGGCGGTCGCGGCCGGGGTGAAGATCGCCTACGGCACCGACAGCGGGGTGTATCCCCACGGGCTCAACGCCCGCCAGCTCCCCTATATGGTTCGGTACGGGATGACCCCGGTGCAGGCGATCCAATCCGCCACCATCCGGGCGGCGGAGCTGATGGGGTGGCAGGACCGGGTCGGATCCATCGCACCGGGCAAGTACGCCGACATCGTCGCCGTCGAGGGCGACGCGATGGCCGACCTCAAGCGGTTCGAGCAGGTCGGGTTCGTGATGAAGGGCGGGGTGGTGTACAAGGCTCCGTGATTCAGCGTCTCTTGTGCGGCTGTTTACCACGAAGACACGAAGAAGGGCTTCATGCTCTTCGTCCCTTCGTGGTGAAATACCGCAGGAGGGTTGAGTGAACCGAGATCTCGTTCTGCTGACGATGCTGGTGCTCGGTGCGCAAGGCGTCATGGAAGCCCAGCGCCCGGTCGAATCCCGCGACCTGCTCCGGCTGCGCGAGGTGAGCGACCCCCAGCTCTCACCCGACGGCGCCTGGGTGGCGTACACCGTCACCGCCGCGGACACGGTGCGCGACCGGCAGGACCGTGACGTCTGGATGACGAGCTGGGACGGGAAGCTGTCGGTCCGCCTGACCTCGAGCCCCGATCCCGAGCACTCGCCGCGGTGGAGCCCCGACGGGCGCTACCTGGCGTTCCTGTCCGGCCGAGGCGACGCGCGGGAGTCGGACCAGCTCTGGCTGCTCGACCGGGCCGGGGGTGAGGCCCAACGCCTCACCGACCTGCCCGGCGGCGTCTCGGAGTTCGCCTGGTCGCCGGACGGGGCCCGTATCGCGCTCATTGCCACCGATGCTCCGGCCGACAGCCTGCCCGCGGGCCCCGACTCGACCCCGCAGCGTCCCGCCCCGATCGTGGTGGACCGGTTCGTCTTCAAGTACGACGGGAAGGGGTTCATCGGCCCCGAGCGGGACCACCTCTACGTTCTCGACCTGGCCACCCGGCAGGCGCAGCTGCTGACGGCGGGACCCTACGACGAGATGTCGCCGTCCTGGTCGCCTGACGGCCGCTCGATCGCGTTCGTGAGCCGGCGGCGCCCGGAGTACGACCGGAGCGACAACTGGGATCTGTACGTCGTGGCCGCGACGCCGGGCTCCGAGCCACGGCAGCTCACCACCTTCCGGGGCGCCGACATGGACCCGGAGTGGGGCAATCGTGCGCCCTCCTGGAGCCCCGACGGAAAGCTCCTCGCCTACGTGCAGGGCGGGCGTCCCGAGCTGATCTATTACGCGGGGCAGAAGGTCGCGGTGGTGCCGGTGGACGGCGGCCCTGTCCGGGTGCTGACCGAAACGCTCGACCGCAACGTCCTCTCCCCCACCTTCGCCCCCGACGGCCGCTCCGTGCTCTTCCTGCTGGAGGACGACCGGGTCTATCACCTGGCCCGGGTGCCGGTCGGGGGCGGCCCGGTGGAGCGTCTGGTGACGGGCCAGCGGGCCGTCACCGATCTGACCGTGGGGCGGGACGGCATGATCGCGGTAGTTGCCAGCACCACGGCCCAGCCGGACGAGATCTTCGCGGTCGAAGGGAACGACCTCCGGAAGCTGAGCGGCCAGAACGATGCCTGGCTGGCCGGCGTGCGGCTCGCGCCGGTCGAGGAGATCTCGGTCCGGAGCCGGGACGGCACCGAGATCCACGGCTTCATGGTGCGGCCGGCCGGGTACCAGCAGGGCCGCCGGTATCCCCTGGTGCTCAGGATTCACGGGGGCCCGGTCTGGCAGTTCTATCACGATTTCGCCAATCTGGATTGGCAGGTGCTGGCGGCCCGGGGCTACGTCGTCGTGGGGGTGAACCCCCGCGGCAGCTCGGGCCGGGGGGAGAAGTTCTCCACCGCGATCTGGGCCGCCTGGGGCCAGAAGGACGGGGAGGACGTGCTGGCCGCGGTGGACTGGGCCGTGAAGCAGGGCATCGCCGACCCGGACCGGCTGGGCGTCGGCGGCTGGAGCTACGGCGGGATTCTCACCGACGAGCTGATCGCGCGCGATCGGCGGTTCAAGGCCGCGATCAGCGGGGCGGGTCAGGGCAACGCGCTGGGCGGTTACGGGACCGATATGTACGCCATCGAGTACGAAGCCGAGCTGGGCCGGCCGTGGGAGAAGCTCGAGACCTGGCAGCGGGTCTCCTACTCCTTCCTCCACGCCGACCGGATCGTGACGCCGACCCTGTTTCTCTGCGGCGACCAGGACTGGAACGTGCCGCTCAGCAACTCGGAGCAGATGTACCAGGCGCTCAAGAGCCTGGGCCGGGAGACCCAGCTGGTGGTCTATCCCGGCGAGACTCACGACATCAGTCGCCCGAGCTTCCGGGAGGACCGGTTGGATCGGTACCTGGCATGGTACGGCAAGCATCTTGGAGTCGAAGGCGCCGCCCCCAACGCGGCGGGCGATGGGGTGGGTGGGGTGTCGGGGCAGGGCAGACGCTAGAGGAGGGCCGATGCGGACCGCGAGCGGGTTCCTGCTGCTGGCGTGGCTCGGGGGAGTGCTTCCCGGCTGCGCCGCCAAGTCCAAGGGCGAAGGGGAATCGCCCGCGGCCGCGAACGTGCAGGTCTCGCTCGAGGTGGAGAATCACGGCTGGAGCGACGTGGTGATCTACCTGGTCCGGGGCACTTCCTCCGAGCGCCTGGGCACGGTCGGCGCCCTCAACAGCATCACTTTCACCTTTCCCATCCGGCGCCTCGGCACGGCCAACGACGCGCGCCTCAAGGCCGATCCGATCGGGAGCGACCGGGTGTTCTACAGCGAGGACATCCACATCCAGCCGGGCCAGTCGATCAAGTGGACGCTGGAGAACGACCTGTCGAGGTCGTTTCTGGGGGTGTACTGAGCGGTGAAGGTGAAGGTGAAAGGTGAAAGGTGAAGGGTGAAAGGTGAAAGGTGAAAGGTGAAGGGGCGTGCACCGAACTTCCGAGCACGCCCCTTTCACCTTTCACCCTTCACCTTTCACCCTTCACCTTCCTTCACCGCTTCACCCCCTACGGGTTCCGATCCAGACACCCCGCCGAGTTGGGGTTGTTCTCCACCTCCTGCGGCAGGGGGATGTTCACGTCGGTACCGTAGGAGCCCCCCTTGATATACGAGCCGGTGGGGAAGACCTGGTCCTGGGTCCGGCCGTACTGCCGAATCAGGCGCCGCATGTCGCCCAGGCGGTGACCGGTGGCGAAGAGCCAGAAGGCCCGCTCGCTGAAGAGCAGGTCCACACCCTCCTCCGCGGTGGCGGGCTCGTCCAGGGGGTCGAGACCCTGGAGGTCGCGGAGGTCGTTCAGGATGCCGGTCATCCCGGCCAGGTCGTTGCCCCGCAGCGCCGCTTCGGCCTCGATCAGCCGGGCCTCGATGCCGTCGGCCACCGGCACGTCGGTGCTGGCCTGGTCGTACTTGAGCAGGATGAATTGCGGGGTCGTACCGTCGAGCCCGACATCATCCGGGTCCTCGAACGGGATCCGGGGATCCTCGACCGAGCGGTAGGGGAGGCCCGCGCCTCCCTCCTGGTCCGAGAGGGACCAGAGATACCCGGTGCTGTAGTTGTAGATCGCGTTCTGCAGCCGGCTGGGCGCATCGGCGTGCTCGGAGGCGTAGACGAAATCGGTCGGCACGCCGACCACGGCGGCCGCCGCGGCGGCCACGCTCGCCGGGTCGCCCAGATTGAGCAGCGCCCGCGCCTTGCCGATCGAGGCGAGATAGGCGATCTCCTGGGCTTCCTCCACCTGCACCCCCGGCTCCGCCAGCGCCGCGTCGAACCGGGCGATCGCGTTGTTGAACATCTCCTGGGTGGTCTGCGGGTCACCGTAGACGACGGTGTCGCCGTCGAGCCGGCTGAACGGCACGCCGGAGCAGAAGTCCTCCCCGAGGTAGATGTAGCCGAACCCGGCCAGGCTGAGCATCTCGCCGACGTCGGCGGTCTCGTCCGGCGCCAGGCTGAACTCCCGGAGCGCCGCGGCGGCGTTCTCCGCGGCGGCCCGGGCGCGCTGCAGGTTCCAGTACAGGTCGAACACGGTCGAGTTGTTGGTGAACACGCGCCGCTGGTCCACCTCCTGCTCGGTGGGCGGCGTGGTCGAGAGCACGAACTCGTCGGCCATGAGTCCGCTCAGCAGCACCTGGCCGTCGGTACGGCCCAGGTCGAGGTCCCCGTCGCCGTCCTTGGCGAAGCCGAAATCGGAGATGGCGCCGACCCGGAGGGCGTCGGCCCCGGCGGCGCTCTGCAGGTCGCCGGGTTCGACGATGTTGGGCTGGTCGGTGTCGAGCAGGCCGCAGGCCCCGGTGGCCAGCAGGAGGAGCGGGAGCGCCGTCCGGCGGGCACGGAGCGACAGTAGGATCGTCATCATGGTGTCACCCCGTTAGAAGCCGACGTTGAGCCGCACGGTGTAGTACTGCACCTGCGGCTGCGACTCGAAGTCGCTGGTTGCGAAGTTGTCCTGCCCGAACGCGTTGACTTCCGGGTCCACGCCGCTGTAGTCGTCGATGGTCCAGAGATTCCGGCCGGCCAGGGTCAGGCTGAGGCGGCTGGCGCGGAAGCGCCGGGCCCAGCCGTCGGGAGCGTTGAAGGTGACCGACAGCTCCCGCAGCTTGATGAACCAGCCGGGCTCGTAGTAGCCCCACTCCGTCGCTTCGTTGAGCACCGCCTGGGCACGGGCCTGCTCGTCCAGGGGAGCGGTGCGGTCCACCAGGCCCCGGCAGTTGAGCACCGGGGTGCAGCGGAACGACTCGATGGAGTTGTCGATGTAGTTGCCGCCGCGATAGTCGAACTGGGTGCCGATCCGGATCCGGTCGTTGAACAGGGCGATGGTGCTGTTGAGCGAGGCCTCCTTGTTGGGCAGCGCCCGCCCACGGAAGGCCGCCTCGTCGGCGACGGTCACCTCGTCGGCGGCGATGATCCCGTCGCCATTGGCGTCCTCGAAGCCGGTGATGGGCCGGGCCCAGTAGCCGCCCAACGGATAGCCCTGGACGTGGCGCTGGAGTCCGAAGCCGAAGATGATCTCGCTCACGCCCTGGCCGATCTCCGAGAGGGTGTTCTCGTAGACCGAGCCGGCCAGGGCCAGGTCCCAGGCGAAGTTCCTGCTGTCCACCACCCGAGTGTTGATCGCCAGCTCGGCGCCGTAGTTCTTGACCCGGCCGAGGTTGAAGAACTGCACGTCGGAGGCGCCCGCCGAGGGATCCACGTTACGCCGGATCAGGGCGTCCTTGGTCACCTTGTTGAAGTAGGTGAACTCCAGGCTCAGCCGGTCCTTGAGCATCGAGGCGTCGAAGCCCAGCTCCAGCTCCCGGGAGCGCTCGGGCTTGAGGTCCACGTTGCCCAGGTTGCCGAAGGTGACGCCGGTGAGACCGACGCCGGCCCGCTTGCCCGCCACCGGGCTGTAGTAGCGGAGCGCGTCGGTGGTGCCCGGCTGCTGGCCCGACACCCCGAACGCGCCCCGGAGCCTGAGCGTGCTCAGGAGCTTGCCCTTCTTGAAGAAGGGCTCCTCCGAGAGCAGCCAGGAGGCGCTGGCCTTGGGATAGACCGTGGCGTCGAAGTTCTGGCCGAAAGCGCTGTTGTCGTCGAACCGGAGGGCGCCGGTGAGAAAGAGGCGTTCCTTGATGGCGAACTCCTGCTCGACGTAGCTGCCCAGCGAGCGGGACTCGATGGTGGTGTCGCTGGCCTCGGTGCGGCCGGCGCCGCTGATCGTCTCCGAGCCGCCCGGCAGGATGAAGCCGGCCGCCAGGTTGCCGGTGGTCTTGTCGCGGTAGAACTGGCCGCCGATCGAGGTCTTGGATCCGAGGCTGGGCGTCAGCTTGAACCGCGCGCTCGCCGCCAGGTCCACCGAGGTCTGGGAGATCTGGAACCGGTTGTCGTGCTTCTCGCCCAGCCGCTTCTGGAGGTAGTCGGCCACCTTACCGGTGGGGAAGAACTGCACGTCCTGCCGGTTGGTGACGTCGTAGCCCAGGGTGGCGCGGGTGGTGAGCCAGGGGAGCGGCCGCCAGTTGCCGGTGAGCCCGCCGATGAAGCGCTCGGTACCCTGGGCGGCCAGCTCGTTGAACAGCTCCGCCGGGATGAAGTACCAGCCCCGGTTGATATCCTGGGGATAGCCGCTCGCCTCGGCGCTGCCGGTGATGGTGAGGAAGCTGTTGTCGTTCTCCACGAAGCGGGCGTCGCTCGAGGTGAAACCGACGTTGGCCTGGATGTCGGCGTTGCTCGCCACGTTGGCGCCGACGTTGGCCCGGAGGCTCACCCGGGTGAGCGCGTTGGGCCGGACCTGGTTGCGGGGGATCGTGCCGTCCAGCGAGAGAACCGAGTCCTCCTCCGCCGCCGGGATGTGGAAGACGCCGTCCTCGCTCTCGTAGTCACCCGAGAGGAAGTAGGTCAGCTGCTCGTTCCCACCCGACACGTTGGCGCCGTACTGCTGCCGGAGCCCGGTCTTGAGCGGGGTCGTCGACGGGTCGTTGAGGGGGGAGAACTGGCTCACCGAGGTCTGGGTGCAGAGCCCGTCCAGCTCGAACTGCACGATGCAGAAGCCGTCCCAGTCGGGCCCGGTCTCGGCCGTGTTGTCCCGCCCGTTGAAGTTGATGGGGTAGGTGTTGCCGTCGTGGACCCCGCCCAGCTCGCTGTAGAGGTTCCACCGGGCCTTGCCGGCCCGGCCCCGCTTGGTGGTGATCCGCACCACGCCGTTGGAGGCCTGGATCCCGTACAGCGTGGCCGCGGCCGGCCCCTTCACGATCTCGATGGACTCGATGTCCTCGGGGTTGAGATCGTTGATCCGGGAGGGCGCGGCGCCCAGGCCCGAGCCGAACCCGCCGATGTCGAGGGTGCTCGAGGTCGGCGCGCTCTCCATCCGGATGCCGTCGATGTAGTAGAGCGGCTCATTGGAGAGGGAGACGCTGTTCGACCCGCGGATCCGGATCCGGGTGCCGGACCCGGTGGTGCCGCCGGCCTTCTGTACCGTGACACCGGCGGCCCGGCCGGAGAGCAGATTCCCGAACTCGGTGATCGGAGATTCTTCTGCCACCGCGGCCGCGTTGATCGTGCTCACCGCGTTCGCCACCTCGAGCTTCCGCTGCTCGCCGGTGGCGGTGGTCACGATCTCCTCGAGCTGGACCGGGGCCGGCTCCATGGCGAAGTCGAGCGTCACCGTCTCGCCCGGGGCCACATTGGCCGTATCGGTCACCGGCCGGAAGCCGAGCCGGATGACCTGGACCTGGTAGCTGCCGGCGGGGACGCCCCGGACCCGGTAGTGCCCCTCGCGGTTGGTGGTTTCGATCCGGCCGGTGCCGATGAGCAGGACCCGGGCCGCCTCGAGCGGCTGCCCGGTGGCCTGGTCGGTCACCGCGCCCTCTATGGTGCCCTGCTGCGCCATGGCCCGTGCCGGAGCCAGCGCGAGCGCACCGAGGAGCAGACCCGCGCCGAGGACCCTCTGACGCATGCCAGCGTTCATACGAAAGTTCTCCTGTCGAGCGAAGACTGCCCGGCGGCGCCCGCTGACGTGAGCGGACTCGCGATGCGGGGGCGGAGTTGGGCAGCGTGAATAGGGAGAGACGTGACGTGAATGTGCAGAGCGACAGGCCGCTTGTCTAGACGGGCCGAGCCGGACGGCTTGACGGTGCACGCTTTCCTGTCCTATTTCGTTGGCTATCCCCCACCATGCCGTATCAGCCGCGGCGGCTCGTCCGCGCCGCCGGACCGCAGCAGACAACCCGGGAGGTCCCATCGTGCGAAGCATCGTGAGATTGCTGGCGGGCATGCTCGTGGCCTGGCTTCCCCTGGCCACGGCCGCGGCCCAGTCGGGTGTCATTCGGGGCACGGTTGCGGATAGCGCGGGCGGCGGGCTGGCCAACGCCACCGTTTCGGTCGAGGGCACCGGTCTTCGGGCCACGACCGGCTCGGGCGGGGAGTACGAGGTCCGGAGCGTCGCTCCGGGCACCTACACCGTGCGGGTCCGGCTGGTCGGCTTCCAGCCGGGCGCGGTCCAGGTCACCGTGGCGGCTGGGGACGTGGTACAGGCCGACGTGACCCTCAGCCGGAGCGCGGTCCAGCTCGCCCCGATCGACGTGGTGGTGGGCTCCCGTGCCCGCCACACCGCCGCCGAGGAGCTGGCCGTGCCGGTGGACGTCTTTCCCGCGGAGCAGCTCCAGCAGCAGGGTAGCAACGAGACCAGCATCATCCTCCAGTCGGTCTCTCCGTCCATCAACTTCCCCCGCCAGAGCGTCACCGATGCCGGAGACGTGGTACGGCCGTTCACCCTGCGAGGCTTGAGCCCCGACCACACCCTGGTGCTGGTGAACGGCTGGCGCCGGCACCAGACCGCGCTGGTCAACAACTTCACCTACGGCATGGGCGCGGGCTCGAGCGGAGTGGACCTCAACGCGATCCCGGCGAGCGCGCTGGACCGGATCGAGGTGCTGCGCGACGGCGCCGCGGCCCAGTACGGCTCGGACGCGATCGCGGGCGTGGTCAACCTGGTCCTCAAGGACGGCGCCTTCACCCCGTTCGTCAACGGCGATGTGGGCCGCTACATCACCAACGACTATCCCGATGACGGAACCACGACCAACGTGAACGGCGGGTGGGGGATCGGGCTGGGCCGCGGCTCGCTGGGCCTGTTCGGCGAGTTCCGCGACCGCCAGCCTACCAACCGGGCCTGGGCCGACGCCTTCGAGGCCGCAGGCACCGGCGTCCCGGACGAAGTCAACGACGAGGGGCAGGTGGTCAAGAAGAACAACCCGGTCCCCCAGCCCAACCACCACTGGGGCGACGGGCTGGAGCGGGATGCCCTGGCCTTCGCCAACTTCCGGATGCCGGTGAACGAGAGCGGCACCGAGGTTTACGCCTTCGGCGGGTACAGCCACCGGACCGGCATCGGCAGTCCCTACCGGCGCTACTTCGACAGCGCCCGCAACTGGCTCGAGATCTACCCCCTGGGGTTCCTGCCGGACATCCAGGGCCTGGTGACCGACTACTCCATGGCGGGTGGGGTCCGGGGACTGGTCTCGGGCTGGAGCTACGAGTTGGGGACGGAGTTCGGCCACAACAACTTCGACTATCACATCAACAACACGCTGAACGCCTCGCTGGGCCCCTGCCTCGACGTGCCCTGCGCCCCCGGCGCCGACGGCGTGCTGGGGACCTCCGACGACCCCGGGATCCCGAACCAGCAGGATTTCTTCGCCGGACGGGTGCTGCGGGAGGAGTGGATCAGCGCGCTCAACGTCGCCAAGCCGGTGGACGTGGGGCTCCGGAACCCGGTCAACCTCGCCTTTGGCGCTGCCTTCCGCCGGGAGCGGTACGCCATCCGGGACGGTGAGTTGGCCTCCTACGTGAACGGCGGTATCGAGGACCAGACCGGCTCGGGCGACCTCGCCCCGGGCGGGTCGCAATCCTTCCCCGGCTTCGCCCCGGGCGACGAGACCGACCGGCACCGCCACAACTTCAGCCTCTATGCCGACGCGGAGACCAACCTGTCGGAGCAGGTGCTGACCGGGGCGGCGGTCAGGTTCGAGAATTACAGCGATTTCGGGTCCCGGATGAGCTTCAAGGGATCGGTGCGCTACCAGCCATCCCGGCGGGTGACTCTGCGGGCCGCGGCGAGCACCGGCTTCCGGGCGCCCGGACTGAGCCAGCTCGCGTTCAGCAAGGTGGTCACCAATGTCATCGAGGGAAACTTCATCGACGTGGGTCTTTTCCCCGCCGACCATCCGGCCGCGCAGGCGCTCGGCTCCAGGCCGCTGGAGGAGGAGACCGCCTACAACCTGAGCGCCGGCTTCGTGGTGACGCCGGTGGACAATCTCACCGTCACCGCCGACTACTTCCACATCCGGATCAACAACCAGATCCTCCTGGGCGCCACCTTCGACGACGAGGCGACGGTGAACATCCTCACCGCCGCGGGCTTCGGAGACATCGGCGGGGTGCAGTACTTCACCAACGGGCTCGACACCCGGACTCAGGGCGTGGACATCACCGCCGGGTACCGGGTGCCGGCCGGCAGCAACGGCACGCTCGATCTCACGGCGGGCTTCAACTACACCAGGAACAAGATCATCAACGTGGACCCACTGCCCCAGGTGCTGGTCGACGCCGGCTCGACCGAGCCGGGCCTGCTCGACTCGGTGACGGCGATCGGAATCGAGGACGAGCGGCCGGACTGGCGCGGCACCCTGCAGGCGAACTACACCGTCGGACGGTTCTCGTCGCTCGGCAGGGTCTCGTATTTCGGCGGGTTCTCCTCGGCCCAACCCGGCTTCTGCGACCTCTGCCGGGAGAACTACGGCGGCAAGGGACTGGTGGACGCGGAGGTGGGCTACCAGTTCAGCCTGGTCAAGCTGGCGGTTGGAGTCCGAAACCTGTTCGACGTCTATCCCGACCAGCCCAGCTCACAGGTCGTGGTGGACGAGTTCGGGGACACCTCGAAGGACTTCAACGACAACTTCGGGACCTTCCCCTGGGCGGCGGCGTCTCCCTTCGGGTACAACGGGCGGTACATCTACGGCAGGACGGAGGTGCAGTTGGCGTGGTGAGCGGGCGGAATGGCGGAACGGCGGAACGGCGGAACGACGGAACGACGGAACGATGGAACGATGGAGGGGCGATGCCACAGTGCAAGGTCCTGGACGGCTGCTTTCGCAGCGCCGTTCCGCCCTACCGCCTTGCGCTCGCCATCGCCGCGCCGAAGAACATGAACGTGGCACCGCCGAGGCGGTTGAGCGTCCTGCCGCCGCGCTCCGACACCAGCCAGCCGCGGGCCCGCTCGGCGGTGAGCGCGTACCCGGAGTGGATCAGCACAACGAGCGCGCTGTAGGTCAGCACCAGCAGGGCGAACTGGCGGCCGCCGGGACGGGAGTGGTCCACGAACTGGGGAAAGACGGACAGGAAGAAGAAGATCGCCTTGGGGTTGGTGAGCTGGAGGGTGAGTCCCTCCAGGAACCGGCGGCCGGATCCCACCGCCGTGGTGGCGCCGGCGTCGATGCGGACGCCGGGCGCCCGCCAGAGGCGGATGCCGAGATAGACCAGGTAGGCCGCGCCGACGTACTTCGTCACCGTGAACGCGGTCGCGGAGGCGGCGAGCAGCACTCCGAGGCCGGTGGCGGAGAGGGCCGCGACGGCGAAGGTGCCGAACGAGATGCCGACAATGCCCGCGAAGGTGCCCCGGAACCCGTGACGGAGGGAGTTTGTCAGAGTCATCACCACCCCCGGTCCCGGGCTCAGGACGGTGGTGGCGGCGACGAGCAGGAAGACGGGATAGAGGGTCATGCCGACACTGCCATGCCGCCCCGGAGCGCGGTGGGCCCCGCCGCGATCATCTCGATGAATTTCCGCAGGTAGGCGGGTGGCTCCTCGTCCAGCACCGCCGCGCTCCACTGTCGCATGAGTCCGCTCCGGCCCAGTCGTACCGCGCGCAGGGTCCCTGCCTCCAGGTGCGGCTGGACCGCCCATCGGGCCAGGATCGTGACCCCCATTCCCGCCTTCACCATCTCCAGGATGGCCTCGGTGAGCTGGATCTCCGAGCTGCGCGCCGGCGTCACGCCCTCCTCCGCCAGGAACTCGCGCACCACCGACGAGGCATCGCGCGGGAGACCGTAGTAGATCAGGTGCTCGTCGGCGAGATCGCCCGCGGAGAGGGAGGCGCGCCGGGCCAGTTGATGCCAGGGCGCCACGACCAGCACCATCTCGTCGCGGAAAAGCGGGAAATACCGGACCCGGGGGTCATGCTCGTCGGCATGGACGATCCCGAGGTCGATCCGGGCATCCAGCAGCGCCGCGATCGGGTTGCGGGTCGCCTCGGGCACGATCCGCACCTCGATCCCGGGATGCGCCGCACGGAAGGGGGCCAGCACCGGCGGGAGCCAGTGATAGCAGGTGTAGCACTCGGTGCTGAGCCGGATGACCGCCGAGCGCCCCGCCGCCCGGCCCCGGAGCTCCTCCTCGGCGCTGAGCAGCTCGGGCAATACCCGGCGTGCCGTCTCCAGCAGCCGGTCGCCGGCCGGCGTCGGCACCATGCGCTTGCCCAGGCGGTGGAAGAGCGGGAGCCGCAGGCGACCCTCGAGCTGGAGGAGCTGATGGCTCAGCGCCGACTGGGTGAGGTGCAGGTGACGCGCGGCCTGGGTCAGCGTCCCGTGCTCCGCGACCGCCAGGACCAGCTGCATGTGCCGAGTCTCGAGGATCACGTCGTCCTCCGGTGCTTCAGACGGTGACGCCCTTCGCCCGGGCCTCGCCCGGCTCGAGGGTGACGGTGCCGGGCCGTTCCGGGTCGAAGCCCTCGGCGGAGAAGCTCACGTCCAGGCAATCGGCCCGGAGGGCCCAGGACGTGCCGGGGAAGCGCCGGCCCAGCTCCTCCCAGCGCTCGGCCAGGGCGTCGAGCCGCTTGGTGACCCGGTACGCGGCGACGCCGGCCCAGTAGAGCGCCTCGGGCGCCACGCGGGCGCCGGGCCAGCGCTCCAGCGTGGCATCCAGCACGTCCAGCGCCTCGCGCGCGCGGGTGCGGTAGAGCGACACCAGCGCCCGTCCCAGCTCCACTGCCGGCAGGTATTCCTGGGCCGGCAGATAGCCGATGAAGCGGCGAGCCTCGATCAGATGATGATCCAGCACGACGATGTTGGGGTGCCAGAAGTGTCCGAAGGCACCGTTGAGCTTGCGGAACCACTCGTTGGGGCGGGTGGTGTCGTACTTGAGCGCAACGAAGTGCCGGGCCAGGTGCTCCCGCACCGCGGGCTCGCCATAGGTGGTGGCCACCAGCTTCGCGCAGCCCATGCAGGTCGGGTGGTAGAAGTCCACCAGGAGCGGCCGACCGGAGGCCGCTGCCGCGGCCACCGCATCGGCTGCCGTCGAATTGCTGTACCAGTGCATGGGTCTCTCCCGGCATGAGGGTGGGGTCGCGCGGACACGCGCCGCACCGGCAATCTGGGGAGTGGAAGTCTCAGCAAGCAAATTCATAGATAGCATCATATCTATGAATCTGGTGCATGGCCCGCAAGCTCCGCGCATTCGCACCTCCACGCGCTCGCGCCCTATTGTTCCCTCCCACCCTTTCCGGAGCCCGCGATGCAGCCGGCCGCCACCGCGTTTCCCCCGTACGACTTCTACTCCACCGGGCAGCTGCTCGAGGCCTACCGGCTGGCGCCCGAGCGCCTCCGTTCAGTTGTCGCCGGTCTGGCGCCCGGGGAGCTGCGGGCCCGTCCGGTGGCGGGGAAGTGGTCCATCCTGGAGATCGCGCTCCATGTGGCCGACTCGGAGCTGGTGGGCGCCGTGCGGGTGCGCATGGTCACGGCCCAGCCCGGCGCGCAGCTGCCGGGATACAACCAGGACCTCTGGACCGCGCGGCTCCGCCACAACGACGCGGACCCGGCGCTGCTGGAGGAGACGCTGGGTCTGTTCGCCCACCTGAGGGCGGTCACCGGGCGGATCTTCGCGGCCGCACGGGGCGACGACTGGGGCGCGACCGGGACCCATCCCGAGTACGGTGACGTGTCGCTCCGGAATCTGCTGGAGCTGTATGCGGATCACGGCGAGCGGCACATCGAGCAGATCCTGGAGCGGCGGGCGCTGCTGGGGCGGCGAATGGAGATGGCGA
>Ga0210102_1000257_pt1 | contig 14629 bp, 15 predicted proteins | sample RushOxbow_ThreeS_4_FD_185563 | JGI IMG/M metagenome (GOLD analysis project Ga0210102, IMG submission 185563) | Wetland microbial communities from San Francisco Bay, California, USA, that impact long-term carbon sequestration -... | ecosystem: Environmental > Aquatic > Marine > Wetlands ...
TTCGCGTTGCTTCGAATTAAACCACATGCTCCACCGCTTGTGCGGGCCCCCGTCAATTCCTTTGAGTTTCAGCCTTGCGGCCGTACTCCCCAGGCGGGGCACTTACTGCGTTAGCGACGGCACCGGGAGGGTCGCTCCCCCCGACGCCTAGTGCCCATCGTTTACGGCGTGGACTACCAGGGTATCTAATCCTGTTTGCTCCCCACGCTGTCGCGCCTCAGCGTCAGCAACGGCCCAGCAGACCGCCTTCGCCACTGATGTTCTTCCCGATCTCTACGCATTCCACCGCTACACCGGGAATTCCATCTGCCTCTACCGTGCTCGAGCTCGACAGTTTAGAAGGCAGCCCTGCGGTTAAGCCGCAGGATTTCACCTCCTACTTACCGAGCCGCCTACGCGCCCTTTACGCCCAGTGATTCCGGACAACGCTCGCACCCTCCGTATTACCGCGGCTGCTGGCACGGAGTTAGCCGGTGCTTCCTTTGGAGGTACCGTCACTCCCCTTGCGGGGCATTCGTCCCTCCCGACAGTGGTTTACAACCCGAAGGCCGTCATCCCACACGCGGCGTCGCTGCGTCAGGCTTTCGCCCATTGCGCAATATTCCCCACTGCTGCCTCCCGTAGGAGTCTGGGCCGTGTCTCAGTCCCAATGTGGCTGGCCATCCTCTCAGACCAGCTACCCGTCGTCGCCTTGGTGAGCCGTTACCTCACCAACTAGCTGATAGGCCGCGAGGCACTCGTTCGGCGCATTGCTGCTCTCACCACCCGGGGATGTCCCCAAATGGTCGTACGCGGTATTACCCGGCCGTTGGGCCGGCTATCCCCCACCGAACGTCATGTTCCTCACGTGTTACGCACCCGTCCGCCACTGAACCGGAGTTGCCCCCGGTCCCGTTCGACTTGCATGTGTTAGGCACGCCGCCAGCGTTCGTCCTGAGCCAGGATCAAACTCTCCAATGAGTGTTTGAACAGCTCCAGCCGAACGACCTGGTTCTGTCGTCCGAATCACGTTGATCAGAGTAAAACCCTACCCAGATGGCCTCTGCAGCCACCCGGATCAGAGGGTCCGCACTCCATCACATCCGACTCGCATCACTTGTCAAAGAGCATTGGTGCCCGGCGTCGCATACCGCTCAACCAGAGCCCTTCATAATACTCGGAGAGTGGACACGGGTCAAGGGGTAAGCGCTGATAATCAAATCAATTGGCCCCACGGCCACCCCTTTCACCAACCACCCCTGCCGAGCCCGCCCAAACTCTGGTGGCAAGCCCGATAAGATACCGAAAATAGGACAGGTGTCAAGGGGAAGATCTGGCATCTTCACCGCACTCCCAGCCCACCCGATTTCGGGCCCCACCCAGGGCCCCGGGCTCAAACGGGCGCGTATTGTAGACACCCGGTCCATCCCAGTCAATGGCTAGCGTTCCCGGATCTCACCCGCCCGGCTCAAGCCCCAGCGGAACAGGATCGGCCCCAGCGTCTGGTTCACCGCGATCACCCCGACCGTGAGCGTCTCCAGTCCGGCCCCTACCACCGGGAGCCGCTGAGCCACGATGGTGGCGAACCCCAGGGCGACCCCTGCCTGCGATACCAGCCCGGTCCAGAGATGGCGGACTACCGCCGGCTCCGCGCCGGAGACCCTGGCCCCCACGCCACCGGCGAGATACAGCGCGACCGCGCGTGCCGCCACCACCAGGAGCACCACCGGCAACAGGTCCGCGAACTCCTGGACCCGAAGCTCGGCGCCTGCCATGGCAAAGAAGATGACGAAGACTGGAACTGCGGCCACATGCAGGGTCTCGACCAGGGGCTCGGCTCGGACCGGCGCCACGTTCTCGACCAGAAAGCCGGCGACGAGCAGGCTCAGGAGCACCTCGAAATGCAGGGCCTGGGCGGCAGCCGCGGTAGCGAACACCGCCACCACCGCGAAGACCACCAGCTCCCGCTTCACGAACCGCAGGTACAGGCTGATCACCGCCCCGACGAAGACCCCTGCCAGCACCGAGCCCAGCACTTCCCGCAACAGCCCGATGAGCGCCTGCTCCCCACCGGCCTGCCCATGCCCCAGCCCCTGCCGAGCCACGCTGAACGCCACGCTGAACAGAAGAATCACCAGGACGTCGGCCACCAGCACGATGCCGAGCGTGGTCTTCGCAACCGGACCCTCGGCGCGGGTCTCGGTGAGCAGTGCCAGCGTCGCCATGGGGCTGTTCACCGAGAGGATGGTCGCGAACAGCAGCGCGACGCTCAAGAGTGGCAGCGCGTCGAGAGATACAAGGAACGGAATCGTCCCACGGGCGAGCAGGGTGATTCCCAGGATCGCGATGGTCACGAGGACCGTCTGTAGCACCAGCACCCACATGATGGTTCTGCGACGGGTGATCAGGTCTCCCATCCGGAGCTCCGCCCCCGCCAGAAGCGCGATCATGCCCACGGCCAGCTGCTTCATCATGGAGAGGTCCTGCAGCACTCCCGGAGGAACGATCCCCATCACCGACGGACCCAGCGCGAGACCGCTCAGGAGATAGCCGACCAATCGGGGAAGTCCCAGATCATGCGCCACGGCGCCGAACGTGTCCGCCGTGAGCAGCAGGATTCCGAACAAGAAGAGGGACCGAGGCGCAATCACCCCCTCGGTCGGCACCCGGAGCGGCTCGAGCAGGACCGCACCGCCGACCAGGAGGACGAGGACGACCAAGCGGCGGATCATCGCGTTTCCGGAACGGCGCCGGGCGGGAGGGAGTCACCGGGCTCGGGTGGACGGGCGCTCCCCTCGGCCAGCCCCGAGACGAACGCCGCGGCCTCCCGGCTGGCCACGATCTCGAAGAGCAGGACCGACAGGAGCGTCGCGCTCAGGATCAGGCGCGGGTGCAGCTCGGGGTAGACCTGCGCGTAGTTCAGCGCGATGGCGACCCCGAGACCTCCCAGCGCCAGCAGCCCCCGGCCCAATCCCGGAGTGCGGAGCTCCGGGGGCGCCACGTAGAGCCCTGCGATCCGGCCGCCCAGGAACCTGGCGCCGAGCCGCACGGCGACGAAGAGCGGTGCGATGAAGAGCAGATCCAGGGAGCCAGGACTCCATGCGGCCCCGGCGAAGAGCAGCAGGGCCAGGTACACGGGGCGTTCGGTCGAGAGCAGGAGGCGGGTGACGTCCCGGTGGGCGCTGCCGCTGTTCACCAGGATGAACCCGAGCACCAGGTTGGTATAGATGGGGGACAGGTTCAGATAGTAGCTCGCCCCGCTTGCCACCACGATCGCCCCGGCCAGGGCCACGAAGAGCCGGCCCTGCTCCAGATGCCCCCTGGGGCCGAGGAACAGGTGGAAGAGGACGCCGGAAGCCACCCCGACCGCGAGGTTGATGACTGCCCACTCGGTAGCGGTCGGCGGGCGGACGCCAGGGGCGACCTCACCCTGGTGCAGCACCGCCAGCAGCAGCCCGAAGGCGACCACGGCCACGAGCGCGTCGATCCGGGCGGCCAGCTGAAGCACCGGAGGGATTCGCGAGCGGCTCCGGATCCGATCCACGACCGCGTCCACCGCCACCGGCGAGCTGAGCGTGGCGATGGCGGCCAGGGTCACGGCCTGCACCGCCGCATCAGCCCAGGAAGCGCCGGTGAGCCAGCGGAAGACCGCCACCAGCGCCGCACCGGACAGCCCGAACGTCGCGACGGCCTCGGCGAAGGCGATCCGCAGCTGGTCGCCCTCGATCAACGCCACCGTGGGCAGCCGGAAGTAAGTGCCGAGCAGCATCCCGAGCCATCCCAGGGCGAGACTCACGATGGGCGTGAGATCCTGCACCTGCCCCGCGTTCAGCAGTCCGGTCACCTGGGGCCCGAGCAGGAAACCGATGATCACGTACTCGGCCCCGCCGACGTAGCCGTAGCGGTCCCTCAGCCGGTCGAAGATGAGGTAGGCGAAGATGTAGCCGACGGTGATGACGGCGATGGCGGCCAGGGTGGTCTGCATGAATCCCGGGGTCAGAGGGTGATGCAGGACACGGTCGGGGCGAGGACCGCGCGGGTAGGTTGCCCACCCGCGTTACCACCCCCGAACGCCGGAGACCGATATGGCCAAGCTCTCATCGCTCGAGGACCTGCTCGTCCACGAGCTGCAGGACATCTACCATGCCGAAGGGCAGATCCTGAAAGCGCTCCCCAAGATGGTCAAGGCCGCCTCCCACCCCGAGCTGAAGACCGCCTTCGAGGAGCACCGGGTCCAGACCGAAGGCCAGGTGAAGCGTCTGGAACAGGCCTTCAAACTGCTCGGGGTCCCTCTCAAGGGGAAGAAGTGCGAGGGTATGGCGGGCCTCCTGGAGGAGGGCAAGAAGACCATGGAGGAGGATGCCGAGCCGAACGTGCTGGACGCCGCCCTGATCGCCGCTGCGCAGAAGGTAGAGCACTACGAGATCGCCGCCTACGGCTGCGTCTGCACCTACGCCGAAATGCTGGGTTACGACCAGCTGCACGACCTGCTGGGCCAGACGCTGGACGAAGAGGAGGAAACGGACCAGCGGCTCAGCGCGCTGGCCGAAAGCGTGGTCAACCTGGACGCCGAGAATGTCGGCGGGCAGGAGGAAGAGGAGGAGCCCTCGCGCTAGTCGCCGGCCGGAAGTGGGGCCCTCGCGACCGGGCCGGGTGCCGGGCCGTCGATGACGACCCGGCGCTGCTCCCGCCGGAGCGCCAGGCGGACCCGGAGGAGGAGGACCGTCGCTACGATCCCGAGCCCCAGCACCAGTCCCCACCACAGGCCCGCCGGGCCGATGCCCAGTCGGATCCCCAGCCAGTAGCTCACCGGCAGGCCGATCAGCCAATAGCCCACCAGGTTCACCTGCATGGCGACCCGGGTTTCTCCGAGTCCGCGGAGGATGCCACCCGCCACGGTCTGGGTTCCGTCGAAGACCTGGAACACGCCTGCCAGAGGAATCAGCGTGGCGGCGATCAGGATGACCTCCGGATCGGGCGTGTAGAGCCGGGCGAGGCCCAGGGGAGCCGAGAGGAACAGGACCGCGGTGCCGCTCATGAACCCGATGCCACAGAACAGGGCCGATGCGGCCGACCCGCGGACGGCCCGGGGGTCGCGGCGGCCAACTGCCTGACCCACGAGCACGGACGCGGCGTCCGCTACCCCGAGCGGGACCATGAAGGTGAGCGACGCGAGATTGATGGCGACCTGATGGCCCGCCATGGGCATCGTGCCCAACCAGCCCATCATCAGGGCGACCAGGGCGAAGGCCCCGAACTCGAAGAAGTACTGGCAGCCTATGGGCAGGCCAAGGCGCAGCATCCGGGCAAGCGGCGCCGGGCTCCAGATCTCCGGCCGCAGAGGGCGGAGATAGTGCGCAACACGACGCCAGGCGAGGCCGAGCAACAGGAGGGCGAGCACCCACCGGCTCGCTGTGGTGGCCCAGGCCGAGCCGACGACCCCCAGGGCGGGCGCCCCCAGTCGCCCGAAGATCAGCATCCAGTTGAGCAGGGCGTTTCCGAGGTTGGCGACGACGATTACCACCAGGATGGGAGCGGTCACCCGCATGGACTGGAGACTCTGCCGCAGCACCACGAACAGGAAGAACGGGAAGACACCCGGGGCGAGATGAACGGCATAGGCGGCCGCGAGCGGGACCACGTCGGCGGGCTGCCGGAGCAGCACCATGAAGGGCTCGGCCGTCAGGAGCAGGAGAGCGGCGGGAACGGATAGAATGGCCGCCAGCAGGACCCCCCGCTGCATGCCGCGCGCTATCCCGGGGCCATCGCCGGCGCCCACCGCCTGGGCGACGACCGGGTCGAGCACCATCAGGGTGCCCATGCCGAAGACCGCGAGGCCGAAGAAGTAGAGGCTTCCGAGCGCGACCGCGGCCAGGGCCTGGGGCGAGACCCGCCCGACCATGATCGTGTCCACGACTCCCATGGCCATCATGCCGACCTGGATCACCACCACCGGAGCGGCGAGCCGGAGCATGGCGCGTAGGTCGGCCCGCCGGGGGAGGTACCGGCGGGGGGTGAGTGCCGGGGCAGTCATTCAGGAACGGCGGAGAGTCGAGGGCTCGTCCAGGTCCCTAGGCCGGGCCAGGAGCCGTTCGGCGAACTCGACCCGCTCGACGAGCTCCGCCACCTCGGCCCGGAGCGCTTCCATCTGGTCGAGCAACGCCTCGGCGGGGCCTTCGGCGGCGTAGGCGTACTCGGGGTCCCACCGGGAGACCAGTCTCCCCTGCGCGTCGCGGAACGATCCAGCGGCCACCAGGATCAGGTCGTAGAGATACCAGATCCCCGCACCCCCAAGGGTGGCGCACATGAGGATGCCGGTACGGGTCTTGCCGACGTAGAATCGGTGAGCCCCGAAGGGCCCCAGCAGCGCCGCCATCGCGAGGGCGACACCCCGGGACCGGGGCGAAGGGACGGGGGAATCGGCGGAAGCGGTCATGGCGACTCAATATACCGCAGCGCGCCTGGCAGGGATCGAACCTGCAACCACCGGCTTAGAAGGCCGGTGCTCTATCCAATTGAGCTACAGGCGCAGGGAGAAAGAAACTACGGGCCACCGGCCCGCGTAAGGGCGGTCGCCTTCCCCCCGCATCACCGATTTCGGAGGCCGGGTGACCCGGTTGACGTTGTTCCTCGCCGCGCTCCTCGTCCCAGCTCCCGCCGGCCACCGAGCCGATCCGCCACCCACGGGACAGGAGCTGATCGCCCGGATGCACGATCGGTACGCGGGCCGCTGGTACCGCACCCTCACCTTTGTGCAGACCACGACCCTCCCCGATGGCCGGGTCGAGACCTGGTACGAGGCGATCTCTGCCCCCGGCAAGCTCCGGATCGACATCGCGCCACTGGACAGCATGCACGCGCTGTTCTTCCGGAGCGACTCGATGTACGAGGTCCGTGACGGTAAGGTGGTCCGAAGCGAGGCGCGGATCCACCCGCTCATGGTGCTGGGCTTCGACGTCTACCATCAGCCCGTGGCCCAGACGGTGCGGAAGCTGGAGGCGCTGGAGTTCGACCTAACGGAGGTCCACGAGACGACCTGGGAAGGCCGGGCGACCTGGGTGGTCGGCGCGGAGCGCGGAGACACCACCAGCCCCCAGTTCTGGATCGACGAGGAGCGGCTCTATTTCGTGCGCAGCCTGGAGCCGGCGCCGAACAGGCCGGAGGTGACGCTCGACACCCGATTCGGCGGATATCGACCTATGGGAGGGGGCTGGCTTGAAATGGAAGTGGTCTTCCACGCCAACGGGAGGGTCCGGGTCACCGAGGAGTACGCCGATCCCGAGATCGACGTGCATCTGGACCCGGCGCTGTTCGATCCTTCACGCTGGACCCCGCCGGGCTGGATCAGCGCCCGGTCGCGCTGACTCGGAGGGTCACACCCCGAGCAGCCGCGTCATGACGATCCAGACCAGGAGCGGCACGAGTACCGTGATGCCGATCCGCCGCAGGGTCAGCTCGCTGATGCCCCAGAGTATCGGAAGCCGGTGGCCGCAGAGCGGGCAGGAGAGCCCGCCGCCATCGGTCTGAAATCCGCACTGCGCACACGTCCGCATAACACCAATCTCAGGACGGCAGGCGGACGTCAGCGTGCGGGGCCACCCCCGCGACCGTTGCCGCCGTTACCGCCGTTGTTCCCGTCGTTGCCGTTGCCGCCACCGTTGCTGCCGTCCCCGCCGCCGTTTCCCTTCCCGTTCCCCTGATTCCCCTGGCCGTTGCCGCCACCGCGGCCGGCGCTCCCGCCCTGGCCGCCGGTGCCGGTGTTGCCGTCAGACCCATCGACGGGATCCGCGGGCGACGGGCAGGCAGCGTCCCGGCCCATCCCGCAGGCGACCGCATCGAGCCGGGCCCGGGTCTCGTCGTAGGCCGCTCCGACCCCGTTCCGCAGGGCAACCAGGATCGCCATCAGGCCGATCCCGGCCAGGGCCAGAATGACGGCGTACTCGACCAGGGCCTGTCCCGCGCGGGAGCGGAGAAGGTGTCGGCGCATGGCTGTCCTGTCGTGGGTGTCGGGGTCCGCCGTGATAGCTGGGCGGCCCACCGGCCCGGGCAGGAACAGTGCCAGGCGCAGGGCCAAGGTCCCGACGACCGGCGCAATTCCGGGCAGGAACATACCGTGATGACCTGGCGGCCGCCACAGGCCGGTCCGAGCGCAGGAATTCCCGGGTTGGGGCAGGACAGGGGAAGTGAGCGAACGGGAGGGCGATGCGGATCGGGGCGCCGGGATTCGAACCCGGGACCTCCTGCTCCCAAAGCAGGCGCGCTACCGGACTGCGCCACACCCCGCCCACCGCGCGGTCAAGATACTCAAATCGGGCGGTCGGCAGGAGTGAGGGTTCCTTCAATCCTGGTGCAGCCGAGCCACACTGCGGGTGCACCGTGACAGTCCACCGGGCCTCGCCACCAGCCGGCGGCCCGAGGTGGCACCCCGGGGAAAGAGCAGGGACAGGGAGGGCCAGGGCCGACAGCAGGAAGACAGTGTTGGCCCGCAGGAGATGGCCATCCCGGGTGCTACCAGCGGCTCGAAGAGCGCACGGAACAGTTGGTAGCTCACCCCGCCCAGCAGACCGCAGGCGACCGCGGTCAGCGCCTTGGCCGCGGTGAACGGGTCGCCCCCGATCCAGGTGGCGCCGGCGAGGAGGAGGATGTAGCCCGGCGGGTTGTGCCGTCAGGTGTACGGCCGGCCGGCGAGGATCCCTACCGCCTGCGGCGCATACCAGTTGTAGAAGTCGGTCTCGAGATTGAACCGCCGATCTGGTGGAACAGGCCGAACCCGGCGGCGGCGAGGAAGGCAGCCAGGCAAGCCGCCAGCGCGATTCGATCCGCCGCGCGCCCGCTCATCGCGTGGCCGGGTGGCGCCGCAGCGCGTCCGCCAGAGCGCGGAGCGCGCGCCCGCGATGGCTCACCGCGTCTTTCTCCTCCGGAGAGGCCTCCCCGAAGCTCTTCCCCAGGTCGTCGCTCTGGAAATAGGGGTCGTAGCCGAACCCGCCGGTGCCCGTCGGCCGCTCGAGAATTCGCCCGCCGCAGACACCCTCGAAGAACTCCGGCACCGCGCCGTCCTGCCAGACCAGGGCGAGGATGCAGCGGTAGCCAGCGCGCCGGCGCTCGGGCGGGGCGCCAGCCAGGCGGCGGAGCAGCTCGGCGTTGTTGGCGGCGTCCACCTGCTCCGGAGTGCCCCCAGCCCCCGCCCAGCGGCGGGAGCGGACCCCCGGGGCTCCGCCCAGCGCGAGGACCTCGAGGCCGGAGTCGTCCGCCACGGTCGGGAGCTCACTCCGCCGGGCAAAGTGCTCGGCCTTGCGGCGAGCGTTTGACTCGAAGCTCTCGCCCAGCTCCAGCCGGCCCTCGGCCTCGGTGGGGTACAGACCGATATCGTCGGGGAAGACCAGCTCGACACCCGCGGGCTCGAGGATACGCCGAAACTCCCGCTGCTTGCCGGTGCTCCGGGTAGCGGCGAGGAGCTTCACCAGCCGAGGACCCGACGCTGGGCCGCGAACAGCTCGGCGATCCCCCGCTCCGCCAGATCGAGCAGGTTGTCGAACTGGGTGCGAGAGAACGAGTCGTGCTCCCCGGTGCCCTGCACCTCGACGAAGCGCGCCGGATCGAGCATGACCACGTTGGCGTCCACGTGGGCATCGCGATCCTCGAGGTACGCCAGGTCCAGACGCTCCTCGCCGTCCACCACCCCGACCGACACCGCGGCCACCAGCTGCCCGAAGGGCGAAGGGACCCCGGTCCGCTCGGAGAGCCAGGCACAGGCGTCCACCAGGGCGACGCACCCGCCGGTGATGCTCGCGGTCCGGGTGCCGCCGTCCGCCTGGAGGACGTCGCAGTCGATCCGTATGGTGTGCTCGCCGAAGGCCATGGTGGCCATGGCGGCACGGAGCGAGCGACCGATCAGCCGCTGGATCTCCTGGGTGCGGCCGCCGGCGCCATGGCGCTCGCGCGGCGTACGTTCCGCCGTGGCGCGAGGCAACATGGCGTACTCGGCCGTCACCCAGCCCTCGCCGGTGCCCTTCTTGAACGGCGGCACCCCGGCCTCGACACTGGCGGTGCAGTGCACCAGCGTCCCGCCCATCCGGATCAGGCAGGATCCCTCGGCATAGGGATTCGCGTTCCGTTCCAGGACGAGGGGTCGGAGCTGCTGGTTGGTACGGCCGTCAGGTCGAGGCACGGAGACGCTCCACGAGGGCCGAGGTCGAGAATCCCGAGAGGAGAGGCACCCGGACGACCCTCCCACCGCGCGCCTCGACCCAGTCGGCGCCCACGATGCGGTCGCGGGAGTAGTCGGCGCCCTTGACCAGCACGTCGGGTGTGAGCTCGCGGATGAGCTCGAGCGGCGTGTCCTCGTCGAAGAGGACGACGCAGTCCACTGCCGCCAGTCCGGCGACCACGCGGGCCCGGGCCGCCTCGCCGGCGATCGGGCGCCCCACGGCCTTGGCCAGCCGCCGAACGGAGGCATCCGCGTTGACCCCGACCACCAGAGCGGCCCCTTCCCGGCGCGCGGCCTCGAGCAGCTCGACGTGACCGGGATGGAGGAGGTCGAACACCCCGTTGGTGAAGACCACCGGCGCCGCGGCGCCGGCGCGCCAGGCACGAGCGGCCGCACGGTCGCGCACCTTGCCGGCGGTGGACCCGGAGAAGGAGGTCATTCCGCTCCGCGGCCGAACAGGGCCTTGAGGGCCGGCGGCGCGACGAAGGTGGTGGCCATGACCATGAGCAGCACCACGCCGAACATCTCTTCCGACAGGACGCCGGCGCGACGGCCGATGTCGGCGAAAATGAGGCCGACCTCACCCCGCGGCACCATGCCCACCCCGACCACGACCCGGCGGAAGCGCTCCCAGGGCGCCGCCCAGCCGGTGGCCAGCTTGCCCAGGATGGCGAGCAGGGTGATCACGCCGGCGATGGCGAGGGTGGAGCGGGCGGCGGGGTCGGCCGGGTTGAGCAGCGACAGATTCACCGACGAGCCCACGCTCACGAAGAAGATCGGGGTGAAGATGGCGGCCACCGGGCGGACCTCGTGCTCGATGGTATCGAACTGGTTGGTGCCGGAGAGGATCAACCCCGCCGCGAAGCTGCCGATGATGAGCGCGGAGCCGGCGAGATCCGCCAGCGCGGCCAGGCCGAGCGCGAAGGCGACCGAGTAGACCAGGAGCACGTAGCGGACCCGCATCCGGACCACGAGGTCGAAGAGGCGGGGCATCGCGAAGCGCCCGATCAGCACCGCCACCACCAGGAATCCGACCGCCACGGTCAGGGTGCGCAGAACGCCCAGCGCGCTGATGGCCGCACCGGCGGCAATGGTGGACACGACGCTCAGAATGACCAACCCGAGCACATCGTCGATCACCGCGGCTCCGATGATGACGCGCGCCTCCTGGGTATTCATCCGGCCCAGGTCGGACAGCACGCGGGCGGTGATGCCCACGGAGGTGGCGGTGAGGGTCGCGCCCAGGAAGATGGCGGCGGTGTTGATCGCGCCCCCGCTCATGGCGTGGGGGACATAGCGCCAGAAGACGTAGCCCAGCGCGAAGGGGAGGACTACCCCGACGCAGGCGACCGACAGGGACGCGGGACCGACCCGGAACATCTCGCGGAGATCGGTCTCCAGCCCGATCTCGAAGAGCAGCAGGAGGACGCCGAGCTCGGCCAGGGCGTGAATCAGCGCGGCCTCGGTTCCCTCGGCCGGCACGATGCCGAGCGCGCTGGCGCCGAGCAGGACGCCGGCGACCAGCTCCCCCAGCACCGCCGGCTGCCCGATCCGCTCGGCCAGCTCACCGAAGAGCTTGGCGGCAATCAGGATGCAGGTGAGCACCAGGAAGAAGTGGGCGATCTCGATGCCGCCCTCGGCCCCGGTGAGTCCGAGCCCCGCCGCGCCGGCCCCCACGAAGATCAGGAGCCGCCGCGGACTAGAGCGGCGCCTCCGCCCGGGGGTGGAGGGGGAAGCCGTACTTGAAGAGCGGAAGATCGACACTGTCCCGGTACTCGGTCTGGATGGTGATCCGACGCGGCTTGCCCTTTCGCTCGATCCGGAAGTCGGGAGTGAAGCCGAGCAGCGAGTCGGCGGCGGCCTGGAGCCGGCGATCGATCACGTCGTCGGCGGTCGAGGGCGCGAGGCTGGCCTGAAACCGCATGACGTCGAGCAGGCGGTAGTATCGCAGGTACACTTCGCCGATGTGGATTCCATAGTAGAGGGCCGCCACGAAGATCAACAGGGACAGGAGACATCCCAGGCTGCTGCTGCCGCGCCGCCCGCCGCATGGGCTCACCATTGAGACTGAGCCCCTTCCACGATGTTGGTGACCAGCCGGTCGAGCGCCTTCTCCCGTCCATCCGCCTCGCCGCCGGGCTCGTAGTCGCCCTCCAGCAACAGGCCGCTGCGCTGCCAGAGCGGCTTGCCCGCCCGCTGGTCCAGAATTTCGACCGAGACGGTGATCTGCACCAGCCGGCGGGTGACGGTGGGTGTCCGCCCCTCCGCGCCGGTGTAGGCGACCGGCAGGTCGGGCTCGTAGCGGGTGATGGTGCCGCGTACCACGGCGTCGGCCTGGCTCTCGCTCGCCTGCCGCAGTCCCAGCCGACCTTCCACCGCCTCGCGCACCTTGGTCGAGACCTCCTGGGTCAGCGTGGGCTCGGCGGTCTGGTTGTCGAAGGGGAGCACGGCGACAGTCTTGATCGCCGGCGGCAGCCCGCCGCCGGCGAAACCGTAGAGGCATCCGCCGAGCGCGAGCAGGCTAAGGCTGGTGAGGAGCCCAGATATCCGGCGCAAAGTCCGCCCGCGTAGTGGAGAGAAAGGTGAGGTCCAGCCGGGCCGGCACGCTCGGCACGGTCAGCCGCGCCCGCAGCGGCGCGCCGGCGGTATCGAGCGTCGTCTCGGCCCGGCCGACCAGCTCGCCGCCGCGACGCACCTCGGTCACCATCTTCTGCGGCCGGCCCCAGGTGCGCACGTAGGCGATGGTGTCGCCGCCCTCGGCGTACTCCCACGCGGTCGCCCGGTCGTCGCGGATGCCTCGGATCTCGGCACCATTCTCGGGCATCCGGGCCACGCCGAACATGCCCCACATGAGCGGGTAGTTCGGCACCAGTTTCCGGATTGCGTCGGGCGGCTCGGTCCAGAGCGGCTCGTCACCGACCACGGCGGCGGACGAGGCGCCCGAGCCGAACGGGCCGGCGACGTCGAACCGCAGCGAGTCGGGCGGCGCGATCCGGGCGCTGCCCCGCCCGCCCGCGCTCGACTTCTCGTCCCGGAAGAGCCACTTGAACCGATGCAGCCGATGCTCGTTGGGCACGGTGCTCGCCACCCACTGGGCGACCTGGGCCGTGCTGAGCGGCTGAGCCGAAGCCGGGACCACCGCCCCCGGTGCGGTCCGGCAGCCCGCGAGCAACAGAATAAGATATCCGAGCCAGCCGGCCCGGTCAAACAAAAGGCGTTGCGCCATCAGAAGTTAGGGCCGAAGAAGACGGTCAGGAATCCGGGCTTCCGCTGATCCCGGTCGAGGCTGTAGCCGCGAAACCCATCGCTGCTGAACCGGCGGCCGAGGTCCATCCGCAGGACCGCAAGCGGGCCCAGCGCCATCCGGAAGCTAATGCCGTAGCTGCCCAGCAGCGCGCGGTCGCTGGACTGGAAGGTGGCCTTGCCGACGTCGGTGAAGAGCGCCGCCTGAATCTCGGGGAACGAGATGTCTCCGACCGGCGTGCCAAGGGTCAAGTGGGTGAGCAGAGGGAAGCGGACCTCCTGGTTGAACATGTAGGCACGGGATCCGACGATGTAGCCGAACTGCGGGTAGCCCCGCATGGCGAGGGTGCCGCCGATGTTGGTGCGCCGCGGACGGTCGCCGCCGCTGTAGAAGCCGTAACCCCGCAAGGCCCAGGTGCTCCGGCGTCCGAGCCGGAGGTAGTGACGCCAGTCGGCGGTGACCAGATAGCTGTCGAACCGGCTGTTGGTGAAGTCGCTGGAGACACCGGTGGTCAGGCTGAACCGGCCGCCGTCGATCGGACCGCTGGCGAGATAGAGCGAGTTGTCATGCACGTAGCTGAGGAAATGCGAGGCGATCCACCCCACTCGCCGGGGAAGGTCCACCGGCAGGGTGAAATCGGTCCGGTCCGAGTGCTCGGCCACGAAGGTCCCCTCGATCCGGCTGAATCGGCTGATGGGATAGCGCAGCAATCCCAGCGCGCCGTACGCCGTCTCGTCGTAGGCGACGACCCTGTCGCCCTCGAAGTTGCGCCCCTTGGTGCGGAACGCGCCGATCCCCCAGTTGACCCGGCGGGCCCGATTCACGTACACCGCTCCGGCATTGATGTTGTCCACGATGCTGCCGAGCCCCCGTCCCTGGAACGAGCCCAGGGAGGCCACGACCTGATTGTCGTTCAACAGGTCGCTCAGGACAAAGACCGCACCCTGGGCACCGCCGTATCCGGGAATGACCACCGCGTCGCCGGCCGCGAAGTCGAGGGTCAGCCGGCTGCGGTAAGGCTCGCGGCTCGCGAGAATGCTGCCGCTGGTGTCCCCGGGCGCGATCCAGGTCCACCGGCCCGCGGGCTCGGGCTCGCCCAGGGCGAACTCCTCCACCCGCGCCGCACTGTCCACCGGATAGCGGTAGAGATTCCAGCTCAGGTTATGGAACCCTCCGACAAGGAGCCCCGAGCTGTCGGG
>Ga0210102_1000258_pt1 | contig 14627 bp, 13 predicted proteins | sample RushOxbow_ThreeS_4_FD_185563 | JGI IMG/M metagenome (GOLD analysis project Ga0210102, IMG submission 185563) | Wetland microbial communities from San Francisco Bay, California, USA, that impact long-term carbon sequestration -... | ecosystem: Environmental > Aquatic > Marine > Wetlands ...
TGCGAGCGCGCCCTCGACGCGCGCGACGCCCGGTTCGACGGGCTTTTCTTCGTCGGCATCACCACCACCCGGATCTATTGCCGACCGGTGTGCCCGGCCCGGGTGTCGTACCACGACCGGCGCCGCTTCTTCGATACCGCCGCCTCCGCCGAGCGGGCCGGGTTCCGGCCCTGTCTCCGGTGCCGGCCCGAGCTGGCGCCCGGCCGCGCCCTGATCGACGCCGTGCCCAACCTGGCCCGGGTAGCGGCCCTCCGGATCGCCGCCGGTGGGCTCAACGGGCGTGGGGTGGGAGACCTCGCCCACGAGCTCGGCGTGAGCGACCGGCATTTGCGCCGGGTGCTCGAGCGCGAGCTCGGCGTCTCACCTCTGGAGCTGGCTCAGACCCACCGCCTGCTCCTGGCCAAGCGCCTGCTCGCCGACACCTCCCTTCCGGTGACCCGGATCGCCTACACCAGCGGCTTTCAGAGCCTGCGGCGGTTCAACGCGGTGTTCCGGCAGCGCTACCGGCTCAACCCCAGCGCGATCCGCAGGGGACGGACCGACACCGCGGACGGGGCTATGCCGGGGCCGCCGGAGGACCTGGTGCGACTCACCCTCGGCTATCGCGCGCCACTCGCCTGGGACTCGCTCATCGGGCTGCTCCGCCGCGACGCGCTTCCCGGAGTCGAGCTGGTGGAGGGTGAACGGTATTCCCGCACCGTGCGCATCGAGGGCAGGTCCGGGGTGGTGTGCGTCGGTCCGCCGGGCGAGGCAGGGACCTCCCATCTTCGGGTAGGGGTGTCGTCCTCGCTGCTTCCCGCGCTCATGCCGCTGCTCGCGCGTCTGCGGCAGCTCTTCGACCTCGACGCCGAGCCCGCGGCGGTGGATGCGCACCTGGAGCGGACCGGGCTGGGACCGCTGGTCCGCCGGCGGCCCGGGCTCCGGGTCCCCGGGGCGCTCGACGGGTTCGAGGCGGCGCTGCGCGCGCTCCTCGCCGGTCCCCTGCTCGGCGGGCGCATCCTGGCGGCGTTGGGTGATCCGATCGCCACCGGGATTCCCGGCCTCGACCGGCTGGTGCCGGGTGCGGATCGCGTGGTGCGCTCGAGCGCGGCGGATCTGGTCGCGCTCGGGGTCCGTCCGCCTCGCGCCGAGGCGGTCATCGTGGTGGCCCGCTTGCTCGCCGCCGGCACCCTGCGGCTCGAGCCGGGAAGCGACGTGGAGGTCGCGCTGCGCGTGCTCCGCGGGATCGCCGGGATGGACGACCGGCTGGCTACGGCGATCGTCACCCGCGCCCTGCACTGGCCCGATGCCTTCACGGCGTCCGATCGGGCGCTGCAACGCGCGGCCGGGGCGGCGGGCGCACGGGAGCTCCGCGCCCTGGCGGAGCGGTGGCGGCCTTGGCGGGCCTACGCGGCGCTGCACCTGCTGCTCCCGCTCGACCCGGGCGACTGACCCTGGAACTCCCGGGCTCCGGTCCGATCGCGCAGTCGGTACGGCGGGTGCGGCTCGACGGCGGCCAGGCTGTGGCCGAACGGATGCTGGAGGGGGATCGGATCGCCCGGGTCGTGGTGCTGGACCTCGAGCCGGACAGCGCGCGCCTCAGGACGCCGTAGCGCGGCTTCGCTGGTAGACGGTCCGGGCGACGTGCTCCGCGTCCCGTCCCACGCCGTGGATCATCGTGGACGACAGGGCGTAGAGGAAGTGCAGGCCGACGAAGTAGAGCCCCGGCTCGCCCGGCACGATGCCGCGCCGCTGAACCGGTTCGCCCTGGCCATCGAGCACGGGCAGATCGATCCAGGAGAATCCGGGGTAATACCCGGTGCACCAGATGACGTTGGCGACGTCCGGTACCCGCCTGTCCGCGAGCACCGGCCGCCCCTTCCGCACGCCCTCGGTTCTCGGCACCCGCTCGACACCGGCGGCCGCGAGGTCCCGGGACTTGACCCGGATCAGCGGCCCGCTCCGCGATACGACCGAGGGTCGCGCCTTCCGGCCCAGCGGCGTGTCCGTGGTGAGGACCCGGTGGAACACCCCCCGGAGGACCAGGCGGACCACTCCGGCCCGATAGGCGATCCCGTCGATCCGGAACGGGAGATGGCCGGGGTGTCGCCCCGAGAGCAGCGTCCGGTATCCGCGGCGAGCGGTCTCCAGCGCGATTTCGGCCCCCGAGTTCGCCGCCCCCACCACCAGGACCTCGCCGTCGCGGAGCTGTGAGGGGCTGCGGTACTCGCTGGAGTGAAGCTGGACGATCCCGGCCGCGAGCGCATCCGCGAAGGCCGGCACCCGCGGCTTCTGGTAGGTCGCCATCGCCACCACCACGTGCCGTGCCTCCCATCGCCGCGGGCCGGCCTCCACCAGGTCTCGACCGGCAGCCGGAATCGGGCCGCGTACTTCTCCAGGTAGCCCGCCATCTCGTCCTTCGTGGGAAAGGCACGCCGCTCGTCCGGGTACGGCATGCCGTCCAGGCCGTCGAACCGCGCCGGGGTGAAGAGACGGAGCGAGTCCCACCGCTGCCGCCGGGAATCCCCGATCCTCGGATTCGCCTCCGGGATCACGCACTCGATCCCGAGGCGATCCAGGTGATACCCAACCGAGAGGCCGGCCTGGCCCCCGCCGATCACCACGACCGGTACCGGTATCGGCTCCGATCGTCCACCGTTCTCACTCACTGGGCATTCCCTCCGTGCGTGCGCGCATGATCGATAGTAACGCGATGTCCGGGCCCCCGCCCGTCGCTCGCCCCGGCACGAGTCCGGCAGTAAGATTCGCTTGCGTTCGCTCACTCACGACCCCCACCGGAGCCCCTACATGCAGGCCATAGTCTCCACCTTCCGCCGGGCGGCGCCGCTCGCCGCCGCTCTCGCCATCCTCGCGGGCTGTGCCTCGGTCACCCCGATCGGCGAGCTGCTCAACAACTCCTCCAAATACAACGGAAAGACGGTCCGGGTGAAGGGCGAGGTCACCAGGTCGGTGGGCGCGATAGTGGCGGGCGGCTACCAGCTCAAGGACGACACCGGCACCCTCACCGTGGTCTCCGAAGGCAGCAGCCCGCCGCCGCAGGGAGCCAAGGTGGGGGTGAAGGGCGTGTTCCAGTCGCTGGTGACCCTGGGGACCCGGAGCCTGGCGGTGCTGCGGGAGGAGGAGCGGTTCAACCCCTGACCGGACCGTTCGCCGGGCGGACCTTTCTCATCACCGGCGCCAACTCGGGCATCGGCAGGGCCCTGGCCGAGGCGTTGGCGGCCGGGGGCGGGCGCGCCGTTCTGGCCGCCCGCTCGGAGGAGCGCACCCGCCCGGTGCTGGAGGGGATCCGGGCCCGCCGGCCTCTCGCCGAGCCCCGGTTCCTGCCGCTCGACCTGGCCGAGCTGGAATCGGTCGAGCGCGCCGCGGAGGCGGTGCTGCGCGAGGGCGGCCTGCTCGACGTGCTGGTCAACAACGCCGGCGTCGCTGGGACGGCCGGGCTGAGCCGTGACGGGTTCGACCTCACCTACGCCACCAACCACATCGGGCCCTTCCACCTCACCAACCTCCTGCTTCCGGCCCTGCGGCGCGCGCCCCAGGGGCGCATCGTCAACGTCGCCAGCATCGCGCACCGGCAGGTGAAGGCGATCGACTGGTCTCTGCTCGAACGCCGCACCGCACCGAGGCGGGCCCGCTTCGGCGATTACGCCGTGACCAAGCTGATGAACGTGCTCCACGCGAAGGAGCTGGCGCGGCGGCTCGCCGGCACCGGGGTGACCACCTACGCCCTTCACCCCGGCGGGGTCGCGTCGAACATCTGGCGCGCGGTGCCGCAGCCGTTCCAATGGCTGCTCAAGCTGTTCCTGGACTCGAACGAGGAAGGCGCCCGGACGCCGCTCCACTGCGCCACCGCGCCGGAGCTGGCCACCGCCACCGGACGCTACTACGACAAGTGCCGAGAGGCAGCGACCAACCCGCTGGCCGGCGACCCGGGCCTGGCGGCCGAGCTCTGGGCCAGAACGGAGGCGGTGCTCGCCCGGTCTTGACAAAACGTGTTGATAACACATATTTACCACATGCCGATCCGGGAGCGAATTCAACAGACGCGGGCCTTCCCCAGCGTGGTGGACGAGGCGGTGGTCAGCTTGGCCGTGGCGGCCGACCACCTGGACCAGGCCACCGAGGCGGTGTGCCAGCGGCACCGGATCACGGGAGACCAGTACAACGTCCTCCGGATCCTGCGCGGGGTCCATCCGGGCGGACACCCCCGCTGCGAGGTGGCCCGGCGGATGATCCACCGGTCGCCCGACGTGACCCGGATGCTTGACCGGCTCTGCCGCCAGGGGCTGGTCCGCCGCGGCCGCAACCCGGAGGACCGGCGGGAGTCGATCGCCAGGATCACCGGGGCCGGTCTCGAGCTGCTGGACCGGGTAGACCCGGAGCTGCGGGCCGCCCTGGCGGCCTTCACCGCGCCCCTCGACCCCAGCCAGCTGCGCCGGCTCGTCCGGCTCTGCGACGCGCTGGTGCCCTGACGGTACGGCGGTACGGCGGTACGGCGGTAGGATGGGCCCAGGAGCCAACGTTTCGCCGTATCGCCTAAACGTGTTGTCAACACCTTTCTAGGAGAAGAAGATCATGGCCGACAAGAAGATCATCGCGGTGGTCGGCGCCACCGGCGCCCAGGGTGGCGCGCTGGTCCGCGCCATCCTGGCCGACCGCGACGGGCCCTTCGCCGCTCGCGCCCTCACCCGGAATCCCGAGTCGGAGAAGGGCCGCGCTTTGGCCGCGGCCGGCGCCGAGGTGGTGGCGGCGAACCTGGACGACCTGGCCAGCCTGGAGCGCGCTTTCGCAGGAGCCTACGGTGCCTTCTGCCTCACCAACTTCTGGGAGCATTTCTCGCCCGAGCGCGAGCTGGCCCAGGCCGCGAACATGGCGCGCGCGGTCAAGGCCGCCGGCGTCCAGCACGTGATTTGGTCCACCCTCGACGACACCCGCAGACTGGTCCCGCTCGACGACGACCGGATGCCCACGCTGATGGGCAAGTACAAGGTGCCCCACTTCGACGCCAAGGGCGAGGCGGACCACTATTTCCGCGACCAAGGCGTGCCCACCACCTTCCTGGAGACGGTGTACTACTGGGAGAACCTGATCTTCTTCGGTGCCGGCCCGCAGAAAGGGCCCGACGGGAAGCTCGCGATCGCCTTCCCCATGGACGACAAGAAGCTCCCCGCCATCGGGGTGGAAGACATCGGCAAGGTGGCCTACGCGATCTTCAAGCGGGGGAAGGAGTTCATCGGGAAGACGGTGGGCATCGCGGGGGAGCACCTGTCGGGCGCCGAGATGGCGGCGGCGCTCACCCGGGCGCTGGGGCGGGAGATCCGGTTCAACCCGGTGACGCCGGAGGTCTACCGCAACTTCGGCTTCCCCGGCGCGGACGACATGGGCAACATGTTCCAGTTCAAGCGCGACTTCAACGACTACTACCGGAAGTCGCGGAACGTGGATTTCACCCGCAGCCTGGTACCCGACCTCCAGAGCTTCGAGACCTGGCTGAGCCGGCACAAGAACGAGATCCCGATTCCGGCCTGAGCCCTGATGGGGTCAGCGTCCGGCGAAGCGCCGCTCGGCCTCGGCCCTGACCTGGTGGACCATCGCCCGGCGAATCAGCACGACGCCGGGCGACACCATCGCCCAGTAGCGGCGGAACCGCGTCCGGGCCTCCTCGTCGGTGGCGGCGGCGCGGGTCTCGGTGAGGAACTCGGACGTCTCGGCCCCGAGAGGGTCCACCTGCAGGGTCCAGGCGATCTTGACGTAGCGGGGCTCGGAGAACTCGCGGAAGCGCTCGGGGGCGACGCCCTCGAACTGCACGTCGGACTCCCAGGGCCGGGTCACCGCGCCCAGCGCCATCCCCTGCCCCGGCTCCTCCGCCAGTACCACCCACCCCAGATCGAGCGCCTGCTCGAGGAACGGACGCGGCGACCGGTGCGGCGACCGGGTGCCGCGCATCATCAGCTCGCGGCCCCGGAAGACCGCGCGCACCAGGCGGGAGCGGCCGAGGTCGAGGTCCTGCGCCGCGGCCCAGGTCAGCTCCGCGGGCGCTCCCACCCGGGTCCGATGACGCTCGGCGATATCGGGCTGCGGCAGGAAGGGGTCGAGCAGCCGATTGGGCCGGGACGGCGGCTTGCCGTAGCGGTACCAGGTCCGCGCCAGGTACCCCAGCTCCACCAGCGCGGCCCCGGCGGCCAGGCCGCCGGCCAGCCGCCCGGCCCGTCGCAGGGTCTTCGTCATAGGGTCGCCTCCGGTGGGCTGGCTCAGGGCGCCACGTAGATCTCCCCGCCCCGCTCCCGGAACTCCGCCGCCTTGCGCTCCATCTCCGCCGCGTACTCCCGCACGTCCTGGGTGATCTTCATGGAGCAGAACTTCGGGCCGCACATCGAGCAGAAGTGGGCCAGCTTGGCGCCCGCGGCCGGCAGGGTCTCGTCGTGGTAGGCCCGCGCGGTCACCGGGTCGAGGGCTAGGTTGAACTGGTCCTCCCAGCGGAAATCGAATCGCGCCCGGCTGAGCGCGTCGTCCCATTCCCGCGCGCGGGGATGGCCCTTCGCCAGATCGGCGGCATGGGCGGCGATCTTGTAGGCGATCACCCCCGCCTTCACGTCGTCCCGATTGGGGAGACCGAGGTGCTCCTTGGGCGTGACGTAGCAGAGCATCGCGGTGCCGTACCAGCCGATCATCGCCGCGCCGATGGCGCTGGTGATGTGGTCGTACCCCGGGGCGATGTCGGTGGTGAGCGGGCCCAGGGTGTAGAAGGGGGCCTCGTCGCACCAGGCGAGCTGCTTGTCCATGTTCTCCTGGATGAGGTGCATGGGAATGTGCCCCGGCCCCTCGTTCATCACCTGGACGCCGTGCTCCCACGCGATCCGGGTGAGCTCCCCCTGGGTCCGCAGCTCGGCGAACTGGGCCTCGTCGTTGGCGTCGGCGATGCTGCCGGGGCGGAGCCCGTCGCCCAGCGAGAAGGAGACGTCGTACGCCGCCATGATCTCGCAGATCTCGCGGAAGCGGGTGTAGAGGAAGCTCTCCCGGTGGTGAGCCAGACACCACTTGGCGATGATCGAGCCGCCCCGGGAGACGATGCCGGTGACCCGGTCGGCGGTGAGCGGCACGTAGCGGAGCAGCACCCCCGCGTGCACGGTGAAGTAGTCCACGCCCTGCTCCGCCTGCTCGATCAGGGTGTCGCGGTAGACCTCCCAGGTGAGGTCCTCGGCTACCCCGCCGACCTTCTCCAGCGCCTGGTAGATCGGCACCGTCCCGATCGGCACCGGCGAGTTCCGGATGATCCACTCGCGGGTCTCATGGATCTGCTTCCCGGTCGAGAGGTCCATCACCGTATCGGCGCCCCACAGGGTGGCCCAGCGGAGCTTCTCCACCTCCTCCTCGATGGAGGAGGTGACGGCGGAGTTGCCGATGTTGGCGTTGATCTTCACCTGGAACCGACGGCCGATGATCATCGGCTCCAGCTCGGGATGGTTGATGTTGGCCGGGATGATGGCCCGGCCCCGGGCCACCTCGCTCCGGACCAGCTCCGGCTCCATCCCCTCCCGGAGTGCCACGAACTCCATCTCGGGGGTGAGGTCTCCGCGGCGGGCGTAGTGCAGCTGGGTTATGGGGCCGACGCCCTTCAGGGCGGAACGGCGGAACGCCACGTCTCGTTCCCCGACCCACACCTTCCGCGCCGCCGGCAGCCCCTCCCGGGGATCGTGGCCGCGCGGCCCGCTGGTGTCGTAGACCCGAAGCGGCGGCTCGCCGCCGGAAAGCGTGATCTCCCGCATCGGCACCCGGATGCCGCGCGGACCCTCGAGGTAGACCTTGCGCGAGCTGGGGAAGGCAAAGTCGTAGAGGTCGGCGAGGGCAGCTGGGCGGGGGGGCAGCGTGGCGGTCATGTGGGCTCCCGGTAAGGCGATGGGAGCGAGGGGGGCGCCGGGGCGCCCGCGCCGCGCTCCCTTCGCCGGTATCAGCCGGATCAGGTTCCAAGGGTGCGATCTCAATCGGGCCGGGCCCGATGCCCCTGGCGGCACTTCGAAGTCTAAAGCCCCGTCCGGCAGACGCCACTGCCTCCGATCCTGTCGGTCCCTGCCGAATCCGTTATGGCCGGGGACGGGTCTGACTGCGGGTGCGGTTGACAACCCGGTGGCTGCCCGCTAGCCTCACCGTATGATCATGCATGGCGCCGTATCGTCCCGGTCGCACCGCCTCCCGCTCCGCGCGGCGGCGGCGTGTTGTTGTATGGCCGGTGTTCACCCCGACGGGACGACCTAGCGGCGCGCCGTACACGCAGTCTGCAGTGCCAGCCCGCAGGTGTTCCCTGCGGGCTTTTTCGTTTTCGGCATCGGAGTGGGGACGACAGCGACGGGAGCGGTGATGCACATCGTCAGGGACTCGGAGGACGAGATCGGAGAGGACTCCCCGCCGGAGCGGATCGTGGCCTGGGTGCTCGACCGCTTCGCGGGCCGGGAGGTGGTGGTGACGACCTCGTTCGGGATGGAGGGATGCGCGCTCATCGACATGGTGGCGGCGCACGACCGTCCGGTCCGGGTGGTCTATCTCGACACCATGTTCTTCTTCCCGGAGACCCATCGGCTCCGGGAACGGATGCAGGAACGGTATCCGCACCTGCGGTTCGAGAACCGGGGCACCACCCTCACGCCAGCGGAGCAGGAGCGCCGCTTCGGCCCGGAGCTCTGGCGCCGCGATCCCGACGCCTGCTGCCGGTTGCGCAAGGTCGAGCCGATGGCCGCGGCCCTCGCCGGCGCCGACGTCTGGGTGACCGGACTCACCCGGGCCCAGTCGGCCAGCCGCGCGGGTATCGAGGTGGTCGCCTGGGACTGGCAATACCAGCTGGTGAAGGTGAACCCGCTGGCCGGGTGGACCCGGGCGCTGGTGTGGGACTACGTGCGCCGCCGCGGCGTGCCCTACAACGACCTGCACGAGCGCGGCTACCCCACCGTGGGATGCACCCACTGCACCCGACCCGTGCCGGGCAGCCGGGTCGGCGAGTACAGCCGGGACGGCCGCTGGACCGGCGAGCACAAGACCGAATGCGGACTGCACCTCGGGCCCACGGCCGGGCGCTCCCTCAACCGGGCCCAATCATGACCCCGAAGCCTCCCTCCAAGGTCGAGCTCGCCAAGCGGCAGGGACGCCATCTCCGCGGCTCCATCGGCGACACGCTGGCGTCGGACGCCACCCATTTCGGCCACGACGACGTCCAGCTGCTCAAGTTCCACGGTACCTACCAGCAGGACGACCGCGACCAGCGGCGCGAGCGGGAGGCCGCGGGGCTGGAGAAGGCGTACGCCTTCATGGTGCGGGTCGCGATCCCGGCGGGCGCGGTGACGGCCGAGCAGTACCTCGCGCTGGAGGAGCTGGCCGACCGGCACGCCAACGGAACCCTGCGGGTCACCACCCGGCAGGGCTTCCAGCTCCACGGCGTGCTCAAGTGCGACCTCAAGGCGACCATCGCCGGGGTGAACCGCAAGCTGCTCACCACCCTCTCCGCCTGCGGCGACGTGCAGCGCAACGTGATGGGCTGCGCCGCGCCGCTGGGCGACGCCGATCACGCCGAGGTCCGGCGGGTGGCCGAGGAGCTGGCGCGCGAGCTCAGGCCCGGCTCGGGGGCCTATCACGAGATCTGGCTCGACGGCGAGAAGCAGCTCTCCACCGGGGCGGAGGAGCCGTTCTACGGCGAGCACTATCTGCCGCGGAAGTTCAAGGTGGCCGTGGGGCTCTCCACCGACAACTGCGTGGACATCTGGGCCCAGGACGTGGGGCTCCTCACCGTCGTCGAGAGCGGCCGTCTGACCGGATACAACCTGCTGGTGGGCGGCGGACTGGGCATGACCCACCACAAGGGCGACACCACCGCGCGGCTGGCCGAGCCGCTCGGGTTCGTCCCGCTGGAGCACGGGGTCGAGGCGGTGCGTCTGGTCGCCGCGATCTTCCGCGACCACGGCAACCGTTCGGACCGGCGGCACGCCCGGCTCAAGTACCTCCTGGCCGAGTGGGGAATCGGCCGCTTCCGCGAGGAGTTCCAGCGCCGGGCCTCCTTCAGCCTCAGCCCGGCGATCCCGCTTCCGCGGCTCCCCTTTCACGACCACCTCGGCCGCCACCGCCAGGCCGACGGCCGCTGGTTCTACGGCGTATTCGTGCAGAGCGGCCGGATCGAGGACACCCCGGGTCACCGGCTCAAGACCGCGCTGCACGAGATCGCCGGGCGGTATCGGCCGGGCATCCGGCTCACCGGGCAGCAGAACCTGCTGCTCACCGACCTGGAGGCCGCCGCGGTGGAGGAGGTCGAGGCGACTCTCCGACGGCACGGCGTCACACCCGCCGTGGAGCTCGCGGCGGTGCGCCGGTATTCGATGGCCTGCCCCGCCCTGCCCACCTGCGGCCTGGCGGTGGCGGAGTCGGAGCGCGCCATCCCGGCCCTGCTCGACCGCCTGGAGACCGAGCTGGAGACGCTGGGACTCCGGAACGAGCCGCTCACCGTGCGGATGACCGGCTGCCCCAACGGCTGCGCCCGGCCCTACACGGCCGACATCGCCCTCGTGGGCCGCTCGCTCGGGCTGTACAACGTGTACGTGGGAGGCGGGCTGGCCGGCGACCGTCTGGTGGACCTGTACCGCGCCGACGTGCCGCAGGAGGAGATCATCGAGACCCTGCGGCCGCTGCTGGCGCGGTGGGCGACCGAGCGCCGGCCGGGCGAAGGGCTGGGCGACTGCTACCAGCGGCTCATGGGCCTCCGAGCCGTGCGCTCGACGGTGACCGGGCGGGAGCTGCCCACCATCGACCGGCTCGCGGTGGCGGTGGCGCCGTGAGCTGGGGCGCGCTGGTACTGGCCGCCCACGGCTCGCGACGGGACCCCGCGGCCAACGGGCTGGTCCGGCGCCTGGCCCAGGCGGTGCGCGCGCGCCGGCTGTTCCCCGAGGTCGCCGTGGCATTCCACCAGGGCGAGCCCGGCTTCGACGCGGTGCTCGACGAGCTCGAGTCCGATGCGGCCACCGTGGTGCCGGTCATGACCAGCGAGGGGCACTTCAGCCGCCGCGTGTTGCCGGCCGCGCTCGCCCGCAACCGCCGCCACGGCAGCCTCCGCCTGGCGCTGGCCCCGCCGGTGGGCACTCATCCCTCGATCCCCTCGCTGGTGGCGCGCCGGTTGACCGAGCTGCTGCGGGAGCACCGGCTCGAGCGGGAGACCACCTCGCTCCTGCTGGTGGGGCACGGCACCCGGCGCCACACCACCAGCCGCGACAGCACGCTCCGCCTCGCGGCCGCGCTCGAGGCCCGGGGCGCCGCGGGGCAGGTCCTGGCCGGGTTTCTCGACGACGACCCCGGCATTCCGGCCGCGGCCGCGGAGGCCGCCTTCGGCACCGTCGTCGTGATACCGTTCCTGATCGGCGGCGGTTCCCACGCCCTGGAGGACATTCCCTCGGCCCTCGCCCCGGTCGAGGCGGCCGGACGCCGAGTGGTGGTGGATCGGCCGATCGGCGAATCGCCGGCACTGGTGGACCTGATCGTGGACCTCGCCCGGCGCCATCCCCCGCCGCGCCGCGGCGCGCCTGGGTCCGCATCCCGGCGTCGGCGGGGCCCGGCCGGGAGAGTCCACCTGGTGGGCGCCGGGCCGGGCGACCCCGGGCTGATCACCGCCCGGGGACTCGACCTCCTCCGGCGCGCCGACGTGGTCATCCACGACCGCCTGGTCGGCCCCGAGCTGCTGTACCAGGCCCGCGGCGATGCCGAGCTGCTGGACGTGGGCAAAGGACCGGGGCTCGCGCCCCTGGGCCAGCAGGAGATCAATCGACTCCTGGTGGACCGGGCGCGCCGCGGGCTGGACGTGGTCCGGCTCAAAGGCGGCGATCCGTTCGTCTTCGGGCGGGGAAGCGAGGAGCTGGCGGCGTGCCGCGCGGCCGGCGTCGCCTGCGACGTGGTGCCGGGGGTCTCGAGCGCGATCGCGGGACCGGCGGCGGCGGGGATCCCGGTCACCGCCCGCGGTGTGGCCCGCTCGTTCGCGGTGGTTACCGCGCATCACGCCGGCGGCGAGGGCGAGGCCGATCCAACCCCGGTGGCCGGCGCGGACACGATCATCGTCCTGATGGGCCGCGCCGGGCTCGGCCGGTTCGCGGAGCGACTGGTGGGGGCCGGGCGCCACCCCGACACTCCTGCCGCCTGCGTGCAGGCGGCCACCACGCCCGCCCAGCGGGTCACGGTCGCGACCCTGGGCACCATCGCCGCCGCGGCGGAGCGGGACGGGCTGGAGTCGCCGGTGGTGACGGTGATCGGTGAGGTGGTAGCCGGGGCCCGCGGGGCCGACCTGGCCCCCTGGCTCGACCTGGCAGCGGGGGCCTGACTAGCTCCGGCGCGCCTTTCCGGTGGGACGCACGACGAGCACCGGGAGCTCGGCGCCGCGGATCAGCTTGTCCGCCACGCTGCCGAGGACCAGCCGCCTGACCCCTCCCCGGCCATGGGTCGCCAGCGCCACCATGCGGACGGTTGCAGCCTTGCTCGCGTCCAGCACGGTTTCCGCGGGATTGCCGCCCAGCGCCGCCACGGCGGTGGCGCGGACTCCCTCCTCCCGCAGCCGCTCCGCCACACCATCCAGATAGTCCTGGGCATCGTCCCGGGCGGCCGCGGTCAGCTCCTCGTCGAAGCCCTGGGGGAACGGGAGGGCGGGATCGGTGGCGAGGACTACCGGCGGGACCACCTGGAGCAGGGCGACCGGGGCATCGAAGACCCGGGCGATCCCGGCCGCGGGGGGCAGCACCGCCTCGGCCAGTCCGGAGCCGTCCAGCGGAACCAGCAGCTCACCGTCCGCGAACATCGCCGGCACGGCGGGCCCGCCTTCTACCGGGCGCACCAGGAGGAACGGAATCTGCAGAGTTCGGAGCATCTCGTCCGCCACGCTGCCGAGCCAAGCCCGCTGCAGCGGGCCCCGGCCATGGGTGCTCATCACCACCAGATCGGCACCGCAGTCGGTCACGTACTCGAGCAGGGTCCGCGCCACCGGCCCGTCCAGCACCGCGGTGGCCACCTGGATCCGGCTCACCCGCCGGACGTGCGCCGCGTGGCGGCGGAGATAGTCCCGCTCGGAGCGGCGCATGGCGAGCTCGACCCGGGTGAAGAGCCGGGCGGCCTCGTCGCTCCACACCGGCGGAGGCGACCGATGCACCAGCACCAGCCGGAGCTTCGCCCTGGACGCGGCCGCGAGGGCCGTGGCCCAGGGCAGGGCCGCCTCGCCGAACGGCGAGCCGTCGAGCGGGACCAGGATCGAGCGGAACGGCGGAGGCCTACGCGCCATGAGTCTGGGCCTCGCTCGCGATGGCGCTGAACGCGCGCCGGCAATCCTCGGTCAGGTCGTCCCAGCGGAGGTGCCCCATATCCTGCTCCACTTCCTCGCACCACAGATCCAGCGCGCGGAGCAGCCGGTCGGCGATGCCGGCGAACTCGGCCTCGCGCTGGCACAGACCGGTCTGGTACTCGGCGTGGGTTCCCAGCAGGTCGAGCAGCTCCGACAGGGCCCAGAGCCGGTTCTCCTGGGCGGCGTCGAGACAGCCGCGGACGCAGTTAAGGGCGGCCAGCTCCCGGGTAAGCCGCTCGCTGAACGAGGTGTTGAGGTAGCGCACGGCGGTCCAGCGAATCCATATGCCGGCGCCCGGATGCCGGGCCGGCTCGAGCACGACCCTGGCCTCCTCCCGCCAATCGGCATGCACCTGGCGCAGGAACGGGAGCAGCACCGAGCTGCTCCAGACCTCCGGCACCCCGGGTGAGAGCGCAGTGATGCCCTTCATGGGGACCGCCCCCCGGCCCGCGGATGGGCGTGGTTCCATCCGAGCAGGGCGTAGAGCGGGCAGAATCCCGTGATGGCGGTGCCGAACGGGATCAGCCCGATCAGGGTGAAGTACTGCAACGGCGGCTCGAGCGCGCCGTAGAGGCCGAGGATCGCGATGCCCGCCAGCAGGCGGAAGAGACGGTCCCCGGTGCTCATGTTGCGGGTCGTCATGGGCGAACTCCTTTCCGCCGCCAGATCAGAGCGGCACGGTCAGAACGGCGCAGGGCGCGCTGTGGGCCAGGTGCCGGGCCACGCTGCCGGCCTCGATCATCCCCGGCGGGCCGCCCCGGTGGTAGCCGATGGCCAGCAGGTCCGGACGGGCCTCTTCCACCGCCGCGAGCACCTGCTCCACCACGCCTCCGCGCCGGACGTCCACTTCCACCCGGGCCTTGCCCCGCTCCCGGCAGGCCTCGTCCGCCATCGCCTGCACCCGCTCCTCCAGCTGCGCGCTGCGGGTGAGTGGAGTGGCCCGGGCCAGCTCGGGCGACTCACCCTGTGGCCCGTGCTCGACGGTGACGACCGAGAGCGACGCTCCGATCGCACGGGCGAGATCGCACGCGGTGCGGAGCACTACCTCGCCCCGATCGGTGCCGTCCAGGGCCACCAGCATCCGGCGGATCGACAGAGTACCGGGAGGGACGAACAGGCACGGGACCCGGCTCCGGCGTGCCACCGCGTCCGCGGTATCGCCCAGCAGGAGCCGGGTGAACTGGGAGCGGCGCTTGCGGCCGAGCACCAGAAGGTCGCCCGCCTGCGACTCGGCGAACCGGCTGATCTCCACGCTGGGCACGCCGAAGGCAATGCCCAACTCCAC
>Ga0210102_1000259_pt1 | contig 14601 bp, 12 predicted proteins | sample RushOxbow_ThreeS_4_FD_185563 | JGI IMG/M metagenome (GOLD analysis project Ga0210102, IMG submission 185563) | Wetland microbial communities from San Francisco Bay, California, USA, that impact long-term carbon sequestration -... | ecosystem: Environmental > Aquatic > Marine > Wetlands ...
TGGTGGAGGGGGAAGGATTCGAACCTTCGAAGGCGTAAGCCAACAGATTTACAGTCTGCCCCCTTTGACCGCTCGGGAACCCCTCCGAACGAAACCGGGCATTATTGTTTGTTTTCCACGTGTTGTCAAACTTCCCGGGCTTTTTTCCGCCCGATTCTGGCATCGCAGCATCGTCCAGCGCCCGCAGGAGGCTAGTCGCCGCCCGTGCCGCTGACGCTCGTGCCGCCGCACACGAACAGCGTCTGGCCCGTAATGTAGCCGCTACCGGGCGAGAGCAGGAAGACGACCGCTCGCGCAACGTCCTCGGGAGTGCCGACGCGCTTGACCGGTATTCCATCGATCACGCGCTGGCGCTTTTCGCCTTCGGGCGGATGGCCGCGGTCGAACAATTCCGTGGCGACCGGTCCAGGCGCAATCGCGTTGACTGTAATGCCGCTCGCGGCGAGCTCCAGGCACAGCGTCCGCGTCATGCCGATCAGCCCCGCCTTGGCTGCCGAATACGCCGTCCGGCCGGTCTTGCCCATCGCCGCGCGCGAGGAGATGTTGACGATGCGGCCGAATCCGGCCGCGCGCATCCCCGGCGCGAATGCCTGAGTGAGGACCATCGCCGCGCGCACGTTGACAGCCATGGCGTAGTCGAGGTCCTCCACGGTTGTCTGCTCGAGCGTTCCCGGGCGATTCACACCGGCGTTGTTGACCAGGTAGCGGACCGCGTGCCCCGCGGCAATTTCACCTGCAACCTTGCGCGCCGCCCCGGCATCGGCAAGATCCACGGCGTAGAACAGCAGCCGCTCGTGCCTGAAGCGCGGCGGCCGTCTTTGCAGCGTGATCACGGTGCGCCCGCCGGCGAGCAGCTCGCGCGCGATGGCTTCGCCGATACCCGAACTTGCTCCTGTCACGACGGCGGCGCCGTCCATCGTTTCTCCGACCCAAAATTCCCGGCGCGGCACTAAAGGGCGTCAGGACCTGAATTTTCCAGCCAACGCGTCGCTGCCGCGCACCAGCATGCCCGTATCGGCGCCGACCGCAACGAATAGAAATCCTGCATCGAGGCAGCGCTTGCCGTCGGCTTCACCCACCAAAATGCCGGGCGCCTTGCCCGCCTTGCGGATCCGCTTCGCCGCGTCTTCCATTGCCTTCCACACGTCCGGGTGCTGCCAGTTGCCGAGGTGCCCGAGGTCTGCAGCGAGATCGTTGGGGCCGATGAATACTCCGTCAACGCCCTCCACCGCGGCGATCTCCTCGAGGTTCTTCAGCGCAAGCCGCGTCTCCGCCTGCACCAGGACGCAGATCTCCTCCTGCGCGCGCTTCATGTAGTCCCGGGTCCGGCCATAGCCCGCGGCGCGGGTCGAACCCGCGACCCCGCGCACGCCTTCCCGCGGGTAGCGCGTATAACGCACGGCGGCCTTTGCTTCCTCCGCCGACTGCACGTAAGGCAGCAGGAGCGACTGCGCGCCGATGTCGAGGTAGCGCTTGATGAGCACCATGTCGTTCCACGCGGGACGCACGACCGGGGTAGCGGTGCCGCCCGTCATCGCGTGCAGCTGCGATTGCACCATCGGCAGCTCGTTCGGCGAGTGCTCGGTGTCGAGCAGCACCCAGTCGAAGCCCGCATGCGCGAGGATCTCGGCCACGATATGGCTCGACAGGCTCGACCACATGCCGATCTGCGGTCTTCCCTCTTTCAACGCGCGCTTGAATCTGTTGACCGGCAATTCCATCGTTCTTCGTCCCTTCCTGGCCGTCAGTCGTCGCTCGAATCAGTGATGCGTATCCGGATCGGGGGTCGGCGCGCCGTGGTGCAGGAAATCGAAGTCGCAGCCCTGGTTCGCCTGGGTGATGTGCTGCGAAAATATCCTGCCATAGCCGCGCGCGTAATGCGGCGAGCGCGGTTTCCACGCCGCCCGGCGCCGCGCCAGCTCCTCCGCGCTCACCTTGAGCTCAAGCTTCCTCGCCGCGACGTCGAGCTCAATTAAATCTCCGTCGTGCACCAGCGCAAGCGGGCCGCCGACGTAAGCTTCCGGCGCCACGTGCAGCACGCAGGTGCCGTAGGAGGTGCCGCTCATGCGCGCGTCGGATATGCGCACCATGTCGCGCACGCCCTTCTTGAGCAGCTTCTTCGGGATCGGGAGCTGTCCCCACTCGGGCATGCCCGGCGCGCCGAGCGGGCCGGCATTTTGCATCACCAGGACGGAGTTTTCGTCCACGTTGAGGTCGTCCGCGTCGATCCGCGCCCTCAGATCCGCATAATCGCTGAACACGACTGCGGGCCCCGTATGCTTGAGCAGGCGGGACTCGGCGGCGAGGGGCTTGATCACCGCGCCGTCGGGAGCGAGATTGCCGCGCAGCACCGCAAGCCCGCCACTCTGCGACAGCGCCTTCTCGCGCGTGCGGATGACGTCGGTGTTGTGGACCTGCGCACCGGCAATGTTCTCGCCCAGGGTCCTGCCGTTCACCGTGAGACAGCCGGCGTTGAGCAGCGGCGTGATCTCGTTCAGCAGCGCGCGCAGGCCGCCCGCATAATAGAAATCTTCCATCAGATACTTTCCCGTGGGCCGCAGATTGGCCAGCACCGGTACACGGCGCGCGATCTCGTCGAAGCGCTCGAGCTTCAATTCGATGCCGGCGCGCCCCGCCATCGCGATGAGGTGAATCAGCGCGTTGGTCGAGCCGGAGAGCGCGTGCACCACCGTGATCGCATTGTCGAACGCCTGCGGTGTCAGGATCTGCGACGGCCGCAGGTCCTCCCACACCATCTCGACGATGCGCCGGCCGGTCGCGCTCGCCATGCGCGGGTGGGCGGAGTCGGCGGCCGGGATCGACACCGCGCCGGGCAGCGAGAGCCCCAGCGTCTCCACCGCCGAGGTCATCGTCGAGGCGGTGCCCATCGTCATGCAATGGCCGTAGGAGCGCGCGATGCCCTCTTCGACCTCGCGCCAGTCGTCCTCGGTGATCCTGCCCGCGCGCAGCTCCGCCCAGTACTTCCAGCGGTCGGTGCCGGAGCCCAGCTGCTCGCCGTGCCAGTTGCCGCGCAGCATCGGCCCCGCCGGCATGTAGATGAACGGCAGTCCCATCGAGGTCGCGCCCATGACGAGCGCGGGGGTGGTCTTGTCGCAGCCGCCCATCAGCACCGCCCCGTCCACCGGGTGCGAGCGCAGCATCTCCTCGGCCTCCATCGCGAGGAAATTGCGGTAGAGCATGCTGCTCGGCTTCTGGAACGTCTCGCTTACCGCCATCACCGGCAGCTCCACGGGAAATCCACCCGCCTGCCACACGCCGCGCTTCACCTCTTCCGCGCGCGTGCGGAAATGCGCGTGGCACGGCAGGAGATCGCTCCAGGTGTTGATGATCCCGATCACCGGCTTGCCGGCGAAGTCGTCCCGGGCATAACCCATTTGCAGGGCGCGCGAGCGGTGCCCTTGCGCGCTCAACTCGCCGCCGCCGAACCAGCGGTGGCTTCTGAGATCTTCTGGCTTCAATCTGGCTCGTGGCATCGCTTATCGGGAAACCTCTATCGCCTTTCGCATTTCGACATGCGATAGCGCTAACGCTCGGGGACGTACTGCGTGCCGATTCCCGGCTTGCTGCGCCCCATGCCCGGCAATTCCCAGATGCCCGCGCCGCTGGGATTCAGGTTGCCGTCGATGTTGGCGTCGATGACACACGGCTTGCCGCTTGCGATGCCTGCGCGGACGGCTTCGGCGAGATCCGCTGCACGGTCGACACGCGAGCCGGCGATGCCCGCCGCTCGCGCCATCGCGGCGAAATCCGGGTTGTACGGCTTGTCGGTCCCGGGGTGCTTGAAATCGGTGGCAAGTTCGCGCCCGCCAAGGTAGCCGCGCTGGAGCCCCCGGATCGAGCCGTAGGCGTAGTTGTTCCAGATCAGGTAGACGACGGGTATCTGGTACTCATAAGCGGTCCCCAGCACGTTGGCGTGCATCAGGAACGCGCCGTCCCCGACCACGGCGACGCAGGGGCGGTCGGGTGCGGCGAGTTTTGCACCCAGCGCACCGGCCACGCCAAAGCCCATCGGGCCGAAGCCCATCGAGCCGATCAGGGAATCGGGCCGCTTCGGCTTGCAGAACTGGATCAGCCAGTTGTGGTGCACGCCGATGTCGCTCACGAGTATTGCGTCCTCCGGAAGCACGCGATCGATCTCGTGCGCGGCGCGCTGCGGGGCGATCGGCGTGGTGTCCGCCTTGAATCCGGGCGCGATGAACTGCTCCCACTCCTTGCGATAGCCCGCGATCGCGTCGAGCCACGCGCCGCGCTCCGCGGGCATTTTGCCGCGTGCAAGGCGTGCGTCGATCTCGGCGAGCAGCTGCCGCAGGAACGTGCGCACGTCCGCCATCAGCCCCAGCGCCACGGGATAGTTGCGCGCGATCTCGTCCGGATCGATGTCGACGTGGATCAGCTTCGTCGGCGGGATGGTGAACGAGAAGCCCGGTATCCACGAACTCGACGTGCGGTCATCGAATCGCACTCCGAGCGCCAGCAGCACGTCGGCCTGCCGCGCCGCGTGGTTCGCCTGGTACGGCCCGTTGCGCGCCACGAGGCCGAGCGCCAGCGGATGCGTGCTGTCGATGGCGCCGATGCCGCTCGCGGACATGGCGACCGGAATTCGCAGCTTCTCCGCGAGTGCTCGCAGTTCCTTGGTTGCGCCGCCATACCGGATGCCCTGCCCCACTAGAATGACCGGGCGCTGCGCCGCCATCAGCATGTCGGCAGCTCTGGAAACCCCTTCCGGATCGGCACCGCAGCGACAGGAAATGTTGGCGTTCCAGTCCTCGGGCCGGGGCGTTTCTTCAGGGATCGGCTCGTTGAATATGTCGAACGGCACATCGAGCACCACGGGACCGGGACGGCCGGTCACCATGGTCTTCCACGCCTGGCGCACGAAGATGGGCAGTTGCGCCGCGGTCGTCGGCTGAAACACGCGCTTGCAGTAGGCGCGCACCGTTGACGGAAAATCCGCCTGGTAATGCCGATAGGTTTCCTGGAACGCGCCGCGGTTGAACTGGGTGGTCGGCACGTTTCCCGTCACCGCGAAAAACGGCACGGAATCGAAAAACGAGTTGGCGAGGCTGATCGGCAGATTCGCCGAGCCCGGGCCGCAAGAGGTAAACGTCGCAGTCGGCCGGCCCGACACGCGGTAAAAGACGTCGGCCATGAATCCGGCGACGCTTTCGTGATGCACGGACACGGTCTTGATATCTCCGGCGCGCGCATGCAGCGCGTCGATGAACCCGATGTTGCCGTGGCCGCACAGCCCGAAGATGTACGGCACCTTCTCCCGGATCAGGTAATCGACGATGACGCCCGCGCCGTCGCGCGCCGGTTTGCTCGGCACATTCATTGGAACCCTCCTGATGGGCAGACACGCACGTCAGTCGACGCGCGCACCGGACTCCTGAACCACCCTCGCCCACCTCTTGATCTCGTCGCGCGTAATGCGTCCGAATTCTTCCGGGCTTGTCGGCGCGAGTTGGGCACCCAAACTAGAGAGCCGCTCCATTACGTCCGCCGTCTTCAGTGCCGCTGCAATTTCCGCGTTGAGTCTTGTAACAATGGCGCTGGGTGTGCCTGCCGCGGAGTACATACCGTACCAGGAACTCACATCGTAGCCTGGCAGGCCAGATTCGCTAACGGTAGGCACGGTCGGCAGTAAAGGAGAGCGGGTCATGCTGGTCACGGCAATCACTCGCACCTTGCCCGCTTGCACCTGAGGCCAGACCGTCGGGACCCCAAGCGATGCGAGGTGAAGCTGGCCCGCCAGGAGATCGATGACGACCGGGCCCGCGCCCTTGTATCCGATGTGAACCATTTTCACCTTGCCCATTGAATTGAATAACTCCATCGCCAGGTGGTTCGGCGATCCTGGATTTGCGCCGAAGTTGAGCTCACCAGGACGGGCCTTCGCAAGTGCCAGGAGTTCCTTCACCGACCTCACGGGAAGCGAAGGATGGACCACGATCAGGCTTGGGAAGGTCGCCATTTGCGTGATGGGTGCCAGATCTTTCGCCATGTCGTACGGCAACTTGCGGTAAAGCGTCATCCCGATTGCGTGGGGCACGCCAGCCACAAGCAGCGTATAACCATTCGGGGGCGATTTCACTACGAAGTCGGCGCCAATGTGGCCCCCGCCACCGCCCCGGTTCTCCACCACGAAGGGCTGGCCAAGTCGCTCGGAGAGCTTTCGCCCGACCACCCGCGCGAGTACATCCGTAGCTCCGCCCGGAGAAAACGGATCGATTACGCGCACCGGTCTGCTCGGGTAATCCTGCGCAGCGGAGGAAAATGCGAGCCCCATCAAAACACCGAAAAGAGCAAAGCGAACGTATAAATACATGGCCTCTCCTTAGCGAGTAGGGCGAGCGTTGCGCAGTTCGAGCCGTAGAATATATGCTTCAGCCCAATGGAACTCAATCGGAAATCCGTAACGCAGCTCGCGTCAGTAGCGCGAGTAAAGGATACTGCAGTCCGGCTCGCAGAAACATGCCTGGCGCGAATTGAAGCGCGTGAGAAGGATGTCCAGGCCTGGGCACATATAGACCCCGAACAAGTGTTGGCGCAGGCCCACGCGCGTGACAGGGAAGTGCCTCGCAGTGCGCTTCACGGTGTCCCGGTCGGCGTGAAGGACATCATCGATACCTGCGACATGCCGACCGAGTACGGCTCTCCCATATATGCGGGTCATCGGCCCAAGGCTGACGCGGCGTGCGTCGCGCTGCTGCGTGGAGCGGGCGCCGTCATAATGGGTAAGACCGTCACCGTGGAGTTCGCCGCCTACCATTGGGCACCCACCCGCAATCCGCACAACCTCGCGCACACGCCGGGCGGTTCATCGAGCGGCTCGGCGGCGGCGGTTGCGGATTCAATGGCGCTGCTGGCGCTAGGCACGCAAACGGGCGGCTCAACGATCCGCCCCGCCGCCTACTGTGGCGTAGTCGGATACAAACCGAGCTTTAACCTGATCAATCGCGCGGGAGTCAAGCCACTTGCCGAGTCGCAGGATACGGTAGGGCTCTTTGGCCGCAGCGTCCCCGATGTGGCACTGATGTGCTCGATCCTGTCCGGCTGCGCAGCGCCGGACTTTGATCGAAATGAAATTTCCCCGCCGCGCATCGGCTTGTGCACCATGGCGTGGCCGACAACACTTCAGCCGGCCATGGCAAGAGCAATAGGTAACTGTACCGTCCAATTGGCACGGGCGGGCGCTCGAATCAGCGAGTGTGCGCTGCCACAGCCGTTCGAGGCGTCATTTCGCGCACATAAAACGATGAACGACTACGAAGCGTGGCGCGCCCTGAGCCACGAACGTCTGGCTCACGCAAATCAATTGAGCCCGACCTTATCAGCCAGACTGAAGGAGGGCGCACTGTGCACATTCGACACTTATAGGGAGGCGCAAGCGATCATTTCCAGCTGCCGCGCTCTGCTCGACGGATACTTCGCTCAATTCGACGTGCTGCTCACACCGAGTGTACCGGCTGAGGCGCCGGAAGGGCTTACAAACACCGGCGATTCAACGTTTATCCGAATCTGGACTGCCTTTCACACGCCGACAATCAATTTGCCAGTGTTCCGGGGCGAGAAAGGTCTACCGATGGGATTGCAGGTGATCGGGCCAATCGGAGAGGATCAACGTGCGCTAGCTTGCGCCGAGTGGATCTATCGGGCATTGACCGCGTAGGCCATCTACTCGGTATCAGTCGACGGTGGCGCCGGAGGCCTTGACGACCTTCGCCCACTTCGCGATTTCCTCGCGCACGTAGCGCGCGAAATCCGCCGGCGACTGCGGCGCCGGATCGGCCCCGAGCTGCTCGAGCCGTTGCTTGAGGTCCGGGGCTTCCAGAACCGCCGCGACGTCCGCGTTTACCCTGGTGACGATACTGCTCGGTACCGCGGCGGGCGCGAACAGGCCGTACCACGAGGTCACCTCGAACCCTGGCAAGCCCGCCTCGCTCACCGTGGGAACGTCAGGCAGCAGCGGAGAGCGCTTCGCCCCGGTCACGCCGAGCGGTCGGAGTCTGCCGGCCTTGAGGTACGGCATTGCCGGCGGCAGGCCCATAGAGGCGAGTTGCACCTGCCCGGAAACGAGATCGACCACCACCTGGCCCGAGCCGCCTTTGTAGGGCACGTGCAGCATCTTCACCTTCGCCATGATCATGAAAAGCTCGATCGCGAGGCGGTTGGGCGAACCCGGGCCGGGCGAGCCGAAGGCGAGATCGCCGGGGCGCGCTTTCGCCAGAGCGATCAACTCCTTCACGGTCCGGGCCGGGACCGTGGGATGCACGACGATCGCGCTCGGATACCCCGCGATCCGGTTGATCGCGACGAGATCCCGGGCGAGATCGTATGTGAGCTTCTGATAAAGCGTCATGTTGATCGCGTGCGGCGCGCCCGCGACGAGCAGCGTATGACCGTCCGGCGCTGCGCGCGCAGCAATCTCCGCGCCGATGTTGCCGCCGGCGCCCGGGCGGTTGTCGACGATCACCGACTGGCCCCAGTGCTCGGCAAGCTTCTGCGCCGTCAGCCGGGCGAGAACGTCGGTCGCGCCGCCCGGCGCGAACGGGGCGATGAGCCGGACTGTCTTGGTCGGATAATTCTGCGCGGAGACGGGCGCCGCCAGGAATGCCGCGAGAAGAAATACCAGTGCCAGGATTCGCATGTCTTTACCTCGTGTCGGAGTCCGCTTCGTGGTCGGCGGACGCATGGAATGCCTAGTGTAGAATCGTGTGCCGCATCTGCACAACAGGAACCCACTCATGAATGCACCGCAGCAGGCTCCTTCGCTCACGAAAAACGTGACCCGGATCTCGCACCTCGACCTCCCCGGCGCCGGCCAGGTCTACGTGGCGGGGAAGTACGCCTACGTCGGCCACATTACGAACAAAGAGGGCCTCGGCACCAGCATCCTCGACGTGTCCGATCCGAAAAAGCCGAAGCTACTCTCGCAGATCCCGGTGGGCGACCCGGGTTCGCACAGCCACAAGGCGCGCGTCATCGGCGACATCATGATCGTGAACGTCGAGCAGAACATGACGCCGATCGGGCGCAAGGCCGACGAGCTTCCGAAATTGAGGAAGCAGTTGCGCGAGGCTCTCGGGCGCGACGCGAGCCACAAAGAGCTCGCGGAAAAGCTCGGCGTGAAGGAATCCGACATCCCCGCCGTCGAGGCGATGGAGAAGACCCCCTACATCCAGGGCGGCTTCAAGATCTACGACGTCTCGGACCGCACGAAGCCGAAGCTCGTCACGCATCACAAGACGCATGGCCGCGGCGTGCACCGCTTCGACATGGACGCGGACCACGCCTACATCTCGACCGAGATGCCGGGCTACGTCGGCAACATCCTGGTGATATACGACATCCGCAACCCGGCGCGGCCCGAGGAAATCTCCCGCTGGTGGCTGCCGGGACAGCACCTCGCCGGCGGCGAGAAGCCGACCTGGCCCGGCCGCCAGAACCGCCTGCACCACACGCTGCGGGTCGGCAACCGGCTCTACGCCGGATGCTGGCACGGTGGCGTGCGTGTCGTCGACGTCTCGGACATCCGCAAGCCGCGCACCATCGGTGAATACAACTACCACCCGCCCTTCCCCGAGCCGTCGCACACCTTCATGGCGCTGCCGAAGCCGGTGGACGGCCGGCAAATAGCGATCGCCATTGACGAGGAAGACCACGCCCACAGCGCCGAGGAGATGGCGAAACGCCGCGGGCGACCGCACGGCTGCCTGTGGGTATTCGACATCGGCGACGTGAAGAACATCATGCCGCTCTCGATCTACGAAGTGAGCGAGCTCGACTCGCCGTGGAGCCGCGCCGCGCCGGGACGTTTCGGCGCGCACCAGTTCCAGGAGCACATGAAGGGCGGCGACACGCTCGTCTACTGCGCCTGGTTCGCGGGAGGACTGCGCATCGTGGACATCGCCGATCCCACGGCCCCCGAGGAGGTCGGCTACTACATTCCCGAGCCCGCGCCGGGCAAGGCGGCGCCGCAATCGAACGACGTGGACGTGGACGAGCGCGGGCTGGTCTACCTCGGCGACCGCTATGCGGGGTTCGACATCCTCGAATTCAGGCGGCCGGGTAACTGATGAGGTGACGCAGTAACGAAGCGCTTCTCAAGCGCCCACAATCGGTTCGCGGGCTAAAAAGCGATCGTGAAGCTCACTTCAGGATAGACGTCGTCGCACGAGCGGTAGGTGGTCTTGTTGCAATCGACGTAGGACTCGTAGACCGCCCCGATACCGATGTAGGCATTGCGCCCGGCATTCAAGTAGACGCCGGCGCGCGCGCCTACGGAGTTGATGTCCGGCAGACCGTCTATGTACGCGCGGCGATAGAATCCGCCGACATAGGGGTTCACCCGTGAGACCTGGTGAAAGACATACTGGACCGACGGCGTGACCTTGTACATGCCGGGATCCGATCCGGACCACGATTCGAGCGACAGGCCAACGCTGAGCCCATCGATCACGTAGTAGCTCACCCCCAGCCCGAGGACGAGATAGGACTCATCGAAAGCCTGGCCGTTGCCGGCAGTGACGACAAAGTGGGTGCGGCCCTTGCTGAAGGCTCCTCCCACGGATCCCCCACCTCCTCCGGCAGTTGCTACGGCCTCGGCCGCGGTTGCCGGCGGGGTCGACGCGAAAGTCGCGACGGCGGCGACGGTGATGGCAGCCAGCAGTTTGTTCATGGTCATGGTCTCCGTGTGCTATCGAATCTGTGCCCGGGGCAGCTCACTTCTAACCCATTTTCTCGCATTTCTCGCGCCCGTGCGGCTCAGTCGAGCTGGTAGACGCCGTTGTGCCCGAGCGACCGGGTTGCGCGGGAGTTCGGAAAGTACGTCAGCCCGTGGGGCTCCTTCTCGGTCGGGATCCGGGCAAGGACCTTCCCGTTCGTCGTGTCGATGACAAGGACGGCCGAATGGTACCGGCTCGAAATCCACATTTGCCGGCCGTCGGGCGATAGCTGGCCCATGTCCGGGCTGCCGCCGGTTTTCCACTTGGCGGTCACCTTGCGGCTGGCGATGTCGATCACCGAGATCGAGCCCTCTTCCCGGTTGCTCGCGTAGAGGCTCTTCTCATCGTGGCTCAGCAGGATGCCGTGCGTGCCGCGGCCGGTGGGGATGAACTCGATCATCTTCCAGGCATCCGGGTCCACGACGAATACGCCGTGAACGCCCTGATCGGCGATGAACATGAGATTCTGGCGCGGCGGTCGCACCACGTCGATCGGCAGCTTTCCGAGCGCCATGTCGGCCACGAGCTCGAGCTTCTTGAGATCCACCTTGACGATGCGGCCCGACCACTCGCAGCTCGCGACCAGATAGCTGCCATCGCGGCTGAACGCCAGGTGGTCGACGCCGGGCCACTCCACGTGAACGCTCTTGATCAGCTTCCAGGTCCGGAGGTCGCGGAAATCGAGGCGCTTGTGTCGCTCGGCCACGACGACCGCCATCTTCCCGTCCGGCGTGAAGTAGAGGTTGTAGGGGTCCTCGACGCGGATCTCGCCGCTGATCTCGCCTGTCGCCGGATCGATCACGGTCAGCGAGTTTCCCCCCGTGTTGGTGACGTAGAGCTTCGTCAGGTCCCAGGAGGGCGTGATGTGGTGGGGGAAGCGGCCGACGTCGCGGGTCGCGATGATCGCGAAAGCCCTGGGGTCGATGATATGCAGCTTGTTGCCGACCGCGGTGGGCACGTAGACACGCTCAGGGTAGCTGCCCAGCGCGCTCTTTCCCGCTTCCGCGGCCGCGGCCGGAATGGTGCTCCCGTGGCCCAAAAAAAGCAGCGTTGCCGCTGCCAGGAACACCCGTCTCATCTGTTGATCTCCCAAGGTAAGCTCTCCCCCCAATATGATCAAGATATGCCCGTTGCGGCAAAAACTTTCTTGGCCGCGTCCGAGCTGAGACTTGCCGCGAGCTTGCGCGCGGCGGCCGGCGCCTGGCTCGAGCGGCTGGCGGCGGCGTCGTAGCTCGTCACGTTCTGGATCTCGTCGGGCAGCGGCGCGGCGAGCCTGACCGCGCAGCCCTTGTCGATCATCACCATCACTTCTGAGATCTGCGCGAGGCCGATCGCCGACGGCGGATGGGCCGCGACATACTCCATGATCGCCGAGCCGGTCTCGACCACGACGATCTTCGGACCCAGCGCCTCCTTCAGCCCGAGCTTCTCCAGGAGCTTCGCCGCATAGATGCCGCTGGAAGCCCTGTTGTGCACGACCGCGCTCGCGCCGAGCAGCGCGCGCTTGAACGCCGCCGTGTCCCCGAGCACCGGCGCCGCCGCTTGCGCGTGGACCACCACGCCCATACGCGAGCGGCCCACGAAGCCGCGGCTGTCGGCGACAATTTTTCCCAGCTTCTGGAATTCGTCCATCGCCGCCGGCGGTGCGACGATGACGTCCGCCGTCTCGCCCGCCGCGACGCGCTCGCGGATCGCGGGCGCTGTCATGAATTCGATCGCCACCTTATTGCCGGATTCTCGCTCGAATTCCTTCGCGATCTGCGCAACGCCGCGCTTGACGGCGCCGGCGGAAAGCACCTTGAGCTCCTGACCTGCCATTTCGACCCTCCCATTTGGGGTGCCCAAGCTTAACAACGACCCCATCCCATGACAATGATGGCGCGACCGGCTTTCTGAATGTCACCGCGCTGTGCTATTCTCACCGGTAGCACATCTCGCGGCCCATTTCCGGGCTGCCGCGGCATCCGCAATTCGAGGAGACATTCATGAAACAGCTGCAACGCATACGTGGAGTACTCTCTCCGGTCGTCACTCCGTTCGGGAAGGACCTGAGCCCGGATCCTGCGCGCTTCATCGCGCACTGCCGCTGGCTCGCCACGCAGAACTGCGGGCTCGCGGTGTTCGGCACCAACAGCGAGGCGAACTCGCTCTCCGTCAACGAGCGCATCGCGCTGCTCGACGCGCTGCTCGCCTCCGACGTCGATCCTTCGCGCATGATGCCGGGCACCGGATGCTGCGCGTTGACCGACACGGTGCGGCTGACCGAGCACGCGGTCAAGGCGGGCTGCGCCGGCGTGCTGATGCTGCCGCCGTTCTACTACAAGGACATCTCCGAGGACGGGCTCTTCCGCAGCTTCTCCGAAGTGATCGAGCGCGTCGGCGACGCGCGGCTGCGGGTCTACCTCTACCATATTCCGCCGGTCGCGGTGGTCGGCATCACCACCGGCCTCGTCGAGCGGCTGCTGAAGAAGTACCCGACTGCCGTCGCCGGCATGAAGGACAGCTCGGGCGACTGGAGCAACACGAAGAAGTTCCTCGACGCGTTCGCGAAGGACGGGTTTGATGTCTTCGCCGGCAGCGAGTCGTTTCTCCTCGCCAACATGAAGAGCGGCGGCGCGGGCTGCATTTCGGCCACCGCCAACGTCAACCCGGCGGCGATCGACAAGCTCTACCACGACTGGCGCAAGCCCGATGCAGAGCTTCAGCAGGAGGCGCTCAACGTCGTGCGCAAGACCGTCGGCCAGTACGTGATGATTCCGGCCCTGAAGGCGGTCGTCGCGCACTACTCGAAGGACCCGCAATGGGCGACGGTGCGCCCGCCGCTGACGGAGCTCACCGCGGCCCAGGCGAAGAACGTGATCGACGGACTGAGGAAGCTCAACTTCGACATGCCCGGCCTCGAGCAGGCGCAGGCGAAGGCCGCCTGAAGCCGGACGAAGCGTGACCGGTGACCAGTGACCGGTAGCTCGTCACCGCCAGCCGCGGCGCAGGCCCCGACTTGTGCGCCGCCTGATTTCAATACACGCGCGCCCAAGATGAAGCTCCCCCCGGGCGCGTGCGACTGCCACGCGCATGTTCTCGGCCCCGCTGCGCGTTATGCATACTCTCCGGCGCGCATCTACACCCCGCCCGACTGCCTGCTGCCCGATTATCTGAAGATGCTCGCGACACTCGGCGTGGAGCGCGCGGTGCTGGTGCAGCCCAGCGTGTACGGCACCGACAATACGGTGATTCTGGAAGCGATGAAGGCCGCCGGCAATCGCTTCCGCGGCGTGGCGGTGGTCGCCGAGGACATGTCCGGCGCGGAACTGAAGAAGCTCGACGCCGCCGGCGTGCGCGGGGTGCGCGTCAATATCGTGGACGTGAAGGACCGCAAGCCGGGCACGCTGCCCATGGAGATGCTGAAGAAGCTGGCGCTGCGCGTTGCGCCGCTCGGCTGGCACATGGAATTCCTGATGCACGCGGACGAGTTTCCGGATCTCGACCGCGCCTTCGCCGGCTTCCCGGTGGACATCGTGCTCGGCCACCTCGGCTACATGAAGACCGACAAGGGGCTCGCCAACGCCGGCTTCCGGGCGCTGCTCAACCTGATGAAAGCGGGGCGCGCGTGGGTGAAGCTCACCGGGCCCTCCCGCATCACCACTACCGGGGGACTGCCGTACGCCGACGTCGTGCCCTATGCTCGCGCGCTGCTCGAGGCGAATCCCGAGCGCGTGATCTGGGGCACCGACTGGCCGCACGTCATCATCAAGACGCCGATGCCGAACGACGGCGATCTCGCCGATCTCCTCTCCGACTGGATCCCCGACGCGCGTCAGCGCGAGCAGGTGCTGGTGCACAATCCGGCGCGGCT
>Ga0210102_1000260_pt1 | contig 14550 bp, 11 predicted proteins | sample RushOxbow_ThreeS_4_FD_185563 | JGI IMG/M metagenome (GOLD analysis project Ga0210102, IMG submission 185563) | Wetland microbial communities from San Francisco Bay, California, USA, that impact long-term carbon sequestration -... | ecosystem: Environmental > Aquatic > Marine > Wetlands ...
GAGAAGAGCACCGCGGCGGCCACGAGCTGAAGCCGCGCGGTGGAGCGGGAAGGCATGGAAGAACATAGCCGGACGGCGAGGCGGTCGGGCAGCGGGGCAGTCGGCTAGGGCGGCGCGGCGCACCCATCACCGAAGCGCCCGGTCGAGTCCCGACGCCGGCCCGAAGCGGCGGGGCGGCAACTCGGCGGGGCATGGCGTGGGTGGTGTCCGGCCGAACCAACCCTCGCAGCGTAGGCCGCGAGCCGAGCGGGTTCCGTGAGCCGGGGCACAGGCTAGTCGTAGGGCTGCTGCCGCCCCAGCCGATGCCATGCGCGGGCGCGCTCCTCCTCCTTATCGGGAGCGACCTGACCGTAGTTGAGGAGCGCCACCAGCAGCACACCGCCGATCGCGTTGCCCACCACGGCCGGTGCGACGAAGCCACCCAGCATGGCGCCCCAGCCGGCGTCGCCGGCGGCGGCGCGGTAGAAGGCCTCGACCGCCCCCGCGATGGAGTGCCGGAAGCGGAGCGCCGCGATGGGCGCGGTGCAGAGCCAGATCAGCGCGATCTGCGCTCCGGTATAGCGGGTGCTGGCGAGCAGCCAGGCCAACAGCGCGATGAGCCATCCCGCGAACACGCCGCCGTACAGAATGGTGCCGAAGCTTCCGTCCGTGGCGGACCGCGCGAGCGTGAGCAGGCCGGGATGAAGCGAGCTCTCTACCATCCCGGTCCGTGCCAGGGTCCAGCCGAACACCGCCGCTCCCAGCAGGTTGCCGACCAGCAGCAGCACCCACATCCGGATCAGCTGCTTGAACGTGGCCAGATCCCGCCGCTCCAGGAACGGGATCACCGGGACCAGGGTGTTCTCGGTGAACAGCTCGCTCCGGGCGATGATGACCAGGATGAAGCCCACCGGGTAGGCGGCAGAGATGGCGGCGTGATCGTACCGATCCGGGACCGTCGCCGCGGCGAAGGCCCCGAGCACGAAGCTGAAGCCGATCACCAGTCCGCTGGCGAGGGCCGACCAGAACAGCGAGGCGGCCGGCCGGCGCATCTCCAGCCTGGCCGGTCCCAGAATGTTGTCGTGGATCTCGACCGCGGTGAGGCGGGTGCCCTTCTCCGGCGGGCGCTCGTCCGCCATCAGGCCGCCGACTCGCCGGGCAGCGAGACGTCGTCTCCCACCACGTCCTCCACGTACAGCATCTTGACCGGCACCATGAGCGCGCCGAGGAGCGGCACGGCCACCAGCAGGCCGAGAAAGCCGAGCACGATGGCGAACGCCGCCTGGACCAGGATCGTCAGGACCGGCGGGACCTCGATGCCTTCCTTCATGAGCAGCGGAATCAGGACGTGGTTCTCCGTCTGCTGAATCAGGGTGTAGGCCACCACCACCCAGATGGCCGTCTCCGGTCCGTCGAGCAACGCCATCGCCACCGCGGGCACGGCCGAGAGGATCGGCCCAATATAGGGGATGAACTCCAGGACTCCCGCGATGATGCCGAGCGCCACCGCGGCCCGGACCCCGATCAGCATCAGGGCCGCCGTGGTGACCACCCCGATCACCAACATGGCGATGAGCTGGGTCAGAAGCCAGCGGCGCAACGTGGTGGCGATGGCGCTCAGGACCTCCCCGGCCCGCTTCCGCGAGCGATGGGGGAACAGGTGCATGAGCCCCGCCTGGTAGAGTCCGGGGTCCACTGCCACGTAGATGGCGACCGCCAGGACCAGGATCAGCGACGCCAGGACGGCGAGGGTCGAGGAGAAGAAGGCGAAGAAGTTCCGGCCGACCTTGACCGCCTGCTGGGCCAGTCCCTCACGGATCTTGACCGGCGCATCGGGGGCCGCGCTCGGGCGATCGGCGCCGGGCCGGCCCGGCTCTTCCAGCATCTCGACTGCCCCCGCCTGCCGGCGCCCGATCCAGCGCTCGATTCCGTCGATCGCCTCCGGGACCCGTTGCCGCACCTCCCGCAGCTGCTCGCCTATCCGCGGGGCCGCCAGTGCGCCGAGGCCGGCGAGCAGCCCGAGCACCACGAGCACGATGAGGAGCGCGCCCACTCCGCGGGGCACCCGCCACAGTTCCAGCCGGTCGACGCCCGTGCCGAGGGCCAGCCCGAACAGGACCCCGAGAAACGCCAGGCAGACGACCGAGCGGACGGCCCAGAGGAACCAGAGTGCCACGACCAGGCCCGCGACCAGCGTGGCCGCCCGCAGCACGTCACGGCTGCGCCAGCCGGCCATCGGACGGGCCTCGGCCAAGCGTCCACCTCCGGTAATCGGAGGCGAGGGGCTGCCGGATCGGAGAGATCGAGCCAGTCCCACCGGATCGGCCGTCGGCGGATCCGCAGTCGGGGGAGGGGGGGATCGGCCGAGGACGGAGCTCGCTTGTATGGTGCACCATATACTTCACGCTGTCCCCTACATCGACCTTCGGCTCGCCGGTCGCCGTGACTTGGGTCACTTGGCCCGCACCCGGCCTGTCGTGTATGGTTCACGCACCGATGATTCCGATCGTCCCGAGGAGACATCCCAGGTGAGCGGGTCCCGGGCCGCAGCGCCGGCGGGCGAGCAGCGGCAGGTGGCGGGCGCGGTGAATGCCATCCGCCGCATCCTCCACGCGCTCCGTACGTCCGCTCGACGCGCCGAGACGCGGATGGGCGTGACCGGCGCCCAGCTGTTCGTGCTCCAGACACTTGCGGAGGCGCCGGTTTCCTCTCTCAACGTGCTCGCCACACGTACCTTCACCCACCAGAGCAGCGTCTCGGTGGTAGTGGACCGTTTGGTCCGCCGCCGGCTGGTCCTCAAGCGCCGGGCGGCGAGCGATGGCCGCCGGGTCGAGCTCAAGCTCACCGCGCAGGGACGGGCGCTGATCCGACGCTCCCCGATCGTGGCCCAGGCCAAGCTCATCGACGGCTTGCGCGCGCTGCCCCGCCGCGAAGCGAGCGAGCTCGCCCGGCTGCTGCAACGGCTGGTGGTCGCGATGGGCGCCGCCCACGAGTCGGCGGCCATGCTGTTCGAGGACCAGAACCACCCCGCCTGAGCGACCCTATGCGGACCATCATCGAGCCGTTCAAGATCAAGTCGGTGGAACCGATCCGGCTCTCCACCGCGGAGGAGCGCGAGGCCAAGCTGCGGGCCGCCGGATACAACGTCTTCCTGCTCCCCGCGGAGGACGTACTGATCGACCTGCTGACCGACAGCGGGACCGCGGCCATGAGCTCGGAGCAGTGGGCGGCGGTGATGCGCGGCGACGAGGCCTATGCCGGGAGCCGCTCCTGGTACCGGTTCGAGAGCGCGGTGCGGGACATCTTCGGTTTCCGCCACGTCCTGCCGACCCACCAGGGACGCGCCGCGGAACGGATCCTCTTTACCGTGATGTGCACGCCCGGGGACGTGGTCCCCAACAACACCCACTTCGACACCACCCGCGCCAACATCGAGTTCACCGGCGCGGAAGCGCGTGACCTGGTGATCGCGGAAGGCCTGGTGCCATCGGCGCGGCACCCCTTCAAGGGCAACATGGACGTGGATCGGCTCCGCGCGCTCATCGCCGAGGTCGGCCGGGAGCGGATCCCGCTCTGCATGCTGACGGTGACCAACAACTCGGGCGGGGGCCAGCCGGTGTCCATGGCCAACGTGCGCGAGGTCTCCGGGCTCTGCCGCGACCACGGCATCCCGCTCTACATCGACGCCTGCCGGTTCGCCGAGAACGCCTACTTCATCAAGCTGAGGGAGCCGGGCTTCGCCGACCGCACCCCGCTCGAGATCGCCCGGGAGCTGTTCTCCTACGCCGATGGGTGCACCATGTCGGCCAAGAAGGACGGCCTGGCCAACATCGGGGGGTTCCTCGCCACCAACGACGACCGGCTGGCTCGTCAGGAGCGCAACCTGCTGATCCTCACCGAAGGGTTCCCCACCTACGGCGGCCTCGCCGGACGAGATCTGGAGGCGGTCGCGGTGGGACTGCACGAGGCGCTGGACGAGGACTACCTGCTCTACCGGGTCACCTCCACCACCTACCTCGGCGAGCACGTGAGCCGCGCCGGCGTTCCCATCGTGCAGCCGCCGGGCGGCCATGCCGTCTACATCGACGCCGCGGCGTTCTTTCCCCGGATCCCGCCGGCCGAGCTGCCGGGACAGGCGCTGGTGGTCGAGCTGTACCGGGAGGCGGGGATCCGTACGGTCGAGATCGGCAGCGTGATGTTCGGCCGCCGGGTGCCCGAGACCGGCGAGGAGCTGCCGGCGGCGATGGAGCTGGTGCGGCTGGCGATTCCCCGGCGGGTCTATACCCAGAGCCACATCGACTACGTGGTCGAGGCGGTCCTCAACGTGTGGAGCCGGCGCGACCGGGTCCGGGGATATCGCTTCGTGGAGCAGGCCCCGTTCCTCCGGCACTTCACCGCCCGCTTCGCGCCGCTGTCGTGACCGATCCCCTCCGCCTGGCCGTGATCGGCTGCGGCCGCGTCTTTGAGCGATTCCACCATCCCGCCCTGCTGCGCTCCGAAGACTGGGCGGTGGTCGGGGCGGTGGACGTGCGCCCCGCCCGCCTGCGCTGGGTCTCGAGCGTGCGGCCTTCCGTGCCGGTCGGGGAATCCCTCGGCGCGCTCGGGGCCGGCCCGCTGGATGCCGTGCTGGTCGCGACCCCGCCGGACTCCCACTGTTCCCTGGCCGCCGAAGTGCTTCGCCGCGGCGCCCACCTCCTGATCGAGAAGCCCTTGGCCCTGGATCCCTCCGAGGCCGGATCCCTGCTGACGCTGGCCCGTGGGGCCCGGCGCCAGGTGTGGGTCGGGTTCAATCGCCGGTTCCGTCCGGCCTATACGGCGCTCAGGCGGAGGCTCCGGGATGTACCGCCCGAGCGCTATCGCCGGATCGTGTTCGACCTGCGCACCGACCCGAGCCGGTGGGACGCGGTGAGCCGGCCGGCCGCCGATCCCGAGCACGGCGGTGGATTGCTCGACGATCTCGCATCCCATCAGCTCGACCTCCTGCCCTGGCTCCTGGCTCGCCCGGTGGAAGCGGTGAGCGCCCGGTACGACCGGCGCGATCCCGCCGCCTTGGTGGTCGAGATCCGGTTGAAGCTGGGGGGTGGACTCGAGGCGCTCTGCCGAGCCGGGCACGGCCGGGAGACCGGCGAGGGCGTCGAGATCGATCTCGGCGACCGCCTACTGATCGCCTCGCCGGGCGGACTGGCCGACCTGCCCCGCTCGGCGGCGCGAGCGGGGGCCGCGTGGCTCTCGGCTCGGAGACTGGCGGACGCGGCACGGAGACGGATGACCGGGCGTCCCGGGATCACGGTCGAGACCATTCAGCGCCAGCACCGGGAATGGGCCGCCGCCCTCCGCGGCCGCCTGACCGAGGGCCCCGCCGCCGATGGAGCCGCCGGGGCCCGCTGCGTGGAGCTCACCGCGGCCTGCCGTCACAGTCTCGCGGGCGGCGGCGCCTGGGTGGCGGTGACGCGGGCGAAGGAGCTCCGCTGACTCGGCGCGCGGCGGCGGTTCTCATCGGGCTCGACGCCGCGGAGCTCACGCTGGTGCGTCGGCTCGCCGCGGAGGGACACCTGCCGAACATCGCCGCGCTGCTGGGACGGATTGCCATTTTCTCGGCCTGATGGCGCTCCGTGGCAGGACCAACCCGCGGCGGATGCGCCGTGCGAGATCGGGGAGACTCAGTCGGTAGTCACCTGCTCCTTCATGGTTCATCGCGGTCGATGGGGTCCGGCTCCGCCGTTCGATCCATCGTTCATCTTCAACTACGAAGACCACGACTTCGGGGTCCGCACCAGGATCATGGGCCACGCCGTGCTGGCGGTCCCCGGGGCGACGGTGCTCCATGGCGAGGGCACGCCGGGGCTGTCCTTTCGCCAGGGCCGGGAGCGCTCACCCATCCGGGTCTACTGCCTGATCCGGAACCGCTGGCGCATCCTGCTGCAATCCTTCCGGCTTCGGTCGCTGCTGCTGTTCGCTCCGTGCCTCATCGTCTACGAGTGTTTCCAGCTGGCGGGCGTTGTCCGGAAGGGATGGCTCGGGATCTGGATCAGGGGGGCGGGATGGATGGTACTGAACGGGACGACCGTATGGCGCCGCCGGCGCGAAGTACAGCGCGCTCGCCGGAGGCCCGACCGGGCCTTCCTAAGCGGAGGGCCGCTGCCGTTCACGCCGGGACTCGCGAGCGGCGGATTGGAGCGCCTGGCGCGGGGCTGCCTGGACCGGTTCGTGGCCGGATACTGGCGCCTGATCCGGCCGCTGGTCTAGCGCTCGGGCACCGAGGCGTCGTACACCTCTTCGCGAACGGGCCGGAATCCCCGCCGCAGATAGTTGGGGAGCGCGGCAGGGTGGTCCAGGGTACAGGTGTGCAGCCATACCCTGGTGGGGCGCCCTTGCCAGGCCGTTTCCACCGCGCGGGTGAGCAGGTGCCCGCCCCAGCCCCGGCCGATGTACTCCTGGAGCAGCCCGAAATAGGCGATCTCCACCGAGCCGTCCTCCTGCTCCCGCAGCTCGAAGTACCCCGCCGGCGCCGCTTCCCAGGTGAGCAGCCACAGCGACACGGCGGGATCGGCGAGGTGCCGCGCCACCGCCTCGTCATCCCAACCCAGCCGGTCGGTCCAGTGGAAGCCGCGCCCCACCTCCCGGTACAGGTAGCGGAAGAAGGAAACCGGACACTCCCCGATTCGCTCCAGCCTCGGCGCGGGCAGGGGGACGGCAGCGGGACGGAGATCCTCGGGCGAGGTCATCTCCAGGTAGGTACGGACGACCGGGACAGTCGGCACGCCGGAGTGTAGCCAAGAACAAGGGCCCCGGGAATGCCCGGAGCCCCGTCCTGAGATCAGTACCGCGAAGGTTACTGCGGGTACTGGGTCGAGTCGGTGCTGCTGTCCACGCCGGTGCTCGGGCTGTAGCCGCTGGTGTCGGTGCTCATCCCGGAGTCGTTGGGCATGGTGGAGGTATCCGGGGTGGCCCCGCTGGGCGGCGTCGGATACTCGCCGGCGCTGGTATCGGTCGGAGTGGAAGGATACTGGCCGGTGGTGGTGTCGGTCGGGGTCGTCGGGTACTGCCCGCCGCCCATGGTGTCGCTCGGCATGGTCGGCGTCATGCCCGTATCGCTGGGCGTCGACGGGTACATCCCCGTGTCACTGGGGGTCGGCGTCGGCGTGGGGACCATCGACGTGTCGTTCGACGGCGTGGTCGGCTGCATCGCGGTATCGCTTGGCGTGCTCGGCGCGGTGATCGTGTCCACCGCGGCAGTATCACCCCGGTCGGGGGCGGCGCCCATCTCGTCCTCGCCACGGTTGTGGCAGGCTGCCAGCGTCGCAGCGGCAGCAAGCATCCAGAGCATCTTCATGGTCTGCACTCTCCCTGAGTCGACGGAACTCTGCCCGCTCCAGACGCCTTCGTCCTTCGTCCGCCGGCCGCGGGCCCATGGTCCTGCAGGCATTCTCAAGGGCACAAACCTACTCAGGGGGTCAAGGGCTTACTAGGTCATAGATCACAATCCGTCGGGGCGGCGGGGCGGCGGGGCGGCGGGGCAGGTTAGATCGCGGTAGCTCTTGGAGTTATGGAGTTGGCTCCTGGTCTGGTCACTTCCCGGGGAACTGGTAGAGTTCCCAGGTGAGACGGCCGGCATGACCCACGTCAGATGGCCATCGCGGGCTGCAACGGTACACGGCAAGTGCCAAGTCGTGGCACGCCCCTGCCCCACCGCCCGGCCTACCTGCCCAGCTCCTCCAATCCCCGGAACAGCTCCAGGGCCGCCGGATTGGCCAGCGCATCCACGTTTCGGACCGGCCGGCCATGGATCACCTCGCGCACCGCGAGCTCGGTGATCTTGCCGCTGATGGTGCGGGGAATGTCGGCCACCTGGATGACCCTGCGCGGCACGTGATGGGGGCTGGTGTGCTCCCGGATCTGTCGCCTGATCCGGTCTCGCAGGGCGTCATCGAGGGTAATCCCTGGCCGAAGCCGCACGAACAACACCACCCGGACATCGTCTTCCCAGTCCTGACCCACGACCAGACTTTCGACCACCTCGGGGAGCTGTTCCACCTGACGGTAGATCTCCGCCGTACCGATCCGAACGCCTCCGGGATTGAGTGTCGCGTCGCTCCGGCCCAGGATCACCAGCCCGTCATGCTCGGTGATCCTGGCCCAGTCGCCATGCCGCCACACGCCGGGAAAGTGCTCGAAGTAGGCCGCGCGGTAGTTCTCGCCTTCGGGATCGTTCCAGAACGACAGCGGCATGCTGGGGAACGGCCGGGTGCAGACCAGCTCCCCCTCGCGCTCCCGCAGGGGACGGCCGTCCGGGTCGAAGACCTCGACCGCCATCCCCAGACCACGGGTCTGGAGCTCGCCCCGCCAGACCGGCGCCGCGGGGTTCCCCAGCGCGAAGCAGGAGATGATGTCGGTCCCTCCGCTGATGCTCGCCAGGTGCAGATCGGCCTTGATATCCCGATAGACGTAGTCGTAGCTCGCCGGCGCGAGCGGGCTCCCGGTCGAGAGGATGGCCCGCAGCGACCCCAGGTCGTGGGTCCTGCCCGGCCGGAGCCCCTCCTTCTCGGCGAGCGCGAGATATTTCGCACTGGTGCCGAACACCGTTACCCGCTCCCGCTCCGCCATATCCCACAGTATCGAGGGCGGCGCGAGGGGCGCGCCGTCGAAGAGCACCACGGTCGCTCCCACCGCGAGACTGGAGACCGTCCAGTTCCACATCATCCAGCCGCAGGTGGTGAAGTAGAAGATCCGATCGTCGCGGGTCAGATCGCTGTGAAGCACCAGCTCCTTCAGGTGCTGCAGAAGCGTCCCCCCGGCGCCGTGCACCATGCACTTGGGCAGCCCGGTCGTCCCGGAGGAGTACATGATGTAGAGCGGATGGTCGAAGGGGAAACGGCGGAAGGGCGCAATATCGGAACGGCGGTACGGCGGAACGGCGGAAGGTGTGGCCGGGGAAGCGTCAGCGACCGTGAGGGCCGTTCCGCCGTAGCGCCGTTCCGCCCAATCGGCCCACAGCACGGCGCCGGGAATTCCGGACACATGGGGCCGATGGGAACCATACGGCACTACCACGACCCGCTCGATCGCGGGGATCCGTTCGCGAACCTCCCGCACCCGGGACAGGATCTCGATCCGCTTGCCGGCATAGCGGTAGCCGTCGGCGGCGATCAGGATCCGGGGCCGGATCTGCCCGAAGCGGTCCAGTACGCCGTTGGCCCCGAAGTCGGGGGAACAGGAGGACCAGATCGCGCCCAGGCTCGCCGTCGCCAGCATCGCGATGACGGTCTCCGGCAGGTTGGGCAGAAAGCCGGCCACACGGTCGCCCGGGGCGATCCCGTGGTCCTCCAGCGCGGCGGCCGCCGCGGCCACCCGCGTCCTCAGCTCATGAAAGGTCAGCGCCGACTGGCGGCCCTCTTCGTTCCAGAAGACCAGCGCCTCCCTCGCGTCCCCGAACCGCAGCAGGTTCTCGGCGAAGTTGAGCCGCGCACCGGTGAACCACCGCGGCCCCAGCGCCGGATCGGGCGGCGCCATCCGGTCGAGCCCGACCACGACCTGGTCCCACGGGGCCTCCCCAGGCCCGGCTTGCGCCACGACGGCGCAGAAGTCCCAGACCTCCGGCCAGAAGACTTCCGGTCGTTCGACCGACCAGCGATACAGGGACCCGAAATCGGAAACCGCGTCCGACCCGGCGGGCCGCCTGCGGCGGACCCGCTCGAGGAACGCGGTCATGTTGGCCCGGGCGACCCGTTCCGGACCGGGAACCCAGACCGGAGCGCCGTCAGCCGCCCTGCCGCCCCGCTGCCCCGCTGCCACGCCTACGTCGTGGGCGGATTGAACTGCGCATGCTGCGCGTCGAGCCAGGACTTGTGATAGTTCTGGTCCTCGATCGCCAGCGCAGCCTTGGCCACCTTGAGCGGACGGAAGCTGTCCATCATCACGGCCAGCTCGTCGGTGTACTTGGCTCCGATGCTGGCCTCGGCCCGGCCGGGGTGCGGACCGTGCGGGATCCCGTCGGGGTGGTGGGTGATGCTGCCGAACTCGATCCCTTTCCGGCTCATGAACTCGCTGGAGGCGTAGTAGAGCACTTCGTCCGAGTCCACGTTGCTGTGGTTGTAGGGCGCCGGCACCGCCTCGGGGTGGAAGTCGTAGGGCCGGGGGCAGAAGCTGCAGACCACGAATCCGTCGCCCTGGAAGGTCTGGTGCACCGGCGGCGGCTGGTGGACCCGGCCGACGATCGGCTCGAAGTCGTGGATGTTGAACGCCCAGGGATAGAAGTAGCCGTCCCAGCCCACCACATCGAACGGGTGGTGATCCAGGATGATCTCGTTGAGGCCGTCGTACTGCTTGACCAGGATCGGGAAATCGCCCTTCTCGTCGTGAGTCCGCAGGGTCGAGGGGCGGCGGATATCGCGCTCGCTGTAGGGCGCGCCCTCGATGAGCTGACCGAACTCGTTGCGGTAGCGCTTGGGCCAGCGCACGTGCCCCCGGCTCTCCATGACGAGGAGCTTGGTCGGGCCGGCCGAGAGATCGAGCCGCCACCGGTGCAGAATGCCGCGATGGATCACCAGATAATCGCCCTCGGAGAACGGTAGGTCCCCGAAGACGGCCTCCAGCGTGCCTGTCCCCTTGCTGACGTAGATCAGCTCGTCGCCCTGGGCGTTCCGGTAGAAGTGCGCGTCGTTCTCGTCCGGCTCGACGTAGAGCATCGCGATGTCGGCATTGAACAGGAGCGGGATCCGGTCGAGCGTGGGGCTGCCGCCCTTCCTGGCCAGTGCGGTGCGGAAGTGGCGGTGCCTCAACGTCTGGTCCGGGTCCGCCTCGTACTTGGTCTCCCGAAGCCGCCGGGCCGATTTCACCGTCGTGGGCGGATAGGTGTGATAGAGCAGCGACGAGGTTCCGGTGAACCCCTCGTGACCCATCAGCTCCTCGGCATAGATCCCCCCGTCCGGCTTGCGGAAGGCGATGTGCCGCTTGCGCGGGATCTGGCCGAGGGTGTGGTAGATCGGCATGGCCTAGCCTCCGGCTGATGACTGCGTGAGAGTGAAGGGTGAATGGTGAAAGGTGAGGGGTGAAAGGGGGACACCGTGTCGTCGTTCAGTCCCCTTTCACCTTTCACCGTTCACCCTTCACCCTTCACCTTTCGCCTGCCACCCTCTCCTTCTCCAACCCGCGCTCAGAGATTCCCTCTCGCCGCCTGCTCCCGCTCGATCGCCTCGAACAGCGCCTTGAAGTTGCCCTTTCCGAAGCTGCGGGCGCCTTTGCGCTGGATGATCTCGTAGAACAGCGTCGGGCGGTCCTCCACCGGCTTGGTGAAGATCTGGAGCAGGTAGCCGTCCGGGTCGCGGTCCACCAGGATGCCCAGCTCCTGCAGCCGCTCGACCGGCTCGTCGATCTTCCCGACCCGGCTCTGAAGGTCGGCATAATACGTGGTGGGCACGTGGAGGAACTCGACCCCGCGGTCGCGCAGCGCGGTCACGGTGGCGATGACGTCCTCGGTCGCCAGGGCCAGGTGCTGGGCCCCGGGGCCGCGGTAGAACTCGAGGTACTCGTCGATCTGCGACTTCTTCTTCCCCTTGGCCGGCTCGTTGATCGGGAACTTGATCCGCTCATTGCCGTTGGAGACCACCTTCGACATGAGCGAGCTGTACTCGGTGGAGATGTCGGTGTCGTCGAAGCTGATCAGGTTCTTGAACCCCATCACCCGCTCGTAGAACCCCACCCACTCGTTCATCTTGCCCAGCTCGACGTTCCCGACGATGTGGTCCACGTATTGAAGCCCCACGGGCGCCGGGCGGTAGGCCGATTCCACCCGACGGAAGCCCGGAAGGAAGAGCCCACGGTAGCGGGACCGCTCGACCAGGGTGTGGATGGTGTCACCATAAGTGTGGATCCCCGCCAGCACCACTTCGCCCTCATCGTCGCGAAGCACCGTCGGCTCCTGGGTCGGCTGGGCCCCTCGCTCCAGAGCGACCCGGAAGGCTTCCCGCACGTCGTCCACCCACAAGGCGATGTCGCGAACCCCGTCGCCATGGAGGTGCACGTGCTGGGCGGCCGGGTGCTCGGGCCGGATCGCCGTGGTGAGAACCAGCCGGATCTTGTTCTGCTGGAGGAGGTAGCTCGCCCGGTCCCGGACCCCCGTCTCCGGCCCCCGATAGCCCAGCAGCTCGAAGCCGAAGGCGCTGCGATAGAAGTGGCTGGCCTGCTTGGCGTTACCGACGTAGAACTCGACGTAGTCGGTGCCGTTGATGGGAAAGGTGTCGGTGGAGGTGGCCGATGCGGCCAGCGTATCGGTCTGCATGGAAGCCCCCTGACCTGGCGGAGTAGCGGGTCGCGTCTAACCGGAAAGTAATGCTGGATTTACCTCCCCACCACCGGGTGCGGGTGCGGCCAGGATGCGGTCCACCGCCTCGACCAGCTCCTGGCCGGTGAAGGGCTTCTGCACGAAAGGCTGGGCACCGGCCAGGAGCCCGCGGGAGACGATCTCCCCGTGAGGATAGCCCGACATATAGAGGATATGGACCGCCGGGCTCAGCCGCCGCATCTCCCGGGCAAGCGCGTCGGTCCCGACATCGGGCACGATGACGTCGGTGATCACCAGGTCGATTCCCCCCTCCTCCGCCTCCACCAGCGATACCGCCTCCTCGCCGTTCCGAGCGGAAAGCACCCGGTGCCCCCGGTCGGACAGGTTTCGGGCCGCCAACTCTCGGACCCGGTCCTCGTCCTCGATCACCAACACGGTGCCGGTGCGGCCCCCTTCCGGCCGCTTCGTATCGGTCCGCGGCGGGGCCGGGGCGGAGAGCTCGCCCACCTCGGGAAGGCAGACCGTGAAGGTGGTCCCCTGGGCGGGGGTGCTCTCTACCCAGACGTAGCCGCCGCTTTGCTTGACGATCCCGTACACGGTGGACAGTCCGAGCCCGGTGCCCTGCCCCACGCCCTTGGTCGTGAAGAACGGCTCGAACACCCGGAGCACGGTTTCCTGGTCCATGCCCTGCCCGGTGTCGGTCACGGAGATCAGGCCGTACCACCCCTCGGGAATGGCGACGCCGATCAGCCTTCGCCCGGTTTCCGAGTCGAGCCATCGCGACTGAGTGAGAATCCGGATCGTGCCGCCTTCCGGCATGGCGTCGCGGGCGTTGAAGGTGAGATTGATCAGCACCTGCTCCAACTGCGTGCGGTCGGCCCGGACCACCGAGGCCAGGGGAGGTCGGGCGGTCTCGATCCGGACGTTGGCGGGGAGCATGAGCCGGAGCGTCGGCACGACCTCCTCCACCACCTCGCCGAGCCGCATCTCCACCGGACTGAGCACCTGCTGCCGGCTGAACGCCAGGAGCTGGGTGGTGATCTTCCCGGCTCTCGTCGCGGCCTTGCTGATCTCCTCGACCTCCCGCCTCCGCTCCGGCGGCAGGTCGCCGCTGCGGGCCAGCAAGTCACCGAAGCCGAGAATGATCGTCATCATGTTGTTGACTTCGTGCGCCACCCCCCCGGCCAGCCGCCCTACCGCCTCCATCCGCTGGGCCCGGCGCAGCCGCTCCTCGGTACGCCTGAGGTCGGTGAGATCCTGCACTGTCACCACGTACGCCGAGGGCTGCTCCGAGCCCTGCAGCGGGGTGATGTTCACCAGCACGGGGAAAGTCGAGCCGTCCGCCCGAAGGTGCTCCGACTCGTAGCCGCCGGGAGCGCCGGTTCCTCCGGCGCTGGGCCAGGCCGCCGGAGCGCCGGAGCGCTCCCGCGGCAGCAGATCGCTGAAGAGCCGGCCGGACAGCTCGTCGGGGCGGGAGTACCCATGCAGGCGGGCGAAGGCCGGGTTTACGACATCGATCCGCCGCTCGGCCACGTCCACCACCGCAGCTCCCCACCAGGCCAGATCGAAGACCCGGATCCACTTGTCCATGGCGGCCTCGACCCGGGCCCGGCGATCGGGCGGGGTCGGCAGGCCGTGGCGGAGTTGAGCTTGGTCCAGCGCCAGCGCCACCCGCCGGGCCATCACCTGCGCGACGGCGAGATCCACGGCGCGATAGGGCTCCGGGCTCTCCGTGCGGGCGAACGCCAGGACTCCGAGGTTCCGCCCTTCGGCCCTCAGCGCCACCGCGATCAGCGAGTGCACCCCGATCCGGGCGAGCGGAGGGCGGATCGCTTGCTCCTGTGCTGCGAGATGCCGCAGAGCGGTGGGGCCCATGGTCGGCAACCAGAGGAAGGTGCGCCCGGCGCGCCCCTCCTCCGTGACGATCCCCCGGAAGAGCGGCAGGACGGAGACCAGCTCGCGTCGAGTCCGCTCGGCCTGTGCCGCTCGACGGGCGGCCACGGCGATCCGCTCCCCGCCGTCATCTCGGTCGGACACGAGCACGGCCAGATCCCCGAGGTCCGGCACCGCCGCCCTGGTCGCGGTCGCGAACACCTCGTCCGGACCGGCCGCGGTGCGGAGCAGGGCCGTGAACCGGCCGATCAGGGATGTCAGCTCCGCACTCAGCGGCTCCTTCGATTCGGGCGTGAGACCCTCCCACCGGCTCCGGGGCCGGAGCGGTCCGACAAGAAATGGCTGGCTCCACATGTAGCAAGTTGGCGGCGGCGGGATGTGAGCCGGCTCACGAGGCC
>Ga0210102_1000261_pt1 | contig 14533 bp, 15 predicted proteins | sample RushOxbow_ThreeS_4_FD_185563 | JGI IMG/M metagenome (GOLD analysis project Ga0210102, IMG submission 185563) | Wetland microbial communities from San Francisco Bay, California, USA, that impact long-term carbon sequestration -... | ecosystem: Environmental > Aquatic > Marine > Wetlands ...
CCCGACGGGATCGTCGCGGAGATCGTGCCGGCCGAACGCTACAAGAAGGCAAAGCAGTCAAAGCGTTAGCCGCGCGCATCCATCGTTCGTCGCTCCCGCGGAGGCGGGGGTGAAGGTGGCAAAGAAGGAGGAGGGCAGCATCAAGACCGGTGACATCGTTTCCGGCGCCGCGTTGGCGGGCCTCGGCGTCTTCATCATCGTCGAGGCGCGCGGTTGGGAGTACCTTGGCCTGGACGGGCCGGGACCGGGCTTCTTTCCGCTGTGGTACGGCGTGTGCATGGTCGCGCTCTCGGTTCTGCTCGTGGCGACAAGCCTCGTGCAGCGCGCGAGCGTTCCGGCCACGCCGGTCAATTGGCACGAGGTGGGCCGGGCGCTCGCAGCGTGGGCGGGCCTCGCACTGTGCGTGGGCTTCCTGAAATTTCTGGGCTTCCTGCTGGCGTTCGGCCTGTTCAGCTTCTTCCTCGTCGCGGTCATGTACCGCCGGTCGCTCGGCACGGCCGCCGCGGTGTCGGTGGGAACGACCGTGAGCTTCTATTTGCTCTTTGCTTTCGCCCTGAACGTAGACCTGCCGGTTGGCAAGCTCGGCTTCTAGCAAGGCAGGCGGCCCTTGGACAAGCTCAGGACAGGCGGAAGTATGAGGCACGAAGTCACCCGTCACGAGCAACGAGAGACGAGGCACGATTTCTCATGGAAGTGATCGGCTACATATCGCAAGGCTTCAGCGTGGCGCTCACGCCGGTGAACCTGACCTGGTGCTTTGTCGGGGTGTTCCTCGGCACCGTGATCGGCATCCTCCCGGGGCTCGGCCCGGCGGCGACGATCGCGATGCTGCTGCCGCTGACCTTCCGGATGGAACCGACCGGCGCGGTCATCATGCTCGCCGGCATCTACTACGGCTCCAAGTACGGCGGCTCGACCACCTCGATCCTGCTCAACGTTCCCGGCGAGTCGGCCTCGGTCGTCACCTGCTTCGACGGTTACCAGATGGCGAAGCGCGGGCGCGGAGGGCCGGCGCTCGGCATCGCGGCCATCGCATCCTTCGTCGCCGGGACGGTGGGCGTGCTGGGCCTCATGCTGGTCGCGCCGCCGCTCGCGAAATTTGCGCTGACCTTCAGCTCGCCCGAGTATTTCGCGTTGATGTGCCTGGGACTCGGCATGGTGGTGCTGCTCGCCGGCGAGTCGATGACCAAGGCGCTGCTCGCAATGCTCGTCGGCCTGTGGCTCGCCGGCATGGGCACCGATCTGTTTACCGCGACCTCGCGCTTTACCTTCGGGAACGCCGAGCTGCTCGATGGCATCGACTTCGTGGTCGTGGCGATCGGTGTGTTTGCCCTGGGCGAGGTACTCAGCAACCTGGAGGGCCGGGAAGGAACGCAGATGCTGCCGGTGCCGAAGGGCCTGCGCAACCTCATGCCCACGTGGCAGGACATGAAGGACTGCCGCTTCGCCTTCGTAAATGGCTCGTTGGTGGGCTTTGTCATTGGCGTTCTGCCGGGCGCCGGCTCGACCATCGCCTCCTTCATCTCCTATGGAATCGAGAAGGCGGTTTCGAAGCGCCCGGAAAAGTTCGGAACCGGCGTGCCGGAAGGGGTCGCCGCCCCGGAGGGCGCCAACAACGCGGAAACCGGCGGCGCCATGGTGCCGTTGCTCACGCTCGGGATCCCCGGATCGGGCACCACCGCGATCCTGCTCGCCGCGTTCATCCTGTGGGGCCTCAGGCCGGGGCCGCTCATGATCCAGGACAACCCGACGCTGTTCTGGGGGCTGGTCGCGAGCATGTACATCGGCAACGTCATGCTGCTGGTGCTGAACCTCCCGCTGGTGCCGCTGTTCGCGCAGATCCTGCGCCTGCCGGCGTACGTGCTGTACCCGGCGATTTTCGGGCTCTCGGTTGTCGGCGTTTACAGCGTATCGAGCAGCCTGTTCGATGTCTGGATGCTGGCGGTGTTCGGGCTGCTCGGCTACGGCATGCGCCGGCTCGACTACCCGGCGGCGCCGCTCATCCTGGGTTTCGTGCTCGGCGACAGCATGGAGCGCGCGCTGCGCCAGTCGCTTATGATGTCGCAGGGAGACCTTTCGATACTGGTGTCTAGACCGATTTCGGCGACAATGTTATTTTTGACGGTGCTGATCCTGATCGCGCCGCTGTTCAGGAAGGCCAACGCCTGGCGCGTCAGGGCCATCACCTAGATCGTGTGACTGGTGACCGGCAAGGCGGACCGACAAGGCCATTTTTATCTGCGTTTAATACATCGAGGAGGAGACATGAAATCCAGATCTCGCACGTTGATTATCGGGCTGGTACTTGCGGCAGCGGCATTTCCGGCTCATTCGCAGGGGTTCACGCCCAGCAAGCCGATCGAGTTCTACACGCATACGGGCCCGGGCGGCGGCGGGGACGTGTTCGCTCGCGCCATTTCGGCCGCGATGGACAAGGAAAAGCTCCTGCCGGTGCGCATGCAGGTCATCAACAAGACCGGCGGCGGAGGTGCCACGGCAATGGCCTTCCTCGTGAACGAGAAGAAGGGGGACACGCACACCATCGCGGTGTACACGGGCCTGTGGATCACCAATCCCCTCATGCGGAAGGAAGCGAAAGTCACGCTGAAGGACATGACGCCGCTGGTAGGCCTGGTGCGCGAGCCGGCGATGATCGTGGTGAAGAGCGACGCGCCGTACAAGACGCTCAAGGACTTCATCGACGCGGCGAAGCAGAAACCGGGGCAGCTCAAGCAGTCGGCCGGTTCCATCGGCGCGCGTGACTGGGTCCTGCGGCAGTTGCTGATGACGAACACGGGTGCGAATTGGGCTTACATATCGTTCCCCGGCGGCGGCGAGCGCATCGCCGCGCTGCTGGGCGGCCACGTTGACATGATGCTGGTCGAGCCGCAGGAGGCGGGCGAGCACATCCGTGCCGGAAACATGCGTGTCATCGCGCAGGTGACGGACACGCGCCTCGCAGCGTTTCCCGACATTCCCACGATCAAGGAGTCGGGCTTCGACATTCCCAACGTGCCGCAGGTGCGTGGCGTCGTCGGGCCCCCGGGGATCCCGCCGGAGGTCGTCGCCTACTATGAGGATCTCTTCGCCCGGTTCATCAAGACGCCGAGCTGGCAGAAGTACCTCCAGGACAACCTGTTCGAGGATGGCTTCATGCGCAGCGCCGAGCTTGCCCGGTTCTTCGACCAGCACGCGGTCACGACTCGCGCCATACTCAAGGAAGGCGGCGTCAAGGTCGTGCGGTAGCCGCTCCGAGTCATACTGCAGGACACGGGCGCCAAAGTCGTTCGCTGAGAGACGCGGGCGGAACCGAGCTGCCCCGGCGCGTACGGACGGTTCTGTCTGGATGGAACTCCGGGTGCTTTCCGCGGGCGCGATGCAGCCCGCACTGATCGCCGTTGCTCCGGAATTCCACTGGCAATCGGGCTACGACCTGAGGGTCGCTTATGCAATCGCGTCCGAATTGCGCAGGCGTATCGGCGGCGGTGAAATTGCCGATGTCGTGCTCGCTCCGGCAGCGGCCATCGCGGAGCTCGAGAACAGCGGGCGGGTCGCGGCCGAAGGGCAGGTCGCCGTCGGCCGCGTGGGCGCCGGTGTGGTGGTTCGCGACGCCGCGCCGGCGCCCGATGTCGGCAGCGCGGAAGCGCTCAAGCGCTCGTTGCTGGAGGCTGAGTCCGTGGTCTATAACCGCGCGTCGAGCGGGGTATACATAGAGACGATGCTGAAGAAGATCGGCATATACGAGCAAATCCGGGACAAACTGATCCGTTACGACGACGGCACCGCAGTCATGCATCACCTGATTCGAGGCAAGGGCAGGGAATTCGGCTTTGGCGGCATTACCGATATCCTGATGTACCGCGACCAAGGGCTCCGGTTTGTAGGCCCGCTGCCGGAGGAAATCCAGAATTACACCGCTTACACGGCGGCGCTCATTACGTCTTCGCCCCACCGCGATGCCGCGCAGGCGTTGCTTCAGTTCCTTGCATCGCCGCCCGGCAAGGCCCTGTTCTCGATGAATGGTATCAAGTAGTACAAGGATAAGAATATGACTTCCGGCAACAGCGTTATGGAGAGATTGATCGATTACGTGTCGAAGGCGAAGACGACCGCGCTGCCGCCGCAGGTGCTCGGCAAGACCAAGCATCACATCCTCGACACGTTCGCCGCGATGATCTCCGGGTCGACGTTGAAGCCCGGCGAGATGGCGCTCCGGTACGCCAGGCTGCATGCGGGCGGGCCGAAGGAGGCGCAGGTCGTGGCGAGCAAGATGCTGCTGCCGGTCATTCCGGCGGCGGTCGCGAACGGCATGCTTGCCCATTCCGACGAGACGGATGATTCGAACGGCAGCGCCGGGTTCCACCCCGGCTGCGCCGTCCTGCCGGCGGCGCTCGGCATGGCCGAGCGGGAGGATCTGAGCGGCCAGGATCTGGTGAGGGCCGTCGCGCTTGGTTACGACATCGGATCGCGCACCAACAAGGCGCTCGGGCGCGACGCGCTCAGGGCGCGCAGCACTCTCCCCTTCAGCATCGCCGGCACGATGGGCGCGGCGGCGGCGGCCGGATGCCTCGCCGGCCTGACCAGGCCGGATGAGTACCGGTTCCTGTTCTCCTACGCGGCGCAGCAGGCTTCCGGCGTGATGACCTATGCCCGCGATTCCGAACACATCGAAAAGGCCTTCATCTTCGGCGGCATGCCGGCGCGCAACGGCCTCACCGCGGCAACCATGATCCAGGCCGGCTTCACCGGCGTCTGGGACGTCCTGAGCGGCGACAACAATTTCTTCCTGGCGTTCAGCGATTCGACCCGGCCGGCCAATCCCGACCTGATGGTCGCCGAGCTCGGCTCGCGCTACGAGGTGATGCTCACCAACATGAAGAAATACTGCGTCGGCTTCCCGGTCCAGACGGCGCTGGAAGCGCTGCTCCTCGCGGTCGCCGAGCACCGCTTCAAGGCGGCTGACGTGGAGGCGATCGAGACGCGGATCACCAAGTCCGGGGCGCACACGGTCAACGACCGGAAAATGCCCGACATCAATCTCCAGTATCTCTTCGCTGTCGCGTTGCTCGACGGCGGCGTCAGCTTTGCTGCTGCCCACGACGTCGACCGCATGAATAATCCCGCGATTCGCGCGCTCCGCTCCCGCGTCACCCTCATCGGCGACGGGGAGCTTGCCGAAGGCACTCATGCGGCGATCGTCAAGGTGACGTTGAAGGGCGGCAGAACCGTCACCCAGAGGCTCGAGAGCTTCCGCGGCAAGGCCGACAACCCGATGTCGACCGACGAGGTGGAGAAGAAAGCGCGGGACCTCATCGAGCCGGTCATGGGCGCCGGCAAGACGCGAAAGCTGATCGAAGCGGTCCGCGACCTGGAGAAGGTCAAGAAGGTGCGCACTCTCAGGCCGCTGCTATCGGTCTGACTCGAAACAGCCGGGGTGCGAGACAGCGCTTGCCGCGCTCCGGCGGTTGGAATAAATTGCTCGATGCAACCCGAAAGGAAGACGATCACCATGGTTTCACAGCTTCGGATCTATACCATCAACAAGGGCAAGCTCGACGACTTCGTGTCCGGCTGGAAGCAGTTCGTCCACCCGCTGCACTACAAGTACGGCTTCACCATCGACCGCGCGGACGTGATCAAGGAGCGCAACGAGTTCGTCTGGATCGTTTCCTATAACGGCACGATGGAGGACTGGAAGGCCAAGCAGGATGCGTATTACAACTCGCCGGAGCGCAAGGCCGTGAGCCCCGATCCGGCCCAGCATATCGCCAAGACCGATCGCTGGTTCATCGAGCCCGTGCTGCCCCGCAAATAACCGACGAAACAGGAGGAATCATGAAATTGCAATCAAGAATGATCATCGCCGCATTCGTGCTTGCCGCTGCCGCGCTGCCGCTGCACGCGCAGGGATTCAAGCCTACCAAGCCGGTCGAGTTCGTGGTCCATACCGGCCCGGGCGGCGGCGCCGACGTGCTCGCGCGCTTCATCACGAGCGCGATGGAAAAGGAGAAGCTCCTGCCGGTGCGCATGTACGTCGTCAACAAGACCGGCGGCGCGGGGCAGACAGCGATGTCCTATCTCGCGGAAAAACGGGGCGACACCCATACCATCGCGCCGTTCCTTAGCCTCTTCTTCGTGGTACCGGTCATGAGGACGGAAGCCAAGATCACGATGAAGGACTTGACGCCGGTGGTGCGGCTGTTGTACGAGCCGGCGATGGTCGTGGTGAAGAACGATTCGCCGTACAAGACGCTCAATGACTTCATCAACGCGGCGAAGCAGAACCCCGGGCAGCGCAAGCAGGCGGCGGCCTCGCTCGGCGGCCGCGACTGGATGGTGCGCGCGCTGCTGATGAAAAATACCGGGGCGAACTGGGTATTCATCTCGTTTCCCAACATGGGCGAGCGCATCGCGGCGCTGCTCGGCGGCCACGTCGACATGATGTTTCTCGAGCCGCAGGAAGTGGGCGAGCACATCCGGGCTGGCAACGTGCGCGTGATCGCGCAGATCTCGGACAAGCGGCTGCCGCCGTTCCCGAACATACCCACCGTCAAGGAGTCGGGGTATGACATCCCGGACATCCCGCAGGTGCGGGGCATTGTCGCGCCGCCGGGAATTCCGCGAGAGGTCCTCGCCTACTGGGAAGACCTGTTCGCCCGGTTCGCGAAGACGCCAAGCTGGAGGAAGTATCTCGAGGACAACGTGCTCGTGGACGCGTTTCTTAGCGGCCCCGAGCTCAATGCGTATGTCGACAGTTACTCGGAAACGTTGAGGGGCATCCTCAGGGACGGCGGCGTCAAGGTCGTTCGCTGACAGGGGGCGCGCGAGGCTAAAATAGTGGAATGAAAAACAGCCGCCGCGAGCTCCTGAAACTGGCTTGCGGCGCGCTGGCGGGCGCAGGATTGGGGCTGCACCGGGTCGCGGCACGGGCGCAGAAGCCCGTGTTCCGCGACGCGGACCGCACCCGGGACAAGATCGTCGCGCTGGTGCGCGCCTTCGCCGGCGACGATCCCCGGGCGATGCGCCACATCCAGAGAATCGAGCCGATCGCCGAGGTCAGCATTCCCGGGGTGACCGTGCCGCCGGACCAGCTGCCCCTGATGGATTATTTCGTCGGCGATCTCCACCTGCGGTATTCCTTCGACGATCCCAAGTTCGTCTCGAGCGTCAGCGCCGGCGACCTGAAGCGCCTCGGGCTAAAACGCGACCAGCTGCTTGCGCTCGCGGTCGAGAATTTCCGGCGCCTCTACCCGGGGATGAAGATCGAGTACCCGGTGCCCCAGATCGCGCTCGTCACGGAAGCGGGAAACCTGGAGCCGTGCCTGATGCTCGATGCCGCGTTCTGGGAGAAGGAGGGCAAGCGCAGGGGCAGCGGCATCGTCGCCGCCGCTCCCGCCCGCGACGTGCTCATGTTCGCGGACCGCTCCGTGCGCGGAAATGTCGACATGTTGAAGAAGCTCGCGGTCGACGTTCACGCGGCGGCGGAGAAGGAAGCCCTGTCGAAGACGGTATTTCTCTGGAACTACGGGCGCTGGGAAGCGTTCGCCTAGGGGCTCTTATGCCCTTCGTCCAGTCGCCGCCCGAGCTGGGCAATCAATACACCTCCGATCGCGCGCTGCGCTCCTATCTTGCGCGCGCGCTCCCCGCCGATGTGCGCGCTGGAATCGAGCCGGAACTCACCGCGATGGGCGAGCTCGCGGGTGGTGAGCTCTATCGCTTCCAGCTTGCGGACCGGAGGAACGAGCCGGTCCTCACCCAATGGGACGCGTGGGGCAACCGCGTGGACCGCATCGAGGTGTCGCCGTTGTGGCGCGAGGCGGAGCGCATCGCGGCCGGGCAGGGACTCGTCGCGATCGCCTACGAGCGGCGGCACGGACAGTACTCGCGCGTGCACCAGTTCGCGCTCGCCTACCTGTTCACCCCGTCGAGCGATCTCTACAGCTGCCCGCTTGCCATGACGGACGGAGCGGCGCGCGCGCTCATCGAGGCGGGCAACCGGGCGCTGATCGAGCGCGCGGTGCCCCGTCTCACCAGCCGCGACCCGCGCGAGTTCTGGACGAGCGGCCAGTGGATGACGGAGGCAAGCGGCGGCTCCGACGTCGGGCTGACAGAGACTGTCGCGCGGCGGGAAAACGGGGGCTGGCGGCTCTACGGCCGCAAGTGGTTCACTTCCGCGAGCACCTCGCAGATGGCGCTGACGCTGGCCCGGCCCGAGGGCAATCCGGCGGGAGGCAAGGGGCTCGCGCTGTTCTACGTCGAGACGCGCGACGCGCAGGGGCGGCCGAACCGCATCCTGGTCAATCGCCTGAAGGACAAGCTCGGCACGCGCAAGGTGCCGACGGCGGAGCTGACGCTCGACGGCGCACCGGCGGAGCTCGTGGCGGGAACCGCGGATGGCGTCAAGAACATCGCGCCCATGTTGAATGTCACTCGTACCTGGAACGCGGTCGCCGCGTGCGCGCTCGCGCGGCGCGGGCTCGCGCTTGCGCGCGATTACGCCGGGAAGCGCGTGGCCTTCGGCGCACCCCTTGCGGAGAAGCCCTTGCACGCCGACACGCTGGCGGGGCTCGAGGCCGAGATTCAGGGTGCGCTCCACCTCGCTTTCTTCGTCGTCGAGCTGATGGGGCGGGAGGAGGCGGGCAGGGCGGGCGCGGAGCAGAAGAGCCTGCTGCGGTTGCTGACGCCGGTCGCGAAGCTCCTGACCGGCCGCCAGGTCGTGCACATCCTGTCGGAGGTGATCGAATCCTTCGGCGGCGCGGGCTACGTCGAGGATACCGGCCTGCCGCTGCTCCTGCGCGACGCGCAGGTGCTGCCCATCTGGGAGGGAACAACCAACGTGCTGTCGCTCGAAACCCTGCGGGCGCTGGAGGCGGTCGGCGGGCTTGCGGTTCTCAAGCGTGAAATCGGAATCCTGCTGCGCGGGGTGCGCGAGCCGGACCTGGTGCGGATTTCGGCGCAGGTCGAGCGCGCGGTGGAGCAGGCGGAGAGCTGGCTCTCCGCTGCGAAAGGCGACGCACTCGAGGCCGGGGCGCGGCGCTTTGCCATGACATTGGGACGCGCGGTGGAGCTGGCGCTCCTCGCGCACCACGCGCAGTGGTCGCTCGAGGAGGAGAAGGAGCGCCACACCCTGGCGGCGGCGCGGCGCTTCGGGGCGCACGGGGTCAATCTGACGGCGGACATGAACGCCGATGACTCACGCCGCCTGGCGGGAGACCGGTCCAATGGCTGAAATCGTCGTCGCGATCGGCACGTCGCACTCGCCGATGCTCAATGCGACGGTCGAGGAGTGGGGCCGGTTCGAGGCGCGCGAGCCCGGCATGAGCCTGCTCGACCGCGAGGGAAGTCCGGTGAGCTACGAGTCCCTGGTGCGCCAGGCCGGCGGCCGCTACGCCGGGGAGTACGCGCCGCAGAAGCTGGCGTTCCGGCATGCCGCCGCGCAGGCCGCGCTCGACCGATTGTCCGCCGAGATCCGCCAGGCCCGCCTCGATGCGCTGCTCATCATCGGCGACGACCAGAAAGAGCTCTTTCTCGATGACAACCTGCCGGGCGTGCTCGTCTTTTTCGGGAAGAGCCTGCCGCACCGGATGCGTCCCGCGAAGCCCGGGTGGATCGACTGGTTCGCGGCCATCCAGAGCCGGTACTACCTGGAGAACGGGAACGTGGAGTTCCCGGTCGCGCACGAGCTGGCGCGCCACCTGGTCGCCGCGCTGGTGGAGCGCGAGTTCGATGTCTCGACCTGCGACCACCTGCCGCGCGGCGAAGGTGTGGGGCACGCGTTCGCGTTCGTGCATCAGCGCCTGTTCCGGTTCGGCAGAGCGGCGCCCATCGTGCCGGTCGTCCCGGTTTTTCTCAACACGTATTACCCGCCCAATCAGCCGACGCCCGCCCGCTGCTACCGGCTCGGGCGCGCCTTGCGCGCAGCAATCGAGTCCTATTCAACGCCGGCGCGCGTCGGCGTTCTGGCATCGGGCGGCCTGTCGCATTTCGCGATCGACGAAGCGCTCGACCGCGAGGTGGTCGGTGCGCTCGAGGCCAGGGACGGCGAGCGGCTCATGCGCATTCCGCCCCGCAAGCTCAATTCGGGCAGCTCGGAGATCCGCAACTGGATCGCCATGGCCGGAGCGGCGGAGCACCTGCCAGTGGCGTGGTCGGAATACATTCCCGGCTACCGCTCGCCGGCGGGCACGGGAACGGGGCTGTGCTTCGCCGCGCTCCGGCAGTAGCCGGGTCAGAACAGCGAGCGGATGATGCCGCCGTCGACGCGCTGCGCCGCGCCGTTGACCGCGGATGCGCGCTCCGAGCACAGGAACGCGATCTGGGCGGCGATCTCCTCCGGCTTGGCCCAGCGCTGGAGGAGTGACGAGGCACCCGTCGTCTCGAAGTAGGCGGTTCGCATTTCGTCCACCGTTTTGCCGAGCCCGGGCGCGACCTTCCCCAGGAACGCTTCCACGCCTTCCGACCAGGTGGGCGCGACGAGCGCGCTGTTGACGGTGACGCGCGTGCCCCTGGTGAGCTCGGCGAGGCTGCGGGCGATCGAGACCTGCGCCGCCTTCGACATCGCGTAGTGCGCCATGCCGGGATTGGGCTTGGCGCTCTGGTCGCTCGCGATGAAGACGATCCGGCCCCAGTCGCGCTCCAGCATTCCCGGAAGCAGCGCGCGCGCGAGCCGCACCCCGCTCATGACGTTCAGCTCGAACATGTCGAGCCAGTCGTGGTCGGAGATCGCGGTGAAGTCCTTGACCTCGAAAAATCCGACGTTGTTGACGAGGATGTCGATCGGCCCGATTCTCGCCGCCGCATCCAGCACGTTGCGCGCGCCGGCAGCGGTTGCGAGGTCCGCGGCGATGCCGTGCGCCGCGCCGTGCTGCGACAACGCGGCCACGGTTTCCTTCACCGTGGCTTCGTTGCGGCCATTGACGATCACCCGTGCACCCTCGGCGGCCAGAGCCTGCGCGACGGCGCGCCCGATCCCCATCGTCGAGCCCGTCACGAGCGCGAGCCTGCCCTTGATTCCCAGATCCATTACCGTTCTCCGTTTATCTGCGGCTCTATTTTAGTTTCTCTTGGCGTCTTGGCGGTTCAAATTCTTGATTTCCTTTGTGTCCTTCGTGGTTTAAGATTCTGCTGGACTCAACCGGAGAAGGAAATGAACGATAAGCAACTCAGCATCGACATCGTGTCCGACGTGGTTTGACCCTGGTGCTTCATCGGGAAGCGCAAGCTGGAGAAGGCATTGAGCCTCTACCAGGAGCGCCATCCCGATAGGCCCGAGCCGGCCGTGCGCTGGCTGCCGTTTCAGCTCAACCCGGACCTTCCCGAGGCCGGCATCCCGCGCGAGGAGTACGTCGCGCGCAAGTTCGGTGCGCGCGGCAAGGGCGTCAACGAGCGGGTGACCATGGCCGGACGCCAGGTCGGCATCCCGTTCGCGTACGAGAAGATGAAGGTCCAGCCCAACACGCTCAACGCGCACCGGCTGCTGCTCTACGCGCAGCGCGCCGGCAAGCAGGACGCGCTGGCCGAGGAGCTGTTCCGCGCCCACTTCATGGAGGGTGCCAATCTCACCGAGCGGGAAACGCTTGCCGGCATCGCCGAGCGCGCCGGGCTCGACCGCAAGGAGGCGGCGGACTATCTCTCCGGCGACGTGGATCGCGACCAGGTCGCCCGTGCGGACGTCGAAGCGCGCAATGCCGGCATCGGCGGCGTGCCGTTCTTCATCTTCAACCGCAAGGTCGGCGTCTCGGGCGCGCAGGATCCGGAGGCGCTGCTGCAGGCAATGGAGCAGGCGCTGGAGGAATAGCGTGAATAGTGAGTGGTGAGCTCACAACTCACGCCGTACCTGATGCCAGACACGACCTACCGCAACGCGCTCCCGCTCCAGAGCATGTTGCTGGAGTACCGCCTGATGTCGGTGCTCGGGGCCGGCGGCTTCGGCTTGACCTACCTCGGGCGCGACACCCACCTCGAAAAAGACGTCGCGATCAAGGAGTACCTGCCCAACGATCTCGTGGTGCGCGCGCTCGACGGCAGCATCGTGCCGATCACGGGCGAGCTGAAGCGCGAATTCGAATGGGGTCTCGAGCGCTTCATCCTGGAGGCGCGCACCCTCGCGATGTTCAGCCACCCGCACATCGTGCGCGTGATCCGCTTCTTCCAGGCGAACGGCACCGGCTACATGGTGATGGACTACGAGAAGGGCGAGTCGCTCTACCAGATATTGAAGCGCGGCGAGCGGCCGGACGAGGCGCGGCTGAAGGGCATCGTGATGCCGTTGCTCGACGGGCTGCAGGAGGTCCACGCGACGGGTTTCCTCCACCGCGACATCAAGCCGAGCAACATCTTCGTCCGCGAATCCGGCAGCCCGGTGCTGATCGACTTCGGCGCGGCGCGCCATGCCATCGACGGGACCCGGAGTCTCACCTCGGTGCTGACGCCGGGCTATGCGCCGCTCGAGCAGTATTCGAGCGACGGACACCAGGGGCCGTGGTCGGACATCTACGCGATGGCCGGCGTGCTGTTCCGGGCCCTGGTGAACGAGAATCCGCCGGACGCGGTGAGCCGGTTGAAGGGCGACACGCTTCCCGCGAAGCTCGCCCTTGCGCGCGGCCGGGTTAGCGAGCCGTTCCTGCGGGCGGTGGAATGGGCGCTTGCGCTCGACGAGAAGCAGCGGCCGCAAAGCGTCCAGGAGTGGCAGCGCGCGCTGGCAGGGCAGGCGGGAGCGCGCGACGCGACGCGCATGGACTTGCAGTCAGCTCCCGCGGTGATTTCCGCCCCGCCGTCGCCGGCCGCGAGGCCGCCCACGCGACCTACTTCCGGGAAATCAGGTTCCGGCTGGCGCTGGGTCGGAATCGCCGTGGCCATTCTGGTCTTGGTGCTCGGATTCAGCGCGTGGAACAAGCAGCGTCCGGCACGGACTGCGCTTCCCGAAGCGACGCGGCCCGCGCCCGAGCCGAAGCCTGCCTTCAAGCAATTATCTCCTGATCCACGCGAGGCGGCTCGCGATCGGCCGGACCGCGCGCGCGCCGACCGGCCCGGCGACAAGCAGGCGCCCGTCCAGGAGGAATTCCGGCGCAAAGTGTTCCAGGAATTCCGCTCGGGCGACCGCGATGACGACGGCTATCTCTCGCGCGAGGAGATCCGCAGCCGGTTCCCCGGCATCGAGCGCGAGTATGCGCGCGTGGACGCCGATGGCGACGGCCGCATTTCGCCGGAGGAGTTCCTGCGGCTGCGGCGGTTCCAGGCGCAGCAGCGACTCAAGAAGCAGTGAGCCAGTGACGCGGTGACGGTTACTGGGTCAGCAGGAACTCGCGCACGACCCGGATCTGGTCGTCGGCCATCAGCATCGGCGCGTGTCCGACGTCCGCGAATTCCACCAGCCGCGGCCGCGGACCGCGCCCGGTCATGGCGGCCGCAGTTTCCTTCAACAGGAGGTCCGATTGCGCGCCCCGCAGGAGCAGAGTGGGGCAGGTGATGGCGTCCCAGTACTGCCACAGGTCCACGTCGGTGAGCGGCTGCTTACGGAAGGGGATGGCGATCCCCGGGTCGTAGCGGAACCCCCAGGTACCGTCCTCGTGTTGCGTTGCCCCGTGGACGGTGAGGTGCCGCCACTGCGCATCGGCGAGCGGACCGAACGGCGCGGACACGATGCGAACCATGGCTTCCAGTTCGTCGAGGCTCTTGAAGCGTGGGTCCGTGCCGACATAGGTGCGAAGCCGCTCGAGTGCGGCCTTGGGGATGACCGCGCCGACGTCGTTCAGCACCAGCCTCTCGATCGGCGAGTTGGGGCGCGAGGCGAGCAGCATCCCGAGGATGCCGCCCATCGAGGTGCCGACCCAGTGGATCCTGCGCGGCCCGCCGCCGGACGTGACGCGGGCGATCAGCGCCGTCAGGTCGGCGCAGTACTGGGAATAGGCGTAGTCCTCCTTTACGGGAAGCCAGTCGCTGCGGCCGCGGCCCGCTACATCGGGGCAGACTATCCGGAATTCCGGCAGCAGCGCCTGCGCGAGGAAGTCGAAATCGCGGCAGTTGCGGGCGAGACCGTGCACGCAGATCGCAAGGCGATCCGCGGCGCGGTCGCCCCACTCCACGTAATGCATGCGGTGAAACCCCTTGCTGGAGAGGCACAGTACGTGATCGCTCTTCATGCTCGGTCCCGGGCGGTCCTGTCGCGCAAGAGTTTACCGCCTCTGAAAAACAGCACCATCCCCGCGAGCTGGATCAGGTGGTAGAGGTCGTTGTGGTTCAGGTGCTCGTGCAGGGAGACGCCGTAAAACTGGACGGCGCCGGCCGCGGCTGAGACCCCGATCCCGGCGAGCACCCAGTACGAGGCATGGTCCCGACGGGTGGCGGCGGACCAGCCATGCAGGAGGGCGAGCGCCGCCATTGCGATCGCGGTGTCGAGCACGACGTAGCGGTACTCGTCGTGGGCGAGCATCCACGCCGAGTAAACCACGAGTTGCGCGGCGGCGATGGCGAGTAATGCGGCGCGCGCCGTGCCGCGTACCCGAGCCCGACCAGGTCGAGCACCTCCTGGGTG
>Ga0210102_1000264_pt1 | contig 14366 bp, 11 predicted proteins | sample RushOxbow_ThreeS_4_FD_185563 | JGI IMG/M metagenome (GOLD analysis project Ga0210102, IMG submission 185563) | Wetland microbial communities from San Francisco Bay, California, USA, that impact long-term carbon sequestration -... | ecosystem: Environmental > Aquatic > Marine > Wetlands ...
GAGGTTGGTCGTGTCGGATATTCGGACCCGAACGCGACGGTCAGACCCGGTTCGAACTGGCTGCCGTATACCGTGACGGAGCTGGTCACGTCGGCGATCGGTGCGTCGGACGCGTCGGGGTGAACCGACACCGTGACCGTGCAGCCGACCCAGGAGAGATCCGAGTCTTCGATCGCGGTGATCAAGCGCCGCGCCGCGCCGGTTTGCTACTCCTCGCGCGGCGCTATGCGCGGGACGCTGAGGCGGGCGCCGGCTTGCAGGGCGCTGAAGTCGAGGGTGGGGTTGTACTGCCGGAGCAACCATACCGGCACACGGAAGCGTCTTTCGGCGAGTTCCCAGAGCGTGTCGCCGCGCTGGAGCCTGTGCGTGTCGGTGCCGACCACCTCGTAGGCGTCGAAGAACTCTTCTTGCAGTGTGTGATGGTATTCGAGTCGCCTCCGCTCGAACTCTTCACGTGAAACGACGGAGAAGTCGAGCTTGGTCGCTCGGCCGATTCCGACCGGCGTTCCGTAGCGGATCCCGTTGATCCGGCGAAGTTGGCTGGTCGGGATCTCCAACCAATCCGCGTAGTGGCCGAGGGTTTCGTCGGCTTGGACGGTGATGCGATCGTCGTCGGAAATCGCATAGTCGGACGGATCGGGTGCGGGGATGACCACCGATGCAATCGCGGGCGCCTGGCTCGCGAGGCCTTCCACCAGCACGTCGGCACCCACGATGCTGGCGATCTGGATCGGATCCTCCACTCCGGCGTCGGCGCCGATCTCGCTCGGCTCTTCGAACGTGGAGTCGGCGCTGATCTGGATCGGCTCCTCGAATGCGGAGTCGGCACCGATCTCGATCACCTCATCGACTGCGGAGTCGGCGCCGATCTCGGTCGCGTCGTCGGTTGCGGAGTCGACAGCCACCTCGATCGGCTTCTCGGCTGCAATTTTCGCGGCGACCTGGATCCGCTCTTCGGTTGCGGAATTCGCGGCGATCTCGATCGGTTCCGCTTGTTCCCGGGACGGCTTCGGCGCGGCTTGCGCGATCGTTTCGGTCACCACCGCCGCGGCAGCCGCGACCTGCTCGTCGGCGGCATCGATCAGCTGCGGCGTGCCCACATGCGTCGACACCTGCAGGCGTTGTCCCACCGCAATCTGGTGGCGATTTCGCAATCCATTCATCGCGACGAGACTCGCTTCCGTCAGGCCAAAGCGCGCGGCAATCCGCGCGACCGTATCCCCACGGCGCACCTGATAGACCCCATCGGCGGGCGGTTCTGCCCGAGCGACGGAGACGGGCGCCTGTGCGCCCGGTTCATCGGGCAGCGCCAGCACCTGGCCGGCCCGGATCTGGTGGCGGCTCTTCAGATTGTTGACCGCAACCAACTCCCGCTCCTTCACGTTGTACTTGCGGGCGATCTTCGAAAGCGAGTCGCCTCGTTGCACGGTGTAGAGGCGATCGCGGTGCTGTTGTGCGAAGCGCTGCGGGGCTGGAATCGAAGCGAGTGCGACATCGATCGGCTGTTTGAGCGCGCCGGCCGGCACCCGGAGTTCGAAACCTTCGGGGATGTACTTCGCGCCGTTCCAGACCGCGGGTCGCAGCGAGTGGTTGTGCTCGCGCAAGATCTTGCCGTCGACACCCAGCGCCTGGATGACCGCCTCTGCGGGTACGAAGTGATCGAGAGTGGCGGTCTCGTACCGCACCGGTGGCAGCGGCGTCAGCGGACCGAAGTAGCGCTCGGCATTGCGATCGACGTCGAGTGCGGCGAGAAATTCCGTATAGAAATTGCGAGATGCGAAACCAAACGTGCGGCTCTTGTACTTGGCGATGATCACCGAGATGTCGTCGGTGCCGAGCTTGCTCATCGCGCGCTTCATGCCGCCCACACCGTGGTTGTAGGCGGTAATCGCGAGCGGCCAGGAAGCCAGCGTGTCATAATTCGAGCGCAACAGCCGCGCCGCACCGTCGCTCGCAGCGAAGGGATCCATACGCTCGTCGATCACGTTGTCGACGCGCAGGAACAGCCGGCCCGTCGAGCGCGTGAACTGCCAGAGGCCCGCTGCGCCGACCCGCGAATAGGCGGCCGGATTGTAGGAAGACTCGACGTGGGGCAGGGACTCGAGTTCCATCGGAACGCCGTGTGTCTGCAGCGATTTGCGGATGTGCGGCGCCCACTGCCCCGCGCGCTCGAGGCCTTCGAGGAAGCGGTCCGCTTGCCCCAACTGGAATCGAATCTGCTTCGCGGCCCCCTTCAGCGTCGCGTTCGAAACACCCTCGGGCCAGAGTGCCAGGACGCGCGCCTCCTCGGCGTTCAATCCGCTGCGCTTGCCCGTTGCGAGTTTGCGCAGGATCGCCGCATAGCGATCCTTCGCGCGCTCCACGTGGCGCTCGCGTGCGCGGCTGCTGAGCCCTTCCGGCAGTCGGATCACCTCGTAGATCACGTCCATGTGGGACGAGTCATGGATGAGGCCGCCCTTGCGGTCGACCTCGCTGTAGACCCGCGTCCAGAAGCGAATCTGGGGTTCGATTCCGGCCGGGCGCGGGAAGTCGCCGGTGCGCGCGCCTGCTTCGGATGCGAGCAATGCGATGGCGAGGAGTGTCGAGAGCGTTCGAAATACGGAGAGAATTCGCGGCATAGGTGGGTGGCAGATCGGCACGTTCGACGACAAACTTGCGAAAGGGATTCTTGCCCCCCGGGGCATGCCGTTGTGCCTCCTGATCCGATTCTAGCGTGGTTCGGTGGGCGTCAGCGCCGCCGATTCTTGCGCCGCGCCTTGCGGGCCTGTTTGCGTTTGCCCTTCTGGTGTCCACGGGAGCCCGAGGCTTCGCGTCGCGCCTTGCCGGACTTGCCCGCTGCGCGCGCGAGCAGCGCCGTCGGGTCGATGCCCCCGGCGCCCGCCATCCTGCCCAGGCCCGGAATCTTGCCGAGCATTCCGCTGCTTCCGAGCTGCGACATCATCTGGCGCATCTGCGTGAAGCGCCCGAGCAGTTCGCGGACGTCCTTCGAGCGGCGCCCGCTTCCCCGCGCGATCCGCGACATCCGACTCTTGTCGATGATGTCGGGCCGCGCGCGCTCGGCGGGCGTCATCGACTGGATCAGGGCCTCGACGCGGCCGAGTTCGCGTTCGTCGACCTGCTCTGCAATCGAGCCGAACATCGGCAGCTTGGCGAAGACTTCGCGCAGCGGACCCAGCTTCTGGATCGTCCGAAGCTGTTTGAGCAGATCGTCGAGGCCGAATTTTCCGCGCAGCAGGCGCTCGGCGTCCTGCTCGGCCTCTTTTTCGTCGACGACCTCCTCGAAGTCCTTGACCAGACCGACGACGTCGCCCATTCCGAGGATTCGCGAGGCGAGTCCTTCGGGGCGGAAGGGTTCCAGTCGGTCGAGTGACTCGCCGGTACCGAGGAATTTGATCGGGACGCCGGTGACTGCCTTGATGGCGAGTGCGGCACCGCCTCGGGCATCTCCGTCGAGTTTGGTGAGGACCAACCCGTCGATCGAGAGCTGCTCGCCGAACGCGCGGGCGGTATTCACGGCATCCCGACCCATCAACGCGTCGCAGACCAGCAGCGTGTTGGCGGGGGCCGTCTCGCGCGTGATCTCGGCGAGTTCCTCCATCAGCGCAGAGTCGATCGCCAGGCGGCCGGCGGTGTCGTAGATGATGGCGCCGTAGCCCTCTGCGATCGCGCGCCGCTTGGCCCGGGCACAGATCGCGGCCGGGCGCTCCGCTTCGTCTCCGACGAAGACGTCGGCGTCGATCCGGCTGCCGAGCTGCTGAAGCTGGAGGATCGCGGCGGGTCGGTAGACGTCGGCGGCGACGAGCAGCGGTCTGCGATTCTGCTTTTGCAGGTGGCGCGCCAGCTTGGCGGAAACCGTCGTCTTGCCCACACCCTGAAGGCCGATGAGCATCACCGAAGTCATGCCCTTTGCCTGCGAGAGCGCGGTGTCGACCGGGCCCATCAGGTCGATCAACTCTTCCTCGCAGGCCTTGACGAAATGCTGACCCGGTGTGACACGGACCGTCCGCCCGGACGCGTCGCGTACCCGCGTGGCGACTTTTTCGCCGAGCGCGCGCGCTTTGACCCGGGCGAGGAAGTCGCGGGCGACATGGAGATCGACGTCGGCTTCGAGCAGCGAGGTGCGGACATCGCGCAGCGATTGGTCGATGTTCTCTTCGCTGAGTTCGCGGACGCCGCTGAGTTTTTCGCGAGCGGACGTGAAGCCCTTGGTCAGGATTTCGAGCACGGATTCTCCAAGAAGGCGCCGAGAATAGCGGATGCCCGGCGGCTGGAGTCGACCGCTTGCCGGATGGAACGTCCGCGTGCACCATGGGCCGTCTCGGGCCGGGTCTCGACCCGCCGGGTTGAAGTCGAGGCGAGCAGCAGCGGGGGCTGGCTCGCCAGATCGAGAGACCCCGATCTGAGCGAGGAACGCATGGCTACAGAGGTGGCAGCCCTGATCGCGGGGACGCTCTGGAAGATCGAGAAGGCGGTCGGCGACGCTGTCGAGGCCCTTGACGTCATCATGATCATCGAATCGATGAAGATGGAAATTCCCGTCGAAGCGCCATGTGCGGGAACGATCGTGGAAATCCGGGTTCGAGAGGGCGAGGCCATCGACGAAGACCAGGTTCTGGCCCTGATCGAGTGAGGCGATGGCCGCAACCCTAGAGCCCCGCCTGCTCAGGCCCGCAGATCGTGACGCGGCGCTGCGTTTCTTGGCCCGAGATGCGGTCGCCAACCTGTTTCTGCTGGATCTCGCGGCGAACCTCGGCCGGCGGCCCGCCCCCGGCGAGGCTCGGGCGGAGATCGTCGCGGTCTGGCAGAAGGGTGAAATCGTCGGGATGGCGGGTCTGCATCCGACCGTGATCCTCGATGCCAATGCGGGCAAAGACGCCGTCGAAGCATTCATCCCCTACCTGGAGCGGATCAAGGTCGGGTTGGTGAAGAGCCTGGTTCCGACCGTCAATCTGCTCTGGGGGAAGCTCTGCGCGCGAAGCTCCCGCCGTGTGCTCGTCGATCGGATCGAGACCGCCTACGCGCTCCGCATGAGCGACTCGAAACGCATCGAGCCGATCGCGACCGCATCCGTGCGGGGCGCGCGGGAGTCGGACCTGGACGATCTGGTGATCGCCGCCCGCGAGAGCCTTCGCGAGGAAGACCGTCCCGACCCCTTCGTGGGCGACGCCGCGGGCTTCCGACGCTGGGTTCACGGCCGGGTCGCTCGTGCCCGCGTCGTTGAAATCGCGAACCGTGTCGCGATGGTCGGCTACGCGGACGTGCAGCGCCCGGAAGGTTGGCTGCTCCAGGGGATCTACACCTGGCCCGATTGTCGGCAACGCGGGCTCGCTTCCTTCGGCGTGTCGGAACTGTGTCGCGAGGCATTTCGCGCGGGTGCCGACCACGTCCAACTCGCGGTCGTCGAGGGAAATGCCGCCGCGCAACGTCTGTATGAGGGCCTGGGTTTCAAGCCCTTTGCGAAGCTGCGCACGATCCTGTTCACCTGAGGCGCGACGGCATGCTAATGGTGTGGCGGCGCGCATTTCGCGTGATGGAGAAACCGCAGAGGAGAGCCCCCAATGGCGTTGCTTGATGGGAAGGTCGCGGTCGTCACGGGCAGTGGAGGCGGAATCGGCCGCGAGCACGCGCTCGCGCTGGCAAAGGAAGGGGCTGCCGTGGTCGTCAACGATCTCGGTGGAGCCCGCGATGGAACCGGCGCCAGTCACAGCATGGCGGATCAGGTCGTTGCAGAGATCAAGGCCGCGGGCGGCGAGGCCGTGGCCAATTACGACACGGTCGCGACCGTCGATGGGGCAAACAACATCGTCAAGACAGCACTGGACGCGTTCGACAAACTGGACATAGTGGTCAACAACGCCGGCATCCTGCGCGACAAGAGCTTCGCCAAGCTGGACGCCGACATGTGGGATATCGTGATCGCGGTTCACCTTCGGGGAACCTATTGCGTCACGCACGCCGCCTACAATCACATGAAGGATCGGGGTGAGGGCGGCGTGATCATCAACACATCGTCGACGTCGGGCCTGAACGGCAATTTCGGTCAATGCAACTACGGAGCTGCGAAGGCGGGGATTGCGGGCTTCACCCGTTGCCTCGCCATCGAGGGAAAGAAGTACGGCATCCGCGCGTTCATCCTCGCGCCGATCGCACTCACCCGCTTGACCGATGACCTGCCCGTTTTCGACGACGAGAAGATCAAGGCGCGCATGAACCCGGCGGTGATCTCTCCGTTGGTGACCTACCTCGCGAGCGACCTCTCGAAAGACCAGACGGGCAAGACCTTCTTCGTCGGCGGCGGGCGGATTGCCGAGATGAAGGTCGTTACCTGTGAGGGGATCACGAAGGAAGTAGAAGGTGGATTGTGGACTCCCGAGGAGATCGCTTCGAAGATGGTCCCCGGGGAGATCCTGATGGCCGAGTGAGGGTGCCGCGAAGGGATTTCCGCGGCTCCTGCCGGGCGAATGATCTCGTTGCCGCCCGCTGCTGGCGGTGTTACTTCTGATCTGACCATGTCGGAGCAACCCGTGGATCCTCCGGACGTGCGGGCACCTCGTACCGCCTCGGCTGACGCCTCCGCGTCACGGTCGGAGTCGCCGCCCGTGGCCACCCGTCACGAGGATGCCGACGTCGACGCGCTGTCGGCGATGACGCCGCGCTTCAATCTCCCGCTCCGGTGGTTCGCGAGCCGCTTCTTCCGCCACTTCGACCTCGACGACGCCACCGTCGAGCATCTTCGGAAACTCGAGAGCCTCGGTTCGGTCGTCTACGTCATGCGCTACGCGAGCAGGCTCGATTACTTCCTGTTCAATGCACTGTTCATTCGCGAGCAGCTCGGCCTTGCGAAGTTCGCGAATGGCATCCGCTTCTACTATTACCGCCCGCTCTGGCAGGCCATCCGACTCGCCTGGAAGCGACGGGGCGAGTGGTTGCGGGAACCCGGGCCCGAGTTTTCACAGGCAAGACTTCGCTCGCTGACCTTGCGGGGCGAATCGTCGTTCATCTTCCTGCGCACCGCGCGTTTGCGATCGCGATTCCGAACGCGGCGCAGTGCGGTCGAACACAGCAAGGACGAGCTCGACCTGCTCGAAGAGGTCATCCGGACGGCCCGGGACTCCAATCGGCCGGTTCACATCGTTCCGCTGGCGCTCTTCTGGCGAAGGGGTCCGCGGAGTCGACAACGTTTTCTCAACCTCAGCTACGGTTCGAACACCCGCCCGTCGGATTTTGCGAAGGTCACGTCGTTTCTCACCACCTACCGGGGCCTTTGTGTCCGGGTCGGAAATCCGATCGACCTGGGTGCTCTCGCAGCGGAGCGAAGCGAAGAGGGACCCCATCGCATTGCCCGCAAGGTGCGCCGGTCGATACTCACCTTCCTGTACCGGGAGGAGAAGGTCGTCGAGGGGCCGGCTTTGCGCGCGCCGCACCGCGTCGAACAGGCGGTCATCGGTGCGCCCGCCGTGCGGGTTGCCATTCGTAGTCGCGCGGAAGAACGCCGTTGGCCGGTCGAGCGCGCACGGGCTGAAGCGGCCAAGATGTTTCGCGAGATTGCCGCCAACATGAATTCGACGATCCTGGCGTTCCTGAATTTCGTCGTCGGCATCATCTTGAAGAAGATGTTCGTCTCGATCGAGCTGATCGGAATCGAGAAGATTGCCGACTACGCCAAGCGAAATCCGGTCGTCCTCGCACCGAGCCACCGTTCCTACTGCGACTTCATGATTCTCTCGACGGCTTTCTACTCCAACCACCTGGTTCCGCCGCACGTCGCGGCGCGGGAGAACATGTCGTTTGGGCCCTTCGGCTCCCTGTGGCGACGCGGAGGCGCGTTCTACCTGCGTCGCTCGTTCGAAGACCCGCTCTACCGGGTGGTGTTTCGCAGCTACATCACCTACCTCATCAAGCAGGGGTACACCCAGGAGTTCTTCATCGAAGGGGGACGTTCGCGCACCGGCAAGATGCTGACTCCGCGTCTCGGAATGCTCGCGTGGAACGTCGACGCATTTCTGCAAACCGCCCGGCGCGACCTCTTCTTCGTGCCGATCGCGATCACCTACGAACACCTCGTGGAGGAGCACGCCATCGTGGGTGAGCGCGAAGGTGAGAAGAAGCAAGACGAGAGCGTGATGGGGCTCGTGCGCGCCCGCAAGTTCCTGCGCCGCCGTTTCGGCAGTGTCTGGGTCAACTTCGGTGAACCGATCTCGCTTGCCAGCGCGCTCGGCGAAAGGCGCGATCTCTTTCTTCGCGATGGCTCTGTCGAAGTGATCGAGCAGAAGCGGCAGTTCGTCGAGTCGCTCGGCAATCGCATCGCGGAGCGGATCAACTGGGCGGTGATGCCCAACGCCACAGCGGTCGCGGCTTGCGCGCTGCTCGGCGCGGGGCGCCGGGGTCTCTTCCGCAAGGAGCTGGTGGATCGGATGCGCGAGATCGTCGAACTGCTGAGGTTGCAGGACGCGCGCCTGACGCCGAGCCTCACGGTCGTGGGGGGCAGCTTTCGCGAAGCGATCGGTTCGCTGATCGCGAGCGATCTGATCCGTTCGTCCGAGGACGAACGCGGCGAGGTGCTCTATTTCGAGGAAAACCGCCGCACGGCGCTCGATCTCTACCGCAACAGCATCGTCCACTATCTCGCCGCGCCGAGCTTTCTCGCGCGGCGCCTGTTGTCCGACGCCACCCCGGAAGAGCTTCGCAGCGATCTCTCGTACTGGCTGGATCTCTTCTACTACGAGTTCTTCACGCCACGCGGCGAGGTGCTCGCTGCCCACTTCGACGCGTTCGTCGACCATTTCGAGCGCGTCGGCTGGATCGAGCGCATCGCGGGGGCAATCCGGCCGACGGAGAGCGGCGTGGACAATTTCGGGTTCCTCGCCGAGCAGACCCAGGGTCTGATCGATGTCTACTATGCGACGGCCGCTGCGGTCCTCTCGATGCCGGGCCCGCTTGCCCCCAAGGAACTGATCAAGGCCGCGCGGGAGCAACTCCTGCGGGCGGAGATCCTCGGCGAAGTCGCCGCCGGCCGCGGCGTGGCGAGCGATACGACCTTCATGAACGCGCTCGAGCAGCTGGAGCGCTACCGCATCATCGCGCGGGATCCGGCAGCTTCGGGCCGGGACGTGCCCTTCGAGCGGGGCGAGGCCTTCGAGGACCTCGCAACCCTGAAGGAGCGTCTGGCGTTCGTGCTCACCGCTCGTTAGGCTCCGCGTCCCCATGGATCCGATCGACGCGATCGACTTCGAAAAGGCGGGTGGCCTGGTCACCGCGATCACCCTCGACGACGCCACAGGCGACGTGCTGATGGTGGCCCATATGAATTTCGAGTCGTTTCAAAGGACGCTCGAGATCGGCGAGGTCGTCTATTGGAGCCGCTCGCGCAAGCGCCTCTGGCACAAGGGTGAATCGAGCGGCAATACACAGCGCGTCAAGAGCATCCAGATCGACTGCGATGGCGACGCGGTGGTGCTTCGCGTCGAGCAACGCGGCGGCGCGGCATGTCACACCGGGAAGCGCAGCTGCTTCTATCGCCGGCTCGAAGCCGGAAACTGGGTCGATGAGGGCGAGCAGGTATTCGACCCCGATGAGGTGTACGGCTCATGAGTCAGCGTCCGAAGAAGATGCTCCGTCTCGGCCTTCCCAAGGGAAGCCTGCAGGAGACGACGCAGATGCTCTTCACGCGCGCGGGTTTCCAGCTGCGCATCCCAGAGCGCTCGTATTATCCGAAGATCGATGATCCCGAGATCGAGTGCATCCTGATACGGGCCCAGGAGATGGCGCGCTACGTCGATCAGGGCGTGCTCGACGCGGGCATCACGGGCCTGGATTGGACGCTCGAAAATCGCGCCAAGGTCAAGGAGTTGGCGGATCTGAAGGCGCCGTGGCCCAACTACGGCATGGTTCGCTGGGTGGTCGCCGTCAAGAACGATTCCAAGATCCACAAGCCCAAGGATCTCGAGGGCAAGCGCATCGCGACGGAGGTGATGAACCTCTCGAAGCGCTACCTCAAATCCCATGGCGTGAAAGCGGACGTCGAGTTTTCGTGGGGCGCCACCGAGGTCAAGCCACCGGTCCTCGCCGACGCGATCATCGATGTCACCGAAACGGGATCGAGTCTGCGCGCCAACGATCTGCGGATCCTCGACACGGTCGTCGAGAGTACGCCGCGTTTCATCGCCAACCCGGCGTCCTGCGCGGACGCCTGGAAGATGCGCAAGATGGAACGGCTCGTGATGGTGTTGAAGGGAGCCATCCACGCGGCGGATCGGGCCGGGCTGATGATGAACGTGCCGGTCGAAAGCCTGGAGCAGGTGCTCGCGTTGCTGCCCGCACTCGCGACACCGACGATCTCGACACTCGCCGACAAGCGCTGGGTCGCGGTCAACACCGTGATCGAGGAGCGCATCGTCAAGGACCTGTTCCCCCGGCTATCGGAGGCCGGTGCCCGCGGAATCGTCGAGTACCCGCTCAACAAGATCATCGAGTAACGGTGGCCGGACTCTTCGGGAGACTGGTCGCGATCGCTCCCGACTATGTGAGCATCGCCTGGCACGGTCTGGTGTCTCCGCGTGTGGGCCGGCGCGAATCGGTCGCGGTGTCCCAGGCGATCATTCTTTCCGAAGGACACGTCCTGCTCGCGGTCCGGCGCGACCTGCGCGGCTGGGAACTCCCGGGCGGTCATCTCCAGGCCGAGGAGTCACCCGAGCAGGGGCTGCGTCGCGAGGTCTACGAAGAGACCGGGCACGAAATCGCGATCGATCGCCACGTGGGCACCTACGTGCGAACGGGCTTCGGCCCATATACGGCGTCGGTGTTTGCCTGCCGGATCACCGGCGGTGAGCTGCGCCCAAGCATCGAAACACCGCTGGTGCGCTGGTTCGACCTCGGCGCGCTGCCCGACACGCTGTTCCCGTGGTTTCGCGAGCCGCTCGCGGACGCACTCGCAGCGCGCCCCGAACCGGTTTCGCGCTGCAACTACCAGGGCGTGGCCGCGGTCTGGGCGGGCTTCAAGATCGATCTGCGGATGCGGCTGTCGAACGATCGCGCGGGTCTGCCTCGGTGGTCCGGCTCGTCTTAGCGCGCTCGAGTCCGAGACCGTCGGAGGTCGCTCCGCGAATGGCTCACGCGCCAAGGGGAGGGGTGGTTTGCGGGGGTGTCGTTCGGCAGTTGCGTTTGGGTTTGCGGGGTTCGAGGGCGCGCTCCGCTGAATTTCGCTGCGCGACCTCCGACGGTCTCGGACTCGAGATTGGTGGAGTTGGCAATGCCACCCGGCATACCACGAATCGTGTTAGCATGAAGGACTGCTGACCGTTGGTCCGCGAAGACGCCGTTCGGGGGCGGCGATGGCGCGACTCGAGTCGTTCGCTGGATCGAACATGAAATTGAATCTGAATCGGTTGTTGTTGATCGCCGCGCTGTTCGCCAGCGTAACTGGCTCCGCGAATGCGGCCGACCCTGGCCCCATCATCATCCCCAGCCAGGGGACTATCAGCGGGCCCCAGGCCATGAGCCTCTCGGGTGACGGAACGGTGGTCGTAGGGACCGATACCTCGAGCAATGGTTGGTACTGGACTGCCGAAGCCGGGATGGTGGCCCTGGGGGGCTTTCCCGGAGCTGCTTCGGACAATGCGCCGGCCTGGGATGTTTCCCATGACGGTTCGGCGATCGTTGGCACGGCCCAAACCGACTCGGGTTGGAAACCCGTTCGCTGGACCTCCGGAAGCGGATGGGTTGCTCTCGGGGAATTGAGCCCCGCTGACGAGGGGAATGCGAACGCTGTGTCGGACGACGGATTGGTCGCGATTGGCAACAGTGGCGCCGCTCCCTTCCGATGGACCCAGGATGGTGGGATGGTTCCCGTAGCGGACGCGCAATGGGTCTATGACGTATCCAGTGACGGAGCAGTCATGGTCGGCCACATGAGTGATCAGGCCATACACTGGACGGCTCCCGGCAGCGTCCAACCCCTCGGCGTCCTTCCCGGAGACACTGGGAGCGCCGCGTTGTTGGTGACCCCGGATGGCACGACCGTCGTCGGTAACTCCTACAATGATCCCGCCGTCCGGCTGTTCCGCTGGACGCAGGCTTCGGGAATCGTGGATCTCGGCACGCTGCCGGCAGGCTATGGCTGTGACCCCCTCGCCCTCTCCGGCGATGGATCCATCGTGGTGGGGTCGTGCCCCAATCGCGCGGGCGATTCCTTCGTCTGGACTGCCGAGACCGGAATCGTGAACGCCAAGGACTACTTTGCTCAGAACGGTGTGAATGTGAGCGGCGTTCTCGACTTCGATCATCTCGAATCCGTGTCCGAGGACGGTCGGACCTTCGTGGGATGGGAAGAGTCCGCCGCCCTGATGGACATCGTGAGTTGGGTCGTCGTCATTCCCCCCGAGGCGGTTCCGTCCCTGGCTTTCTGGGGCGCAACCACCCTCATCTCTTCTCTGGCCCTGGCCGGACTCTCGACACGGCGCGGTCGCTGATCCCAAACCCGCACGCCGCTGCGAAGCAAATCGAGCAGAATCGATCGCCGAGGCCTGCAGAGTTCGCACAGCGAACCGAGCAGAAGCGTTCGCCGCGTCCGGGGCCGGCGGAGGTCGCGCAGCGAAATTCAGCGGAGCGCGCCCTCGGACCCCTCAAACCAACACGCGGCTGTCGAACGACACCCGCGCACACCACCCCTCCCCTTGGCGCGTGAGCCATTCGCGGAGTGACCTCCGCCGGCCCCGGACGCGACAGGCAACCAGTACGAGTCTTGCCGAATCGTTGTGATTGGGTGTGCGGTAGCGCTGTCGCGCTACACAGCCTCACGTTGGCCTCTTCTTTAACCGCGCTCTTGGCGCTGGCCTGTTCTTTGACCGCGCTCGTGGCGCTGGCCTGCTCGTTGATCGCGCCTTTAGCGCTGGCCTTCCCGCAGCCCGCTGGCTTCCCACTCCTTGCTGAGCTGCTGGAGCTTGCGCGAGAACTCGTCGAATTCGTCGTCGAAGGAAAGGATGATCTCGGTCGTGCGCGGGATGTCGTCGCCGTTGAGCAGGCCGCGGTAGCGGTTGAGGTTGGCGAGGATCGCTTCGGCCACCTTCAGCGCGCGCTTCTCGGTCTTGATCAGCGGCGACTGCAGGGTGTAGACGTTGTTTCGGCCCCAGAGGCTCTCGTCGCGCACGATCGCGATCTCGCGGTAGAGGCTGTTGATCGGGTCGAAATTGTATTCGACGCGGACCTCCTTGAAGATGTCCGTGTTGCCGGTGTAGAAGCCGCGCTCCTTCTCGACCTTGCCGAGCTGGCGACAGCGGGGGCAGTAGAAGGTATCGCCGTGGTTGAGCAGGAAGACGCCCTTCGCGTAATCCTCGCAATCGGTGTTCTCGCAATATCCGACGCCGCGCTTCATCTTGGTCATCCCCTTTTGTGGGCCGCCTCCCGGGCCGCGATTCTCGCCGGGCGAAAACCGGACCAGAAGCCATCTCTGGCCCGTGGTGAAAGACCTCGCAAACTCCGTGCCGCGGCGTCCGCCGCACGGTGTTTTCACTTGAGGCGACGGCCTGTTGGGGCGCGATCTCGCCGATCCATTGCGTGTGTGCGAGGCGTCTCAGAACCGTCGGTCGTCGGGTCGCGGCGTCCACTTTGGGTACCGCGCTTCCGTCAGATGCCGATCCGGTCGGATGGCGCGCAACTTTTGTCGCCCCCGAGGCCCAAAAGCCCCGAGTGCACACGCTTCCCCTTTGGGGGATGGGTAAGCGGTTGCCTCCAATGTGAAAAAACCTTACGGGCAGACGCAGGTTTGTCTTATACGTGCTTATAGTCCCGCAGCCCGTGGCTTGTCAAGCCAGGTCGGACTCGCGCGGGCTGATGCTGGGCTGATGCTGGGCTGATGCTGGGTGGATGCTGGGTGAATACCGGGTAGATACCGGCTGGAGGGCCCAACCGGGCCGCGCTAGACGTCCTCGTCGTGGTCCCATTCGGCCGCGTGGGCGTTGGCGGCCATCCGCCGGTACTCGAGATCGACCCGCAGCAAGACCAGGTGAGCCATCGCGAGCAACGCGGTGACGACCCCCAGCGCGAACGGCCAGCCCATCCCGGCCCCGAGACTGCCGCGTTCGAGGTTGTCGGGATGCATCGCGGCGCCGCCGAACAGCTCGATCGCGAAGTAGTTGAGGGGTATCGCGGCGAGCCCCGCGATGCCGTAGACGGACGCAAAGCGCGCGGTGCGGGTGCTTCCCTCCGTGAAGCTCCGCAGCAGCAGATACGCGAGGTAGATGAACCAGAGCAGGAGCGTCACGGTCAATCTCGGATCCCACGCCCACCAATGCCCCCAGGTGCCCTTGGCCCAGATCGGTCCGGTGACCAGGCCGAGCGTGCAAAACAGGACACCTACCTCGGCACCCGCG
>Ga0210102_1000266_pt1 | contig 14237 bp, 12 predicted proteins | sample RushOxbow_ThreeS_4_FD_185563 | JGI IMG/M metagenome (GOLD analysis project Ga0210102, IMG submission 185563) | Wetland microbial communities from San Francisco Bay, California, USA, that impact long-term carbon sequestration -... | ecosystem: Environmental > Aquatic > Marine > Wetlands ...
CGGGCTCACCCCCGAAGAGCTGGCCGCGCTCACCGACGCGATGATCGCCTCGGGCGACCGGCTCGGCTTCGAGGGACTGGGGCTGCCGGTGGCCGACAAGCACTCGACCGGCGGGGTCGGCGACAAGGTGTCCCTCCTGCTCGCGCCGATGGTGGCGAGCTGCGGCGTGGCGGTGCCGATGATGTCGGGGCGCGGGCTGGGTCACACCGGTGGCACCCTCGACAAGCTGGAGGCGATCCCGGGATTCCGCACCGGGCTCACGCTCCGCGAGGCGCGGGCCCAGATCGAGCGGATCGGCTGCGCCATGCTGGGCCAGAGTCCCGAGATCGCGCCGGCCGACCGGAAGCTCTACGCGCTGCGCGACGTCACCGCCACCGTCGAGTCCATACCCCTCATCGCAGCGAGTATCATGTCCAAGAAGCTGGCCGAGGGGCTCGGCGGGCTGGTGCTCGACGTCAAGACCGGGAGCGGCGCGTTCCTGCCGCAGCCGGAGCGCGCGATCGCGCTGGCCCGCACCATGATCGAGCTGGGCGAGGCGCGCGGGTGCCCCACGGTCGCGCTCCTCACCGCGATGGATCGGCCGCTGGGCCGGGCTTGCGGTCACACGCTGGAAGTCGAGGAGGCGATCGAGGGCCTTCGGGGTGGCGGGCCCACCGACCTCATGGAGGTGACCTACGCCCTGGGGGTCGAGATGCTGACGCTGGTGGGCGCGGCGGGGGACGCGGCGGAGGCGCGGGAGCGGCTGCTGGAATCGGTGCGCTCGGGACGCGCGCTGGAGCGGTTCGCCCGGGTCATCGAGGCACAGGGCGGCAATCCCGCCGTGGTCGAGGATCCGGCGATCCTGGCGCAGGCCGGAGCGGTGGAGGTGTACCGGGCGCCCCGCGGCGGTGTGGTGAGTGGGGTGGAACCGCGCCGGATCGGTCGCGCGATCCTGGAGCTGGGCGGCGGCCGGGTGACGATGGAGGACCGGATCGACCACACGGTCGGGTTCGTGATCACCGTGAAGCCGGGCGACCGGGTCCGGCGGGGCGATCCGATCGCGTCCATTTTCGCCCGCGACGCCGATGGGGTCGTGACGGGCGAGACGGCGCTGCGCGAGGCCATCACGATCGGCGAGGAGGGCCGGCTGCTCCCGCTGATCACCCACCGCATTGCCGCGGGCGGGGTCGCGCCGGTCGCGGCGGTTTGACATGCCCGTCATCAGCGGGGCGGTGGAGGTGCTTCTGGTCTCCGCGACGCTGGTCGTGGCCGTGGCTCTCTGGTTCCGGCGCGACCGCCGCCATCCGGGTCCCCGGCTCCACGGGAGCGACGGCATCGACCGCGAGGAGCTCGAGGCGGCCGAGCGGGAAGTGCGCGAACTCGACGGGTCCCCCCGGCCGGAGGACGAGCGGCCCGGGGACGACTGGGGGCCGGGAACGGTTCGGCCGCAGGGGCGCTCCTGACCGGCGCTTGTCGCCCGCGGACACCGCCCGTACCTTCTCGGGCGCGGATCACGTACAGCTTCCCTCGGGGAAAAGGCCAGACGATGGAGCACGAGCGGCAGGGCAGTGCGGGTGAGGTGACCCGGCTTCTGCACGCGGCCCAGGGCGGAGACCAGGAGGCGCTGGACCGTCTGGTGCCCCTGATCTACGAGGACCTGCGCCGGCTGGCCCGTCGGCACCTCGACCGCGAGGGCGGGGGGCACACCCTCCAGACCACGGCGCTGATCCACGAGGCCTACCTCAAGCTCGCCGGCCCCGGCGGCGCCCAGGCGGCCAGCAACCGAGCCCACTTCATGGCCATCGCCGCCCGGGCCATGCGACAGGTGCTGGTGGACTACGCCCGGCGCCGCAAGGCGGCGAAGCGGGGCGGGGGAATCATCTACGCCACCCTGGGCGATGCGGCGGGGCCGGTGGACGCCTCTGCGGATGATCTGCTCGCCCTGAGCGACGCGCTGGACCAGCTCGACCCCCGCCAGCGCCAGGTGATCGAGTGCCGCTTCTTCGGCGGCATGGAGGAGAAGGAAATCGCCGAAGCGCTCGGGGTCTCCGAGCGGACGGTCCGGCGGGACTGGGTCAAGGCGCGCGCCTGGCTGCACCGCGCGCTGTACCGAACCCCGCCGGCCTGAGTCCCGGCCGCCGAGGATCGCTGACCGGTTTGGGCCCGGGGCCGCGCACACCCTGTAGAGACCGACAGTCCCACTACAGGAGGTGCCCGATGGCCCGCTGGCGTCCAGATCCGACATTCTACCCCTCCCCTCGGCACGCCATGGAGGCGCCCGCCGAAACCCTCGCCTACGTCGCCATGATCGATCCCACCGCCACCCGCCCCGACGCGATCGGTGTGGTGGACGTGGATCCGGGCTCCCCCAGCTACGGCGGCCTCGTCGGCCGGGTGGACATGCCGGCCCCCGGCGACGAGCTGCACCACTTCGGCTGGAACGCCTGCAGCTCGCACCTCTGCCCCTGGTCGCCCCACGCGCACGCCGAGCGGCGCTATCTCATCGTACCGGGAATCGTCTCCTCCAAGATCCACGTGATCGATACCCAGCCGGACCCCCGCCGGCCGGAGCTGGTCAAGGTGATCGAGGCCGACACGCTGGCGAAGAAGGCGGGTTATGCGGCCCCTCACACCGTGCACTGCGGTCCCGACGCGATCTATCTGAGCGCGCTGGGCGCGCCCGGCGGCGACGGGCCCGGCGGGATGTTCACGCTGGACCACGAGACCTTCGACGTTCAGGGCGCCTGGGAGCGGGAGCGGGGGCCGCAGGTCCTGTCCTACGACTTCACCTGGCACCTGGGCCACGACGTGCTGCTCACCAGCGAATGGGGAACCCCGAACATGGTCGGCGCCGGGCTGATCCCGGAGCTGCTCCTCGGGGGCAAGTACGGCAATGCGCTCCACGTCTGGGACCTGCGCAACGGCCGGCACCTCCAGCGCCTGGAGCTGGGGCCCCAGTACCAGATGCCGTTCGAGCTGCGTCCGGCGCGGAACCCCGGCCGCGCCTACGGCTTCGTCGGGTGCGTCATCTCGCTCGAGGATCTCTCGTCGTCGGTCTGGCTCTGGTACCTGGACCGCAGTGAGGGCAAGAACGGCGAGTGGAAGATCCGCAAGGTGATCGACATTCCCGCCGAGCCGGCCGATCCGGCCGATCTGCCCCCGATGCTCAAGGGGTTCGGGGCCGCGGCTCCGCTGGTGACCGACCTCAATCTGTCGCTCGACGACAAGTACCTCTACGTGTCGTGCTGGGGCACCGGCGAGCTGCGGCAGTATGACGTCAGCGATCCCTTCCACCCGGTCCTGACGGGCTCGGTGCGGATCGGCGGAATGGTGCGTCGCGCCGCTCATCCGGCCCGCCCTGACCAGCCGCTCGGCGGGGGACCCCAGATGGTGGAGTTGAGCCGCGACGGCCGGCGGATCTACGTCACCAACGCGCTCTTCTCTCCGGTGGACACCCAGTTCTATCCGGGCGGGTTCGACGGGTGGGTGGTGAAGGCCGAGCTGCAGCGGGGTGGCGGGCTGGCCCTGGACCGCAACTTCCTGGTCCTGCTGGAAAACGGAATGCGGCCCCACCAGGTCCGGCTGCAAGGTGGTGACGCGTCCTCCGATTCGTTCTGCTACGCGGCATGACCACCGACGTGGCGGTGCCCTGGCTGGGCGTGCTCCTGCTCGGCGTCTGGCACGGGGTGAATCCGGGCATGGGCTGGCTGTTCGCGGTCGCGCTCGGGCTGCAGGAAGGGCGGGGGAGCGCCGTGTGGCGCTCCCTCTCCCCGCTGGCCGCAGGGCACGCCCTCGCGGTCGGCATGGCGGTCGCTCTGGCGGTAGTGCTGGGCCAGTGGGTGCCGCTGGAGCCGCTCCGCTGGGCCGTGGCGGCCATCCTGGTGGGGTTCGGCGCCTGGCGGCTGCTGCGGGGCCGTCATCCCCGCTGGGTAGGCATGCGGGTCTCGCCGAGGCAGCTCGCCACCTGGTCGTTCCTGATGGCGTCCGCCCATGGCGCGGGGCTGATGCTGATGCCGTTCGTGTTGGGTGAGGGAGCGCCCGGGAGCGCCGGGGTGCATCACATGATGCACGCCGCGATCGTGCCGGGGCTCGACCCGATAGGCATCGCGGGACTGGGGACGACGCTGGCCCACACGGCGGGATATCTCCTGGCCACTGGTCTGGTGGCGCTGCTGGTCTATCGCCGCCTGGGGCTCAGACAGCTGGGTCGGCTGTGGCTGAATCTGGACCTGGTGTGGGGGGCCGCGCTGGTCGCTACGGGGGTGCTCACACCGTTCTTGTGACGGTCGCGTCCGCTATTCGACGGAACGCAGCGCCGCCGACGCGGCGGTGAAATCACTCACCCCCTGGGCCTGATACACCACCCGACCCGTTGCGTCCCTGACGGCGACGAGCGGACTGTCCCACGTCTGACCGATGTGGATTCCGATGCTGGCCATCGATCCATCGAGTGTTCCACTGGGCCAGCGGTAGAGATTGACCGGTGGGAAAACGGCGCCGTGGCGCTGGAGAAATTCCGCCAGTCCCGGCACGGTAGGGTCCCGGTCGGTCGAGAAGGCAAGCACGACGACACCGCGATCCTGCCATGCATCGGCCGCACGGGCCAGGTCGCCGAACACCCGGGTGTCGCGCAGGCCATCGGAGTCGTAGAGGATCACGACCGAGGGGCGGCCATTGGTGGCGGCGATCCGTGCCACTGCATCGCGCACCGTCAGGCGCTCGACCGGCGCGGCCTCGGCTGCGGCAATTTGCGCGAGCTCGTCCCCGAAATACTCCGCGCGGCCCCGATCGTGGAGTGGAAGCGGGCGGTTGTCTCCGTCGACGAAGCGCCAGAGGTCTCCGATCGGACGATAGAGGTCCGCAAAGGTCCGGGCATACTCATCGCCGGTCGTCCGCAGCGACCAGGAGTAGGGCATCCCGACGAGATTCATGGTGTTCAGCACCTCGGCGATGACGTCCATCTCCCATCCCTGACGGGTCCGGCGAAAGAAATGGGGCTGAGCAAACGGGTCGTCCGTGAAGTAGAGCACCGCCACTCTTCCGCGTTCGTCGATGGTGTACCGACGCCCGTATTCCACGCTCAGCATGAACTCCATGAAGCCCGGCGTCATGGGGTTACCGGCGAGCCACTCCTGCGAGTCGATCGTGAACATCGGCACATCGGTCTGGTACTGCCCGAGGGCCAGCCACTCTAGGTAGCGCCGAAATGTTGCATCCACAGTGGATTGTGGAGCGAACCACGCCCGCTCGGCGGGACCGGCCGAAGCCCTGAGGAAGACCGCGGTATCCCCGCCCCGGGGGGCGACGGTGGAAGCGCCGCCGCCGAGGGCGAGGCGTCGCACGTCCTGGATGTATTCGACGTAACGTGGATCGTAGGACTGCTGCAGGGTGGCCTGCCGGAGACGGTGCTGCACCATGAAAAGGGTCGACACGAAGCCGTCCCGGGGGCTGCCGGCACCGAAGAAGTCGCGGGTGTTGGTACGGATCAGGTGGCCCATGAACGCGTCAGTCAGGTACTCCTCCAGATTGGCACCGACCTCTGCTCGCAGCTGGTGGTGGGCCACGTCGTAAATGAAGAACACGCCGCGTCGGCCCGTCTCCCGGCCGATCCCAATCGCGCGGGCACGCCGCACCGAAAACTGCTCGATCGTCTCGCCGGTGATCGCCGGCACGAACTGGAAGCGGATGTCGACGCCAGACTCCCGCGCGATCTCGTCGAGCACGCGCTCGGCGAACCGCTCCTCCTTCCACGGGAGCACGTCCGCCTGGTCCATGAGCCGGGGATGCCAGCGGAAGCCGGAGATGAGGGACCACTGGAATTCCCCGAAGAGAGCCGCGCCGCCCAACAGGATGAGAAGGGGCCGCCAGGGACGACGAGGAATGATGCGGTAACGGACCAGCCAATCGCGCAGGGGGCGATCAGTCGCTGGAGACACCGAGGCCTCTGGGTGGGGCTGGGGGACCGGCAGCAAGGGCAGGGATCATGCCGCCGGCAAACACCGGGAACGGCAGACCGAGATGGTGCCGGAATGGAGATTTGCCCGGGACGCCTGCGATCTGCCTAGGGCGGATTCCTGGCCGAAAGCCCTGGGGAAATGACGAGGCGGCCCCTACTCACTGTGGTTCGCGCTGCTCCCGCCACCGACCGGCCGGTGGCACCGTGCCGGCCGCCCGCTCACACGTCGAGGTTGGTCACGTACTTGGCGTTCCGCTCGATGAACTGGCGCCGGGGCTCGACCTCGTCGCCCATCAGCTCGTCGAAGAGGGTGGAGGCCGTCTGGGCGTCTTCCATGGTGACCCGGAGGACGGTGCGCTTCTCCGGGTCCATCGTGGTGTCCCAGAGCTGGTCCGGGTTCATCTCGCCGAGGCCCTTGTAGCGCTGGATGTTGACTGAGCCCTTGCCGTCGCCGCCGGCCAGCCGCTTGGCGTACTCCTCCCGCTCGGCCTCGCTGTAGGCGTAGTACACCTCCTTGCCCTTGGCGATCCGGAAGAGGGGCGGCTGGGCGATGTAGACGTAGCCCGCCTCGATCAGCTCCTGCATCTGGCGGAAGAAGAAGGTGAGCAGGAGCGTGCGGATGTGGGCCCCGTCCACGTCGGCATCGGTCATCAGCACGACCTTGTGATACCGGGCGTCCTCCAGCTTGAAGTCGTCCCGGACCCCGGTGCCGATCGCGGTGATAATCGCGCGGATCTCCTCGTTGCTGAGGATCTTGTCGATCCGGGCCTTCTCCACATTGAGGATCTTGCCCCGGAGCGGCAGGATGGCCTGGAACTCGCGCTTGCGGGCCTGCTTGGCGCTGCCGCCGGCGGAGTCGCCCTCGACCAGGTACAGCTCGCAAAGGGCGGGATCGTCGTAGGAGCAGTCGGCCAGCTTGCCCGGGAGCACCGCGTTCTCCAGCCCGGACTTCTTCCGCACCAGGTCGCGCGCCTTCCGTGCCGCCTCCCGCGCCCGGGCGGCGCTCACCGCCTTCTCGATGATGTTCCGCGCGACCGGCGGATGCTCCTCGAGGTAGTTGCCCAGGTGCTCGTTCACCACCGCCTTCACGATGCCCTCGACCTCGCTATTGCCCAGCTTGGTCTTGGTCTGACCCTCGAACTGCGGCTCCTTCACCTTGGCGTGGAGCACGCAGGTGAGCCCCTCCCGGACGTCCTCGCCGGAGAGGGTGAACCCCTCCTTCTTGAGGAAATCGCGGCGCTTGGCCACGTCGTTGATGGTCCGGGTAAGCGCCGACTTGAGGCCGGTGAGGTGGGTGCCGCCCTCGTGGGTGTTGATGTTGTTCACGAAGGTGAACGTGTTCTCGTTGTACCCGTCCTCGTACTGGAGCGCTACGTCAACCTCGACCTCGTCCTTGACGGCGCTGAAGGCGATCGGCTTGGAATGGAGCGGCTTCTTGTTGCGATTGAGCCACTGCACGAACTCGACCAGCCCGCCCTTGGCGAAGAAGGTCTCCTCCTTCTTCTGCCCCTCGCGCTCGTCCTTGATGGTGATCGAAACGCCCTTGTTGAGGAAGGCGAGCTGCCGGAGCCGGTCGGCCAGGGTGGAGTAGTGGAACTCCAGCACCGTGAAGATCTCGGGATCGGGCTTGAACCGGATGGTAGTGCCGGTGCCCCGGGCCTTGCCCAGCACCTCCAGCTTCTTGACCGTCTTGCCCCGGACGAAGGCCATGCGGTAGCGGTTGCCGTCGCGATCCACCACCGCCTCCAGCCGCTCGGAGAGCGCGTTGACCACCGAGACGCCTACCCCGTGGAGCCCGCCGGACACCTTGTAGGTGCTCTTGTCGAACTTGCCGCCCGCGTGCAGCACGGTGAGGGCCACCTCCAGCGCCGGCATCTTCTCGGTGGGATGCAGGTCCACCGGGATCCCCCGCCCGTTGTCCTGCACGGTGATGGAGTTGTCGGCGTGAATGGTGACGGTGATCGTGTCGCAGTGCCCCGCCAGCGCCTCGTCGATCGAATTGTCCACCACCTCGTAGACCAGGTGGTGCAGCCCGTTCTCGCTGGTGGACCCGATGTACATCCCCGGGCGCTTGCGGACCGCGTCCAGGCCCTTGAGGACCTGGATCGAGTCGGCCTTGTACTCCGCGTTGCCCTCCAGAAGGGCGGCGTCGTTCTTGGGCATAGTCTCCATTCAGTGAACTGAAATCCCTTCAACCACCGCAGGTGAAAGGTGAAAAGTGAAGGGGGAAAAGGGATGCCCGTCACTCCCTTTCACTTTTCACTCTTCACCTCTCACTCTTCACTTTCCACCCCGGCTCACCGGACCGGGCACCCACCGGATCTCCCTCACCCGGCCCTGCCGGCCGGCGTTGAGCCGGGCGAGGATCCGGGGCGACATCAGGCTCAGCTCGTTGGCCCACGCGGCCGTGGCCACGCGGACCCGGAGCACCCCATCGGGCGTGACCGACTCCGGGGCGGTCACCGCCGCGATCTGGGGTCCCACCAGCTCGGCCCAGGACTCGATGATGCCGGCCTGCTGCAGCCGCTTGGCGAACCCGGACTGCTTGAGATAGCTCGCCAGCGCGTCGGCCAGGCTGGTGGGGCGCCGCTGCTCGGTCACGACCCGATCCGCCCGTTCGCCATGCTCCACACCTCCAACTCGAGACCGGGCGGAAGCTCGTCCGACCGCGGCGCGGTCAGGAACACCTGGCGCTCCCAAGGCCCCAGCAGCCGCGCTGCGAGCCGACACTGCCGCTCGCGGTCCAGCTCCGCGAACACGTCGTCGAGCAGCAGCGCCGGCTCGGTGCACCTCGATCGTCGCAGGGTGCCGATCTCGATCAGCTTGAGCGCCACGGCCGCGCTTCGCTGCTGGCCGGTGCTGCCGTAGTCGCGGAGCGAACGGCCGCCGATGCCCAGCGCCAGGTCGTCCCGATGGGGACCGACGGTGCTCATCCCGCGACCCCGGTCGATTCCCCGCGCGCTCTCCAGTGCGGCGGACCAGGCGGCCGCGTCGGCCAGCTCGGGTGATCCCCGGTACTCCAGCAGGGCCGGCTCCCGCTCGCCCAGGCACTCGAACTCGGCCGCGAACCCCACCGCCGCTTCGGCGGCCCAGCGCTGCCGCGCCCGCACGACCTCGGCCCCTGCCATCGCCACCGGCGGGTCGAAGGCCCAGGCCAGCTCCGGCCGTCCCTGGCGCAGCGCGCTGTTGCGCTGGGCCAGCGCGGCCCGGTACCGGGACAGGGCCCGCAGATACCCGGCGTCCGCGAGCGAGAGAAGCCGGTCGAGGTACTGCCGCCGCTGAGCCGCCGGCCCGGAGGCCAGTCCCAGATCAGACGGCAGGAAGGCCACTGCCAGCCACAGGCCTGCCGCCTCGGCAAGGCGGCCAGGCTCCGCATCGTCCACCAGGATTCGCTTGCGTCGGCTGGCGGTTTGCCAGGTGGCGGCGACCAGTTTCGCTTCCCCCTCCTCCACCCTGGCCTCCACGTGGAAGCCGGGCCCGCCGAAGGCCGCCACCGCCTGGTCCGGCGCGCCCCGGAAGGAGCGGAAGAGGACAGGGTAGTACACCGCCTCGAGGAAGTTGCTCTTGCCTTGCGCGTTGGCCCCGAGCAACGCCACGCCGCGCGGAGGGAGCTCGCGCTCGACGTCGGCCAGGTTCCGGAACCCGCGGGCTGTGATCTCGCGAAGCCGCACTACTGGATCTGGAGCCGGCGGATGGCCCGGGTGCCGCGGTTGCCGAACAGGTCTACCCCGAAGACCTGCACCGTCACGGTTTGTCCGGCCTGGCCCGCCGTAGTGATGGGTACCCCGAACCGGACCGTGTCCCGCCCGCCACCCTCGAGCGGCAGCAGGGTGTGATCGCTCCCTTCGAGGTCCACGTAGACCGTGTCCACGCCGCTGGGGTCGGTCACCAGCCCGCCGAGAATGAACGGCGGACCCTCGAAGAGCACGGTGTCGGCCAAGGGCTCGATGATGCTGGCCACCGGGCCGCTGGTGTCGTCGGGACCGTTGCTCTCGAAGGTCAGCCGGCTCCGCTCGTCGCACCCGAGAAGCAGGGCCACTGCGACCCATGCGAGCGATCCTCTTGGCATCCTTGAAAAATAGCCGGGCGGAGGGGGAAAGTGCAGTCCTCGCAACAGCCTAGGATCGCTCAGCGGGCCCGGAACTCCGGCTTTCGCTTGGCCAGGAACGCCGCCGTCCCCTCCTTCATGTCGGCGGTGCCGGAGAGCAGCCCGAAGAGATTGGCCTCGAGCAGGAGCGCCTCCTCCAGCCCGACGTCGAGCCCGGCGTCCACCGCCTCCAGGCAGGCCCGGATGGCCAGGGGACCATTCTCCAGGATGGTGCGCAGGAGCTGCTCCGATTCCGGGAGCAGCCTCTCGGCGGGGACCACCCGGTTGACCAGACCGATCCGGAGCGCCTCCTGCGCGTCGATCATCTGCCCGGTGAGCAGCAGCTCCAGGGCCCGGCCCCGGCCCACCAGGCGGGGCAGCCGCACGGTCCCTCCGTATCCCGGGCCGATCCCGAGCTTCACCTCGGGTTGTCCGAACCTGGCTCCCTCTGCCGCCACCCGGAGATGGCACGCCATGGCCAGCTCACATCCTCCGCCGAGGGCGAACCCGTTGACCGCCGCGACGACCGGCTTGCCGCAGCGCTCCAGCCGGCGGAACACCCGCTGCCCCGCGAGCGCGCGGGCCTTGCCCTCGATCGGGCCCTGCTCGGCGATCTCCGCGATGTCGGCGCCGGCCACGAAGGCCTTGGGCCCGGCTCCGGTCAGCACCACGCCCCGTACGGCCGGATCGCGCTCGATGGCGGCGACCGCCTGGTCCAGCTCGGCGATGACCGCAGCGTTGAGGGCGTTGAGCTTATCGGGGCGGTTGATGGTGATGCGGGCGAGATCGGCGGCGACGTCGTAGAGCAGTGTGGTGAAGGTCATGGGGCCGGGGGCTGGATGGTGAGAGGGATGCCGGCCCGCGAATCGGGCCGCGCCCCTAAGCTAACCGCCCGGTGGCGGTCCGCAGCCCCGGATCTCAGAAGCGGTTGCTCAGGCCCCCATAGACCTGGTCGTTGCGCTCGAGCGCGCCGGTCTCGTGGCTCACCGAGGCATTGAGATACCAGCGCCGCCCGAGGTTCAAATCCAGGTCGGTGCCGATCCAGGTGATGGTGCGGTCGGTCGGATCGGCCAGAGGGTCGTTGGCCAGGCGGAGCCCGCCGTTGACGGTAACCAGTACGGAGGGAAGGGGGGCGAAGTCGAGATCCACCGCCTGCAGCCAGCCGCTCTCCCGGGGTCCGTCGTAGCGCGTGGATCGGGAGCGGAGCCCCAGGCCGAGACCAGCCACCCGGCTGAGGGCGGCGCCGAGGGTGTACGCCCGGGTGCGGCCTGCCACGCCTCCACCGCTGGAGCGGGCGTCGAACGCGACGCGCGCGTGGGGGAATCGAAGCGCCATGCCACCCCAGACGCCCTGGCGGAAGGTATCGTCGAAGGTGGTCTCCGGCGTCATCGCGTCGCGGTAGAGCCGCACGCTCCTCCGGTTGTCGTAGCCCGCGTTGAGGCTCACCCGGGAGGTGACGTCGTAGCGCAGTGAGCCGAAGGTGCTGGTGAACGACCAGGGAGACTCGCCGAGCACCTGCTTCCACGCCCGGTAGTGGTCAACCTCCTGGGTCAGGTAGATCGAGAAGCGCTGGTCGCTGTAGGTCCCTTGCACGAAGAGGAACTCGCGATTGGTGACACCCCGGGTGTAGGAGCCCACGCCGCCCATGGTCGCCGACCAATAGCGGCCGCCGTCGGGCCGATTGTGGAGCTGGATGTAGGTGCCGTAGTCGCGGATCTCGTTGGAGTAGGCCAAGTCCACCGGCGCGGGCTCGCTTCCCCCGAACACCCCGAATGCCCAGGAGGGCATCCGCAGCTCGGCCTGGGCGCCGTCGAACAGACTCACCGACGATACCGCGGCCGAATACTGTCGTCCCGCGGTGAGCCGGAGCGGGCCACTCGGGGATCCGAAGGCCAACGCCCCGCGGTAAACCCGGGTGCGGCCGTCGACCACGGTGGTGCCGTCCGGCCGGGCCGTCGCCGTGCGACGGGTGCGCAGGTCGAGCATGATGCCGACGGGCGCGCCGCCGACTCCCTCCCCATCGAGCCGCAGGTCGAGGGAGGGCTGCGAGAAGTGGGTGCGGACGGCGTCCCGCTGCCACACGCCGAGGTAGCGCGCGCCGATCCGCCCCCGGAGGCCGAGGGCCGGCCCGGGCGGGCGTCGGCGGGACGCCAGGCTCTGTCTCCCAGCCGCGCTGTCGGCCGCCAGCACGGGTGTTGCCGCCCGCCGCGCCACATCCACCGTGTCGCCCACCACCAGCGGCACGGTCTGATCCAGGATCGCGCAGGCCGCCTGGCGCGAGGCCAGGTACTCGACCCGGAGGCCGGCCACCCGCGCGCCGCCCCGAAGGACCCGGAGCGTGTCACCTTGCTCGAGCCCATCCTGGCGGCCGGCGTCAATGTAGGCCGAGCTGCCGGTTAGGTAGGTGATTCGGACCGGCTCCGGGGCCGGCGCCTGGGCCACGGCTCGGGGCATCAGCGCGACCCCGGCCAATATCAGCGCCAGCAGCTCGCGCGTCACGAGCTCCCCCTGGGGTGACAGCTATAGCAGGCCTGGCTGTCGTAGCTGTACCCGCTCACCCCGCCGTGATGCCCGTCGGTCTCCGCCTGGCCGTGCTCGTGGCAGGAGAAGCAGGTGAAGCTCTGATAGCTCGTCTGGCTGGTGTGGCAGGTGGAGCACGAGGCCCACTTGCCGGCGTGCTTGCCCGAGTAGATCGGGAAGAAGCCCGCATCGTGGTCGAACCTGGCCCCGTCCCACGTCGTCGTGGTGTGGCACGAGGCGCAGTCGGTCGGGAAGCCGGCGGCGCGGTGGTTCGGGTCGGTCGTGCCGTCGAATGCGGCCTGATGACAGCTCGCACACGCGGTGTTCTTGCCGGCATACACCCCGTCGCCGTGGCACTGCTGGCAGGTCGCCGCGATGTGGGCGCCAGTCAACGGGAAGGCGGTGGCCGAGTGGTCGAAGCTGGCCGGCTGCCAGGCGGTCGTGGTGTGGCAGGCGGTGCAGTCGGTGGGGAATGGCGCGGCCCGGTGCGACGGGTCGGTGGTGCCGTCGTAGGCCGCCTGGTGGCAGCTCACGCAGGTGGTGTTCTTCCCCGCGTAGACGCCGTCGCCGTGGCACTGCTGGCAGGCGACCGCCCGGTGCGCTCCCGTGAGCGGGAAGCCGCTCGCCGAGTGATTGAACCGCGCGCCGGGCCAGGTGGCGGTGGAGTGGCATTGGTTGCAGTCGGTCGGGAAGCCACCGGCCAGGTGGTCGGGGCTCTTCACGGTGCGATACGCGTGGTCGTGGCACTGCACGCAGTCCACCGAGCGGTTCACGAACGTGAGCCGGCCCTGAGCCGCGGGCGGGTGGCAGGTCTCGCAATGGGCCGCGAGGTGCGTGCCGGTGAGCGGGAACCGGGTGAGCTGGTGCGCGCGCACCATCGCCGAGCGATCGAGGAAGCTGCGTGCCGTGTGGCACTGGGCGCAGTCGGCTCCCAGCTCACCCCGGTGCACGTCGCTGTGGCAGGCGGCGCAGGCGCGAAGGGCTCGGCGGAAGTCGAGCTGGGCGTGGCAGCCGCGGCAGCCGGTCTGGGCATGGGCACCGGCCAGACTGAACCCGAACTTCCCGTGATCGAAGGCTCGGCTGACCCGTGCGGGGCGCCAGGCGTCGGCCGCGTGACAGGTCGCGCACGGCTCGGCGAGATCGCCGTGGGGATTGCCGGTTGCTTCCTGCGCGCGGAGCGGCAGGGCGGCGAGGAGCAGGACGGCGACCAGAGCCGAAAGCCGTCTCATGAGGCCTTCCTCTGGGTGGCGTGGCAGCTCTCGCACTTCCCCGAGAGCGGGGCATAGACCACGATCGTGTGGCCGCCCACCGGGCGCGTCGCGGTGTGGCAGGCGGTGCATTCCACCCTGGCATGGGCGCCGCGCAAGGAAAACCGCGTGTCGCGCTCGTGGTCGAACCCGGCGGCCGGCGGGAACGACTCCACGCCGTGACAGCTCTCGCAGCCTCCCTTCGCCAGCCGCGCGGCGAACTGCCCATCGTGGGGATCGGCATGGCACCCGGTGCAGGCCCGGCTGGCCCGGGTGAATCCGATGCGCGTTCCCCGCGGCGCCGTGCCGACCAGCGAAGCTGCGAGCGGCGGGCCCTTCATGTCGTCGTGACAGCCCACGCAAGGCACCGCCCGATGCGCTCCCTCGAGCGGGAAGCCGTAGCCGTCGTGCGCCGCCACGGACACGGTCGAGGGACGGAAGCGGCGGG
>Ga0210102_1000267_pt1 | contig 14234 bp, 9 predicted proteins | sample RushOxbow_ThreeS_4_FD_185563 | JGI IMG/M metagenome (GOLD analysis project Ga0210102, IMG submission 185563) | Wetland microbial communities from San Francisco Bay, California, USA, that impact long-term carbon sequestration -... | ecosystem: Environmental > Aquatic > Marine > Wetlands ...
TAGATCGACGGGATCAGCAGCAGGCTGACGAACATCGAGAACAGCAGCCCGAAGACCATGCACACGGCGAGCGGCTGCAGCATCTCCGAGCCGGCGCCGAGCCCGAGCGCGAGCGGCGCCATGCCGACCACGGTCGTCAGCGTGGTCATCAGGATCGGCCGCAAGCGCAGGCGCGCCGCCTCGACCACTGCGGCGATCAGCTCCGTGCCGCGCGCGCGCAGCAGCTCGATGTACTCGACCAGCACGATCGCGTTGTTCACCACGATGCCGATCAGCATGATCACGCCGAGCCAGACCGGCATCGACAGCGGCAGGCCGGTAACGAGCAGTCCGATCACGACGCCGATCAGCGCAAACGGCACGCCGAGCAGGATGACGACGGGGTTGCGCAGCGATTCGTACTGCACCGCCATCACCACGAACACCAGGAACAGCGCCAGCCCGGCGAGCGTCAGCACCAGCACGTTGCCCTGCCTGAGGCTGTCGTAGGCGCCCGCGAAATACAACGCATAGCCGGCCGGCAGCTCGAAATCGCGCAGGTCCTCGCGCAGCGCACCCACCACCGCGCCCAGAGGCTGCTCGCCGGTGAGCGCCGCCTTCACCTCGACGATGCGTCGCTGGTTCTCGCGCCGCACCTCCGCGGGCGAGACGATGAGGTCGACCCGCGCGACGTCGCCCAGGTAGACGGGGCGGCGCCCGCCCTGCGCGCCGAACAGCAGCACGGCCTCCAGCGCGGCCGGGCTGTCGATCGTCCTCTGCGGCAGCCGCACCCTGACGTCGTAGGCGCGGTCGTTCTCGATGAAGTCGCCGACGATGATCCCGTCCAGCGCGATTTTCAGCGCGCGCCCGATGTGCGCCGCATCGATGCCGAGCTCGGCCGCGCGGCTGCGGTCGACGCGCACCGCGAATTCCTGGCGGATCTCTTCGGCGCTGTGCTGCACGTTGCGCAGGCCGGGCTGGGCGCGCAGCCGCTCGGCGAGCCGCTCACCGATGTCGGCGAGCACGCCGAGATCCGGGCCCTGAACACGCACGCTCACGTCCTCGTCAGACCTCGAAATGCGCAGTCCGCGTACGCCGGCGGGTCGCGCGAGGACTTTTACGCCGGCGAGCTCGGCGCGCGCGACGGCGCGGCCGTAGCCCGCGACCCAGGCCTCTACGCTGCGCGCGCGTTCGGTGACCGGCACCAGCTGGATCGAGAGCGTGCTGCGGTTCGGGCGCTCGCGCTGCGTGCGGCCGAAGATCGAGCCGCCGGCGAGCACCGAGATTCCTTCCACGTCGCCCTGCGACACGGCGATCTCTTCGAGGCGCTGCACCGTACGGTCCATTGCCTCGAGCGAGCCGCCCGGGTCGGCAAAGACCTGGATCTGCACGCGGCCGTCGTCCATCGTCGGCAGGAATGCCTGTTTCCCGGTGAGATGGCCGAACAGCGCGCCGAAGCCGCCGAGCAGCGCCAGCGAGACGATCACGACGAGCCACGGGGTACGCGTCGTCGCCGAGACCGCAGGCACATAGAGCGCCTGCGCACCGGCGACCATGCGTTGCACGAGCCGCGTCACCACCGAGGGCCGCGTCGGCCTTCCGCGCGCGGCGAGCGCGGGCACCAGCGTCACAGCGACCATGAGCGAAGCGACGATCGCCGCGGAGATCGTGAAGATCAGCTCGCGAAACAGCAGGCCGACCAGCCCGCTGATGAACAGGAACGGAACGACCGCGGCGAGGTTGGTCGAGGTCGCGGCGATGATCGGGCTGTTGACCTCGGAGGCCGCGTTCGCGGCCGCCTCCAGACCGTACTCACCTTCGCGCTGGTGGCGCTCGATGTTCTCGAGCATCACGATCGTGTTGTCGACCAGCATGCCGATGCCGAGCGCGAGGCCGCCCAGCGTCATCAGGTTGAGCGACAGCCCGCCGAGCGCCATGATGACGAAGGTGATCATGATCGAGATCGGGATCGCCGAGCCGATGATGAGCGTGCCGCGCACGCTGCCGAGGAAGGCGTAGACGACCAGCATCGCCAGGGTCGCGCCGGTGAGCGCTGCGATTGCCGCGTTGTCGAGCGACTGGCGCACGTAGAGCGATTGGTCCGAGACCTTGTCGACGCGCACGTCCTCGGGCACGAGCTGGCGCTCGTAAAGCGACGCCAGGCGCGCGTTTACGACATCGGCGACATCCACCGTATTCGCCGTAGGCTGCTTCTGCACCGCGATGCGCACGCCCGGCGTGCCGTTGTAGCGCACGCGGATGCGCTCGTCCTCGTGCACGTCGAGCACTTCGGCGATCTCCGACAGCGGCACCGCGGTGCCGCTCGGCAGCCGCACCGGCAGCGCGCCGAGCTCGGCGACGCTTTGCACGCGGCCGGAGGTGCGGCTGGTGTATTGCTGGCCGGCCATCTGCAGCCGCCCGGCCGGCTCGTCCAGGTTGCCGCGCTGGATCGCCGTGATCACGTCCTCGGTCGACAGGCCCAGCCCGGCGAGGCGACGCTGGTCCGGCAGCACGTGCACCTCGCGCACCAGGCCGCCGCCCACCTCTACCGAGGCCACGCCGGGAAGATTGAGGAAGTACTTGGCGAAGACATCGTCGGTCCAGCTGCGCAGCTCCGTCATGCCGCGCAGCGGCGAGCTGATCACGAACTCCATCACCGGAATCTGCGCCGGGTCGCGCTTGAAGATGATCGGCGGGTCGATCGTCGTCGGCAGGAAGCGCTTGGCGCGATCGAGCCGGGTGCTCGCGTCGCGCAGCGCGATGTCGATGTCCTTGCCGTACTCGAAGAACAGCTCGAGCTCGGTGGTGCCCTCCATGGTGGTCGACTCGACGCCGACCGCGTCCTCCGTGATCGCCAGCTGCTCCTCGAGCTGGCGCGTGATCTGGTCCTCCATGATGTTCGTCGGCACCGCGGGCTCGATGATGCGCACCCCGATCTCGGGGTAGATCAACTGCGGCAGCAGGTCGATCGACAGCCGCCCGAGCGCGAAGAATCCGAGCACGATCGCGGTCAGCGTGAGCATCACCGTGCTCACCGGATGGTGGATGCACCACACCGCGATGCCGCCGCGCTGCATGGCTCAGCTCCCCTTGGACGGCGCCTCGCCGGGCGTCCGGGCGTCGGCGCCGCCGCGCGGCTTCGCCGCCTCGCCGCCCACGGGCTTGACCGCCTGGCCCGGCTTCAGTCCGATGAAACCCTTGACGACAACGTGTTCGTTCGGCTTGAGGCCGGCCTGGACCTCGACGCGGTCGGCGAGGCGCAGCCCGCTCGCGACGCCGCGGCGCTCGACCGTGTCGTCCTTGCGGTGGACCATCACGTACTCGCCCTGCGCGTCGCGCTGCAGCGCCGAGAGCGGCACGACGAGCCGCTCCGAGGCGCCGGTCGAAAGCGCGACGCGGCAGAACTGCCCCGCGCGGGCGCCGGCCGGCACCGGGTCGAGCTGCACCTCGACCCGCCCGGTGCGCGAGGACGGATCGATCGCGGGATGGATGCGCACGATGCGGCCCTCGTGCAGCGCATCGCCGAGCGCGTCGATGCGCACCTGCGCCGGGTCGCCGACGCCGAGATGCGGAATGACGAGCTCGGACACCGTCACATCCGTGACCAGCTTCGAGGGATCGATCACGCTGAGCAGATGCGTGTGGCGCGGTGTGGCGTTGCCCGGCTCGACCAGGCGCTGCGAGACGACGCCGTCGAACGGCGCGCTGAGCGTCATGTTCGCCACGCGCGCCGCGAGCAACCGCTCCTCGGCGCGGGCGATCTCGACGACCGTCATCGCGCGCGAGACCGCGTCGTCGCTGACGAAGCCCTTGGCCTTCATCTGGCGGTTGCGCTCGTAGTCGACCTCCGCCTGCTTGCGCGTCGCGGCCGCCTTGTCGAGCTGCGCGCGCAGGATGCGGTCGTCGTAGCGCGCGAGCACGTCGCCCGCGGCTACGCGATCGCCCTCGCGCACCGCGACCTCGGTGAGCCGTCCCTCCTCCTCGTTTACGATCTTCACTTCGCGCAGCGCGCGCAGGCTTCCTGCGCGGCTCGCCGTGTAGGACAGATGCCCGGGCTTGACTTCGAACAATTCGACCAGGTGGGCGCGCGCAGGGCGCTTGGCGGTCTTGCCGCTCGACTCGTTGCCGCAGCCGGCAGGGAGAACGGCCAGCGCGAGCGCCGCGACGGCCCCGCCGATGCGCAAAACGCCCCTGAAAATCAACCTCATAGGGCGCACATTATGCCGCGCCGCGATGACGCCTCCGGCGGATTTACAAAAATGCACGGCGCCCGGCTGCGCCGGGCGTTGCCCGGGCGGCGGCTATGCGCCGTACGCCCCGACGATCGTGACCGATGACACGTTCTGGCTGGGGAAGCCGCCCAGGTTGTGCGTCATGCCGAACACTGGATTCGCGCGCTGGCGCTCGCCCGCACGTCCCGTGAGCTGCAGGTACATCTCGTAGAGCATGCGCAGGCCCGAGGCGCCGATCGGGTGGCCGAAGCACTTCAGTCCGCCGTCGATCTGGCAGGGCACCTTGCCCGCGGCGTCGTAAAAGCCGTCGAGCACATCGTTGATCGCCTTGCCTTCGGGCGAGATGCCGAGATCTTCCATCGTCACCAGCTCGGTCACCGAAAAGCAGTCGTGCACCTCGAACAGCGATAGCTGCTTGCGCGGGTCGGCGATGCCGGCTTCCTTGTAGGCGCGCGCCGCCGCGGCGCGCGTGGTGGCGAAATACGAGCCGTCCCACTGGTCGAACTGCACTTCCTGGCCGTTCGACACCGCGAGCTGCAGCGCCTTCACGCCCACCAGGTCCTTCTTGCCCAGCCCGCGCGCGATGTCGGGTGTGGTGACGATCGCCGCCGCCGAGCCGTCGGACACGCCGCAGCAGTCGTACAGGCCGAGCGGCTCGGCGATCATCGGCGCCTTGAGCACGTCCTCCTCGGTGATGCGGTTGCGCAGGTGCGCCTTCGGATTCTTCGCCCCGTTGTCGTGGCTCTTCACCGAGATGTGCGCCATCGCGCGTTTGAGGTCTTCCTGGTTCACACGATGCTTCGCGCGGTACGCCGCGGCGAGCTGTGCGAACGAGCCCGGGGCCGAGATGTTCGCCCAGGTCATGTTCTGCAGTGCCCCCCGGCCGCGCTGCGGCAGCCCGCCGTAGCCGGTGTCCTTGAGCTTTTCGACCCCGAGCGCGAGCGCGATGTCGACCGCGCCGGAGGCCACGGCATACACCGCGCCGCGGAAAGCTTCGGTTCCGGTCGCGCAGTAGTTCTCGACCCGCGTCACCGGTATGTAAGGCAGGCGCAGCGTCATCGCAAGCGGCACGCCCGACTTGCCGACATGCTGTTCCTCGATCGCGGTGCCGAACCACGCCGCCTCGATCTGGTTGCGCTGGATGCCGGCGTCTTTCACCGCCTCCTCGAACGCGTCGACCATCAGGTGCTCGGCGTTCTTGTCCCAGTGCTCGCCGAACTTAGAGCAGCCCATGCCGAGGATCACGACTTTGTCTTTGATGCCTGTCGCCATTTGATTACCTCCTTACGCGCGACATCGGGGTCAGACCCCGGTGGATAACTCCAAGATGGGGTCAGACCCCATTGATTATTCGAGCGGCGACTTTCACCCAAAGGGGTCTGACCCCGGAGTTATCCACCGGGGTCTATCCACCGGGGTCTGACCCCAAGGGCGCCGCCTTCCAGAAATAGCGCACGAAGCCGCGCGACGGATCCACTTCCTTGATGCGGAACATCATCCGCATCGGCAGTCCGACCTCGAGTGTACTCCCGTCGATGTCGGTGAAGTCGGCCATCATGCGCCCGCCCTGGTCGAACTGGATCATGCCGTAGTAGGCGGGCGGATCCGGGCAGTAGGTGAGCACGTCTGCGGTATAGGACATCACCTTGCCGGACAGGTCCGAGAACGGCTGCGGTTCCTGGGAATCGAGCGCATTGCACTCCGGATTGACGCAGTAACGCGCGCGCGGGTACTGAAAGGTGCCGCATTTCGCGCAGCGCCCGCCGACCAGGCCTTCGATCATGTCGCGATTGCGGTAGAGCACGGTGAGCGGCGTGCCCTTGTCGGTCTCGGCACGCATGCCGCGCTCGAGGTTGACGTGATCGTTGAAGGCGAGAAAGCGCTGGTATTGCGTCTCCTCCTTGCGCCGCGCAAGCGATCCCTTGACACCGCGCCGCGCGGCGAGGCTCTTGATCGCGTCAGTGACTTCGAACAGCAGCGCATCGCAGCCTTCGCCGAACGCGGCGACCAGGATGCGCTCGCCCGGCTTCGCTTCTTCCAGCGCAGCGGCCAGCATCACCAGCGGGTGCGCCGCGCCGGTATCGCCGCAGTTCGCGGCCAGGTTGTCGCGCACCGCGCGATCTGCAATTCCGATGCGCTTGGCGAGCGCCGGCGTCACGCGCGCGAGCGTGCACGGCATGCAGAAATGTTCGATCGCATCGGCTTCGACCCGCGCGGCCTTGAGCGCCGCGGAAACCGCCGCAGGAACGATTTTCATGTAGCCTTCGTCTCGAATCCAGCGCTCTTCCCAGGCGTAGTCGTGCGCCCGGTCGCGGCCGCGGAACTGATGCACGAAGTCCACCGTCTCGGTGTGCGCCGCGAGCAGCCGCGCGATCGGCTTTCCGCGCCCGACCAGCACCGCCGCCGCACCGTCGCCGTACTGCATCTCCTGCGTACTCGCCGCCTTCGCCAGGCGATGCTCGCCTGCGGCGAGCAGCGTCGTCGCTCCGCCCACCGCGGCGTCGATCGCCGCGACCAGCGCCGAGGTCGCCGCGCGCAGGCTGCCGCCCACGTCCATCGAGCGCAGCGCGGGCTTCAGGTTGAGCGCGGTGGCGACGATCGCGGCGTTCTGCCGGTCATCGAATGGATGCGTCGTGGAGGCGAGCGTAAGCGCTCCGATCGAGCTGCGCTCGATGCCGCCCAGGCAGTCGCGCGCCGCCTCGACCGCCATGGTGATCGCGTCCTCGTCCCAGTTCGCCATCGAGCGCTCGCCGCGCCCGAGCCCTTTCAGCGCCGGCGCGAACCAGGCATTCGCGTCCGCGATCACCTTGCGCTGCAGCCGCAGGCGCGGCAGGTAGGCGCCGAAGGCGAGGATGCCGGTATCGTTCATCATGTGCGCGCGTCGTTCGCTCAGTCGTCCAGCCCGCTCATCCCGCGCCGGTGCGCGAGCAGCCGGGCGCCGGCGATGCGGAACAGCACCTTCCCCGGCCACGCGATCTGACCGTCGGGCCGGCGGCTGAACAGAATGCCGTCGGTGCGCGCGAGCACCTGCCTGCGTGCGCGCGGCCCGCGCGCGTCCATCGGATCGATGATCTCGCACACCGGCGTGCCCTTGCGCAGCTTTGCGCCGCGCTCGACGTGGTAGACCTGCACGCCCGCGCACGGGCTATAGCCGACATCCATTCCAGCGATCGGTGTAGCCTGCGCGCGCAGGCGCGGCAGCGCTCCGGCGCGGCCGGCGATCAAGCCGCGGCGCACGAGAAAGCGGTACAGATTGCGCGCGTCGGCTTCGCCGAGCCGGTGGTTCACGTCGCGCTGGCCTCGGTACTCGACGGTGGCCGACAGGCAGGCCTGCGGAATGCGCGCCGCGGGAAAGCGCGCGGCGAGCCTCGGCCACAGCGCACTGTTGACGCCCGAAAACGTCGCCACATCCGGGTACGGATCGTTGTAGAGGGTCGCCTCCGCGCCGAGGTCCGCCGCGAGAACGCGCGCGGGGCCCGGCCAGTCCTGGCGCGAGATGAACAGATGCAGCACGGCGTGCTGGTCGCAATGCAGGTCGAGCACGACGTCGGCGTCCTGCGAGAGCTTCAGCGCTTCGACGCGCAGGGTCTGCAGCTCGTTCGCGGGCCGCATCGCCGCGAGCTCGGTGCGCGCCGCGTCGCGGATACGCGCGACGTTCTCAGCCGCATCCCGCCCGAGGCGTCCTTCCAGGCGCCGTGCGACCGCCTCGGACAGCTCGGGCCAGTTGCGATTGAAATTTTCGCGGCCGTTGAAGTCGTAGCGCCCGAGGTGGTTGTTGCCAATGAGCTGCGACAGGCCGATGGGGTTGACCACCGGTACCACCACGATTTCGCCGCGGATGCGGCCGCGCCGCTCGGCCTCCAGCAGCATCGGCATCAGGTGGTGCAGCGCCATCGCGCCCGGCAGCTCGTTGGCGTGTATCGCCGCCTGCAGGTAGGCCTTCGGACGCGCCCCTGTCCTGCCGAAGCGGTGCACGACGAGGCTGCGCGCGCTGCCCGGCGACATGGCCGGCAGCACGATGCGGGTCTTTCGGTAGGGCATGGCGGACTCGTTCGGAAGGGGCGGCGCAATTGTCCACGATTCCGGGCGCCCGAGCGGCGCGCGTGCAGGGGCGTTTCACGCGATCCGATTCGGCGTACCATCCGGCTGCCCGGTGCCGCCAGGAGGGTGCGCGCCGGGCGATCGACTTTGACCTGGAGGAGAACAGCATGGACGAGAGACGGTTGCGCGAGCTGATCGCCGAGGTGAAGGCCGGCCGGCGATCGCGGCGGGATTTCATTCGCTTGATGGTCGGCCTCGGACTGACGGCGCCGCTCGCCGCGCAGATGCTCGCCTCTTCGGGGGTCGCCCTGGCACAGCCCAAGTCGAACTACAAACCGACCAAGCGAGGCGGCGGCGGGACGCTCCGGCTGCTCTGGTGGCAGGGTGCCACGCTGCTCAACCCGCACTTCGCGGTGGGCACCAAGGATCAGGAGGGCTCGCGCATCTTCTACGAGCCGCTCGCCGGCTGGGACCCGGAGGGCAATCTCGTGCCGATTCTCGCTGCCGAGATCCCGAGCCAGCAGAACGGCGGGCTCAGCGCGGACGGCAAGACGGTCGTCTGGAAGCTGAAGAAGGGCGTCAAGTGGCACGACGGCAAGGCGTTCACCGCTGACGACGTCGTCTTCAACTGGGAATACGCCACCGACCCGGCGACCAACGCGGTGACCATCGGCAGCTACAAGGAATGCAAGGTCGAAAAGGTCGACGACCACGCGGTGCGCCTGCTGTTCCAGAAGCCGACGCCGTTCTGGGCCGACGCCTATGTCGGCGCGCGCGGCATGATCATTCCGAAGCATCTGTTCGGGGACTACCGCGGCGCGAAGTCGCGCGAAGCGCCAGCCAACCTCAAACCGGTCGGCACCGGGCCGTACACCTTCGTCGACTTCAAGCCCGGCGACATGGTGCGCGGTGCGATCAATATGGATTATCACGAGCCGAATCGTCCCTATTTCGATGCCATCGAGATGAAGGGCGGCGGCGATGCAGTGTCCGCGGCGCGTGCGGTGCTGCAGACCGGAGAGTACGACTACGCCTGGAACATGCAGGTCGAGGACGAGATCCTCAAGCGTCTCGAGAACGGGGGCCGCGGCCATGCAGACATCGTCGCCGGCGCGAACATCGAGCACATCCAGCTGAACAACACCGATCCCTCGAAGGAGGTAGACGGCGAGCGCTCGAGCATCAAGACCAAGCACCCGGCGTTCGCCGACCCCGCGGTGCGCGATGCGCTCAACCTGCTCGTCGATCGCAAGGCGGTCGAGGACCATATCTACGGGCGCACCGGAATCGCCACCGCCAATTTCCTCAACAATCCGGCGCGCTTCCGCTCGCCGAACATGAAATGGGCGTTCAACGTCGACAAGGCGAACGCGCTGCTCGACGCGGCCGGATGGAAGCGCGGCGCCGACGGCGTGCGCGAGAAGAACGGCGTCAAGCTCAAGCTCGGATACCAGACCTCGATCAACCAGCCGCGCCAGAAGAACCAGGCGATCGTCAAGCAGGCCTGCCAGAAGGCGGGCATCGAGCTCGAGCTGAAGGCGGTGACCGCGTCGGTGTTCTTCTCCTCGGACGTGGCCAATCCCGACACCTACACCAAGTTCTACAACGACCTGCAGATGTACACGACCACCATGCCGCAGGCCGATCCCGGTGTGTTCATGAACCAGTTCTGCTCCTGGGAAGTCGCGACCAAGGAAAACAAGTGGCAGGGGCGCAATATCACGCGCTGGCAGAACGCGGATTACGACAAGGCCTACCGCGACGCCGAGAGCGAGCTCGATGCGGTCAAGCGCGCCGCACTGTTCATTCGCATGAACGACCTCGTCATCGAGAATCGGGTAGTGATCCCGGTGGTCTACCGGCCGCGCGTCGCGGCGGTGTCGAACAAGCTGCACGCGCCGACCTCGGGCTGGGACAACGATCTCTGGCTGCTGAAAGACTGGTACCGCGACGCATGACGCGGGCGCCGGCGGGAGGCCCGCGCCGGCCTCTCCCGCCCTCGCCGCGCGCGGGCTGACGATGAGCAGATACCTGCTCAGGCGGCTGCTGCTCACGATCCCGAGCCTGATCGCGATCAGCGTCATCCTGTTCACGGTGCTCGCGCTCGCGCCCGGCGATCCGTTCGAGGAGCTCGCCACCAACCCCGCGATCCCGCCCGAAGTGCGCGCTAACCTGCGCGCGCAGTTCGGCCTCGACGACCCGGTGACGCTGCGCTACCTGCGCTGGTCGAAGGCGATGCTGCAGGGCGACTGGGGATTCTCGTTCGTCAGCCGGGTCGACGCCGACAAGCTCATCCTGCAGCGCCTGCCGATCACGCTGCTGGTGGTCGGCGCCTCGCAGGTCGTGGCGCTGATCCTTGCGCTGGTGGTCGGCGTGCTGGCGGCGATGCGCCCGTACTCGCTCTTCGACCAGGTGGCGAGCACGCTCGCCTTCATCGGCTTTTCCCTGCCGACGTTCTTCACCGGACTGCTGTTCATCCTGCTGTTCAGCATCCATCTCGACTGGCTGCCGATCGTGTACCGCGCGGACATCAGCGCAACCGGCTGGCGCTTCTGGTGGGAGCACGCAAAGCAGGCGGTGATGCCGGTCGCGGTGCTGGCGCTCTTCCAGGGCGCCTCCTGGACGCGCTACGTGCGCTCGGCGGTGCTCGACGTGATCCGGCTCGACTACGTCACCACGGCGCGCGCCAAGGGGCTCGCCGAGCGCGTCGTGATCGTCAAGCACGTGCTGCGCAACGCGCTCATCCCGGTCGTCACGCTGGTCGCGCTGCAGATGCCGATCGTGTTCGGCGGCGCGATCGTCACCGAGCAGATCTTCCGCGTGCCGGGGATCGGCTCGCTGCTGATCAGCGCGATCCTGGCGAACGACACCCCGGTGATCATGGCGGTGACCTTCGTCTTCGCGATCCTGGTGATCGCCTTCAACCTGATCGCCGACCTGCTCTATGGCTGGCTCGACCCCCGCATCTCCTACCGCTGACGCGCTCGCGCTGGCGGCGGCGCGCACCGCGGTGCGCAGCTCGCTCGGGCGCGAGGCCTGGCGGCGCTTCCGGCGTCACCGCCTGGCGCTCGTCGGCGGGCTGATCCTCGCGGTGATCGTGCTCGGCGTAATGATCGGGCCCCTGCTCTGGCGGGTGCCGATCAACGAGATCGACTTCAGCGCGCGGCTCACCGGCGCCTCCCGGCTGCATCCCTTCGGCACCGACGATCTCGGCCAGGACCTGCTCGCGCGCATGCTCTATGGCGGACGGATTTCGATCGCCGTGGGCTTCGCGGCGATGCTGATCGCGATCGTCGTAGGAACGCTGGTCGGCGCGATCGCCGGCATGTCGCGCGGCTTCGTCGACACCGCGATCGTGTGGCTGATCGACCTGTTCCTGTCGCTGCCCCAGCTGCCGCTGCTGCTGCTGATCATCTACCTGTTCCGCGACGCGCTGACCAAGCTGGTCGGCACGGAAGTCGGCGTGTTCCTGATGATCGTCGTCGTCATCGGCGGCTTCCGCTGGATGCAGGTCGCGCGGCTGGTGCGCGCGCAGTTCCTGTCGCTGCGCGAACGGGAGTTCGTCGAGGCGGCGCGCGCGCTGGGCGCCTCGCCGCTGCGCCAGGTCGTGCGCCACATCCTGCCGAACGCGCTCGGGCCGGTGATCGTCGCGGGCACCGTCGACATCGCCGCGGCGATCATCGCGGAGTCCACGCTCTCGTTCCTCGGGCTGGGCTTTCCGCCCGACATCCCGACCTGGGGCCGCATCCTGTACGACGCCAAGGACTACCTCGACATCGCGCCGCACTGGGCGCTCATTCCCGGCGCTGCGATCTTCCTCACCGTGCTTTCGATCAACTACGTCGGCGACGGACTGCGCGACGCGCTCGATCCGCGCCGCGTCATGTAGGGCGCAGGGCCGCGCAGTGGCCGAGCGTCTGCTCGAAATCCGCGGACTGGTGACGCAGTTCGCTACCGACGACGGCGTGGTGCGGGCGGTAGATGGCGTCGACCTCGCCATCGACCGCGGCGAGACGCTCGGCGTGGTCGGCGAGTCAGGCTGCGGCAAGAGCGTCACCGCGCTCTCGGTGATGAAGCTGATTCCGGTGCCGCCGGGGCGCATCGTCGCCGGACAGGTGCTCTGGGAGGGCCGCGATCTGGTCCCGCTCAAGGCGCGCGCGATGCGCGCGCTGCGCAGCAAGGAGATCGCGATGGTCTTCCAGGAGCCGATGACCTCGCTCAACCCCGCCTACACGGTGGGCGCGCAGGTCGCCGAGGTGCTGCGCCTGCACGAGCGCCTCGGCCGTGCTGCGGCGCTCGAGCGCACGGTGGAGATGTTCAGGCTGGTGCGCATTCCGCACCCCGAGCGGCGGGTGCACGACTATCCGCACCAGTTCTCCGGCGGCATGCGCCAGCGCGTCATGATCGCGATGGCTCTCGCCTGCAATCCGAAGCTGCTGATCGCCGACGAGCCGACCACCGCGCTCGACGTCACCATCCAGGCACAGATCCTCGAGCTGATCGGCGAACTGAAGGCACGCCTGGGCATGGCGGTGATGCTGATCACGCACGCGATGGGCGTGATCGCAGAGACCGCGCAGCGTGTCGTGGTGATGTATGCGGGCCGCGTGGTCGAGGAGGCGCCGGTGGCGACGCTGTTCGGCGCGCCGCGCCACCCCTACACGCAGGGGCTGATCCGCTCGATTCCGCGCCTCGACGCGAGCACGATGCCGAGAAGGCGCCTCGATGCGATCCCAGGCGTGGTGCCGAGCCTGCTCGCGCCCCCGCCGGGCTGCCGCTTTGCGCCGCGCTGCCCGCACGCGCGCGCCGCGTGCACGGCCGACGTCCCGGCGCTACGCGACGTCGGCCCGGGTCATCGCGTGGCCTGCATACTCTGAGAGGCCGCGATGCCCGATCCGCTGCTGCGCGTAGACGGACTGGTCAAGCATTTCCCGCTCAGGGGCGGGCTGCTCGCGCGCGAGACCGAGCGCGTGTATGCGGTAGACGGCGTGAGCTTCGAGCTCGCCGCGGGCGAGACGCTCGGCCTGGTGGGAGAGTCGGGCTGCGGCAAGTCGACCACCGGGCGCTGCGTGCTGCGTCTGATCGAGCCGACCGCCGGCCGCATCCAGTTCGACGGACGCGAGGTGAGCGCGATGGACCGCGGCGCGCTGCAGCGGCTGCGGCGCGAGATGCAGATCATCTTCCAGGACCCCTACGCCTCGCTCAATCCGCGCATGACGGTCGGCGCGATCGTCGGCGAGGCGCTGGTCATCCACCGCCTGGCGCCGGATGCGCGCGCGTTCGAGGCGCGCGTGGTCGAGCTGCTCGAAACCGTGGGCCTGAACGCCGACCACCGGCGCCGCTACCCGCACGAGTTCTCGGGCGGGCAGCGCCAGAGGATCGGTATCGCGCGCGCGCTCGCGGTCTCGCCGCGCCTGATCGTCTGCGACGAACCGGTCTCGGCGCTCGACGTCTCGATCCAGGCGCAGGTGATCAACCTGCTCGAGGACCTGCAGGCGCGCTTCGGCCTCGCGTACCTTTTCATCGCGCACGACCTGTCCGTGGTCGAGCACATCAGCAACCGCGTGGCGGTGATGTACCTCGGGCGCATCGTCGAGATCGCGCCGGCGCGCGCGCTGTACGCCTCGCCGCGCCATCCCTACACGCAGGCGCTGCTCTCGGCGGTGCCGATCCCGGACCCGGCCGCGCGGCGGCGCCAGCGCATCCTCATCGAGGGCGATGTGCCGAACGCGATCCGTCCGCCGCCGGGCTGCCACTTCCACCCGCGCTGCCCGCAGGCCTTCGAGCGCTGCCGGCGCGAGGCGCCGCGCCTCAAGCCGGTCGCAGCCGGGCAGCTCGCGGCCTGCCACCTGAACGATTGATCGGTCAGCGCGCGTCCAGGCGGTACTCGACGGTCCAGTAGTACTCGAGCGCGGTCCAGCGCGCATCGCGCGCTCGCGCGCCGAGGCGCCCGATCACTTCGGCCTCGGTGGGGAAGTTCTT
>Ga0210102_1000268_pt1 | contig 14197 bp, 15 predicted proteins | sample RushOxbow_ThreeS_4_FD_185563 | JGI IMG/M metagenome (GOLD analysis project Ga0210102, IMG submission 185563) | Wetland microbial communities from San Francisco Bay, California, USA, that impact long-term carbon sequestration -... | ecosystem: Environmental > Aquatic > Marine > Wetlands ...
TCGTCGCAATATTCGAAGCGGGATTCCGGAGTACGTGGCGCTGATCGGAGACCGGGTCGTAGGCTGGTGCGACGCTCTGCCGTACAGCCGGCCGATGAAGGCTCACGGCTGCGTCATGGGCCTCGGCGTGCTAGCCGAACATCGCGGTCAGGGCGTCGGCACGGCGCTCATTCGGGCGACGCTGGACGGGGCGAGGGCCGCCGGCCTGACGCGCGTCGAACTGACTGTTCGAGAGGACAATACCCGCGCAATCGTGCTCTACGAACGACTGGGATTCCTGTACGAAGGCCTGAAACGAAACGGCGTGCGTGTCGATGGCGCGTACAAGAATCTCATCTGCATGGCGGTTCTTCTGGATGAATGAACCACTCGACGCCTTGAAGACCGAGCTAGAGCGCTTCGGCGGGCAGAACGATGCGGCGACCAACGAACGGCCGCGTCGCATGCTCAACATCACCCGCGACACGGGCGAGTTTCTCGGCGTGCTGGTACGCGCAAGCGCGGCATACCGGGTGCTGGAGATCGGCACGTCCAACGGGTACTCGACGCTCTGGCTCGCCGAAGCTGCAAGGGCGATCGGCGGCTCCGTTACCACCGTGGAGTTCGCCGAATACAAGGTCGGGCTCGCTTCGGCCAACTTCGCGCGGTCGGGTCTTTCGCCTTTCATTTCGCTGGTTCACGACGACGCGGGCCGTCTGCTGCGACGTTGCGAACAGGGCGCATTCGACCTGATCTTCCTCGATTCCGAGCGCTCCGAGTATCCGCGCTGGTGGCCGCAGCTGCGCCGCGTCCTGCGCCCGGGCGGCGTGCTCGTCGTCGACAACGCCGTTTCGCACGCCGAGCAGATGGCGCCCTTTGCCGCGCTCGTGCAGGCCGATGCTCAGTTTACGACCAGCCTCGTTCCCGTGGGCAACGGCGAATTTCTCGCCGTCAAGGCATCATCATGAGCGCGGGACCCGACTGCTCCTGCTAGGGATTACGGATATGCCACGCTACCTCGGCAGTTGTCATTGCGGCCGCGTCCGATTCGAAATCGACGCGGTCATCGATCGCGCGACCGAGTGCAACTGCTCGATGTGCGCCAAGAAGGGAATCCTGCATTTCCGGGTCCGGCCCGAGAACTTCAGTCTGCTGTCCGGGGATGAGCACTTGGGCACTTACCAGTTCGGGACCCACGTGGCGAAGCACCACTTCTGCACCGTCTGCGGGATCCATACGTTCACGCGCCCGCGTGCTGCACCCGAGCTGTATACCGTGAACCTGCGTTGTCTGGACGGCTTCGACCTGGCCAGCATCGCCGGGACGATCACCCAGTTCGATGGACGCAACTGGGAAGCGTCGGTCGGCAAGCTCAAGTAGGCTGCGCGGCGCATGGCCGGTGCGATCTGGGTGGCGAGCGCGCTGGGCCTTGTTGGCGGTGTCGCAATTTCCTACGCCGCAGGCAAGGCAGCCCTGCCGCGCATCCTCGCCGGGTCGGCGGACATGCGCCTCATGGTGCGGCTCGCGCTTGCGGGTACGCTGGTCGCGCTGCTGCCGGCACTGCTGCTCGCACTCGTGATCGGCGCGACGCTCGGCGCCGCCTGGGCCCGGCAGATCTTCGAGCCGTACGGCCTCGCCGCGTGGGGCGCTCCAATGCTCGTGGCGCTCGGCGTCGCGCTGGTTTTCGCGGGGGTCCTGCTGAGCGGCACTGCGGCCGGCATCGCCCTGGGCAAGGCACTGCTGCACTACCGCCAGCGGCGCGCGCAGACCTGACTTAGGTTACAGGCCACAGCGCGGCCGAGTTGACGCGGCCCGACGGCGCCCGCATAGTGCGCGCGCTTCCAGAGAATCCAGAGACAGGAATGATTCGATTGTTTCTCGCAGTGCTCACAATCGGTGTGGTGCTTGTCGCATCGTGCAGAGCGGTCGAGACGGAGACGCCACCCGTCGCGGCAGCGGCCGCGCCGGTGCCCGCGGCCGCAGCCCCGGCCCCCGCGCCGACGATCCCGCGCATGCCTCCGGTCATCGACCCCGCGAACCTCTACAGCGAGACTGCGGCCGGCAAGCTGCGGCCCGACATCGCCGCCGTACCGCCGCGGGTCTACGTGCCGAACCGCCGCTCTAACGACGTCAGCGTGATCGATCCGGCGACGCTGCAGGTGATCGACCGCTTCAAGGTCGGCTTCAATCCGCAGCACGTCGTGCCCTCCTGGGACCTGAAGACGCTCTGGGTCACGAACAACGCCGAGGGCACCACTGCCGGCAGCCTGACGCCGATCGACCCGGTGAGCGGAAAGCCGGGCCAATCGATCCCGGTGGACGATCCTTACAACATGTATTTCACGCCGGACGGCACCTCGGCGATCGTGGTCGCCGAGGCGTACCGGCGGCTCGACTTCCGCCACCCGCAGACGATGGCGCTGCAGTCATCGCTCGTGGTGCCGCAGTGCAAGGGGATCAACCACGCCGACTTTTCCAGCGACGGACGCACCGCGATCTTCACCTGCGAATTCAGCGGACGACTGGCGAAGGTCGACATCGCCGGGCGCAAGGTGCTCGGCTACCTCAAGCTTTCGAGGGGCGGCATGCCGCAGGACATCCGCATCTCGCCGGACGGGAAGCTGTTCTTTGTCGCCGACATGCGCGCGGACGGCGTGTTCGTAGTCGACGCGGAGCGCTTCGCCGAGGTCGGCTTCATCAAGACCGGAATCGGGACGCACGGTCTGTACCCGAGCCGCGACGGCACCAAGCTCTACGTCGCGAATCGCGGCAGCAACCAGGTCTTCTGCGGGCGCGGAGAAGCCAAGGGCAGCGTGTCGGTGATCGACTTCGCGACGCGCAAGGTCGTGGCAAACTGGCCGATGCCGGGCGGAGGCAGTCCGGACATGGGCAACGTGAGCGCCGACGGCAGGATGCTGTGGCTCTCGGGCCGCTTCGACGACGTCGTCTACGCGATCGACACGACGAGCGGCGCGGTGAAGAAGATTGCCGTCGGCACCGAGCCGCACGGGCTCACGGTCTGGCCGCAGCCCGGGCGCTATTCGCTCGGGCACACGGGAAACCTGCGCTGACCCGGATCGCCTATCGATCCGGCGGTACGGTCGGCACGCGGATGCCATCGTAGAGCCAGGCCACCCCGGAAAACGTTGGCTTTGCCTTCGGATCCGGGGGCGCGTCCGGACGCAGGAACCAGTTGCGCACCTCGCGCACCACGCCCGAGGCATGGTAGATGTCGCCGTAGTAGCGCGCGGTGACCTGCACGCGCGCGGTGCGCAGATACCTCGCCTGCTCGTACCAGGCGAACGCTCTTGCGAAGTCCCAGCCCGAAAGTTCGAGGTACGCCGCAAGCACCACGGCGTCCTCGATGGCCATGTTGGCGCCCTGCGCGAGGTACTGCAGCATCGGGTGCGCCGCATCGCCGAGCAGCGCGACGCGCCCCTTCGACCAGCCGCGCACCGGCTCGCGGTCGCACAGCACCCACATCTTCCAGACGTCGATCTTCTCGAGCAGGCGCTGCACTTCCGGGCGCTCGCCGGCGAACTTTCGGTTCAGCTCGTCGGTGTCGCCGAAGACGTCCCAGCCCTCCTCGTACTTGTCGCTGTGGAACACCGCGACCAGGTTGTAGAGCTCGCCGCGGCGCAGCGGATAGTGCACGAGGTGGGTTTTCGGCCCGGCCCAGAGCACGACGTTGTCCTGCCAGAGGTCCGCCGGCACCTCGGCGCGCGGCAGCACCGCGCGGTAGGCGATGTGACCCGAAACGCGCGGCTTGCCGTCCTTCAGGAGCTGCGCGCGCACCGTCGACCACAGGCCGTCGGCGCCGATCAGCGCCGCGCCGCCGACCGCTTCGCCGCCCTCGAGATGCAGCGTCACCTTGTGGCCATGGTCCTCGTAGCGCATGCCCTTCGCGTTCACGCTGAGCGTGATGCCGGGCTCCTTGCGGCAGGCTTCGAGCATCACCGTATGCAGGTCGCCGCGGTGGATCACGCCATAGGGGTAGGTAAAGCGCTCGCGGAACGCGGCGCCGCCGACCGGCAGGCGGATCACCTCTTCGCCCGTCACCGCGTCCATCATGACGAGGTTGTGCGGATAGAACGCGACCTGCTTGATCGCCTCGGTCAGCCCGAGCAGGTCGAACATGCGGAACACGTTCGGCCCGAGCTGGATGCCGGCGCCGATCTCCTTGAATTCGGCCCCTTGCTCGAACACGCGCACCGCGAGCCCCTTGCGCGCAAGCGTCAGTGCCGCGGCGAGACCGCCGACGCCGCCGCCCACGACCAGCACGGGCAGATCCGGCATGCGCGCGACCTCCTGCCTCAGGCGCGATGCAGCAGCGAGCGGCCGGCCTCGCCGATCGAGGGCACGCCGCACAGGCGCATCGTGCGCTCGAGCTCGTCGGTCAGGATCGTGAGCGCGCGCCGCGCGCCCGCCTCTCCGGCCGCAGCCGTGCCATAGAACATCGCCCGACCGACGGCAACTGCCTGCGCACCGAGCGCGCGCGCCTTGAGCACGTCCGCGCCGCGCCGCACCCCCGAGTCGACGATGACCGGCACCTTGCCGCCCACCGCGGCGACGATGTCGGGCAGCGCATCGAGCGTGGCGGCCGCGCCGTCGAGCTGGCGACCGCCGTGGTTCGACACCCAGATGCCGTCCACGCCGAGCGAGACAAGGCGCTCGGCGTCGTCCGCGCGCTCGACGCCCTTGACGAGGAGCTTGCCTTTCCACAGCTCGCGGTAGCGCACCAGGTCGGCCTCGTTCAGCGAAGCGTCGATCTCGCGCCCGACCGATGCAGCGATCGAAGAGGCGCTCGGATCCTTGATCGAGCGCATGCCGCGCAGGTTCTCGAAGGTCGGCACGCCGCCGTTGCGCGCGATCGCCGCAGACCAGCGCGGATGGATGAGTGCCTGCCACAGGTGCCAGGCACTCATCCTGAAGGGCACGACGAATCGGTTGTGCATGTCGCGCTCGCGCTTGCCGCCGGCGGCGAGGTCTACGGTCACTGCGAGCGCTTCGCATCCTACTGCGGCGGCGCGCTCGACCAGCTTGTCGGTGAATTCCCGGTCGCGCAGGACATAGAGCTGGTACCACAGCCGGCCGCCCGCAGCTGCGGCGATCGCCTCCATGGTCGCAGTCGTGTTGGTCGACAGGCAGCAGGGAAGGCCGAACGCGGCGGCCGCGCGCGCAATCGCGATGTCGCCGCCGGGCCAGGCAAATCCTACGCCCCCCGTAGGCGCTACGACGATCGGCGCGCGCGACCCGGCACCGAGCACCTCGCAGCCGGTGTCGACCTTGACCACGTCGCGCAGCACCCGCGGCGCGAAGCGCAGGCGCTCGTAGGCCGCGCGGTTCGCGCGCAGCGTAACCTCGTCCTCCGCGCCGCCGTCGATGAAATCGAAGATCATGCGCGGCAGGCGGCGCTTCGCCAGCCGGCGCAGATCGGCGATGTTGTAGGCCTGCGAGACGTCACTCATCGGGTTTGCGAGCCCTCCTCCCGGCGCGAGTGTACCGTCGGCACGGCGCCAGGCGAACGTCCGGTTCGCGCCCGAAGGGCCCGGGCGGCATAATTCGCGGAACGTTCCTCCTGGATGGACCCGCCATGAAGACTCCGCGCATCACCGGCGTACTCGCGCCGGTCGTCACGCCCTTCCGCGCCGACTACGCGCCGGACGCCGAGCGCTTCGTGCGCCACTGCCGCTGGCTGCTCGATCACGGCTGCGCGGGGCTGGCGGTATTCGGCACCAACAGCGAGGCGAACTCGATGTCGGTCGCAGAGAAGGCCGACCTGCTCGACGCGCTGGTCGCCGGCGGCGTGCCGGCGGCGAAACTGATGCCGGGCACCGGCGCCTGCGCATTGTCCGATTCCGTCGCGCTGACCCGGAAAGCGGTAGCGCTCGGCTGCGGCGGGGTGCTGATGCTGCCGCCGTTCTACTACAAGGGCGTCTCTGACGAGGGCCTGTACCGCAACTTCGCCGAGGTGGTCGAGCGCGTCGGCGATGCGCGGCTGCAGCTCTACCTCTATCACATCCCGCCGGTGTCCGGCGTGCCGATCACGCTCGCGCTGATCGAGCGGCTGCTCAAGAGCTATCCGCAGGCCGTCGCCGGCGCGAAGGACTCCTCCGGCGACTGGAATAACACCCAGGCAATGCTCGAAGCCTTCGGCGCCTCCGGCTTCGACGTCTTTCCGGGCAGCGAAGTGTTCCTGCTCGACGGCCTGCGCGCGGGCGGCAAGGGCTGCATCACGGCGACCGGCAACGTGAACCCCGCGGCGATCGACAACGTCTACCGCAACTGGCGCTCGAAGCAGGCCGATGCGCTGCAGGCCGGGATCACCGCGACGCGCAAGATCGTGCAGTCGGTGCCGATGATTCCGGCGCTCAAGGCGACGATCGCGCACTACGCCGACGATCGCGAGTGGACGCGGCTGCGCCCGCCGCTGGTGGAGCTGACCGCGGCCGAGGAGAAGAAGCTGATCGAAGGGCTCGAGGCGGACGGCTTCACGATGCCCGGCATCGAAGCGGTCGCATGCCCCGTGCACTGATCACAGGCGCGGGCCGCGGCATCGGCAAGGAAACTGCGCGCGCCTTCCTCGGCGCGGGCTGGAGCGTGCTTGCGCTCGACAAGGACTTCTCTTCCTTCGACCTTGAGGACGCCGGCGTCCAGCGCGTCGACTACGACCTCACGAACCTGGCTGGCATTTCGCCGCTGGTGGCGACGCTCGGCGAGATCGACACCCTGGTGAACAATGCGGGAACGCTCTACTGCGAGCCCTACGATGCGATTCCCGAAGCGCACAAGCGCGAGATTCTCGCCGTCAACCTCGAAGCGCCGATCGCGCTGATGCTGGCGGCTGCGCCGCAGATGCGCAAGCGCAAGGCGGGGCGCATCGTAAACGTCGGCTCGGTCGCCGCCTTCACCGGCCATCCGGACCTCTGGTACGGCGCGACCAAGGCCGCTCTGCTGAATGCCACCAAGAGCTACGCTGCCTGGCTCGGGCGCGACGGGGTCCTGGTAAACGCGGTCGCCCCCGGCCCGACGCTCACGCCGATGTACGAGCAGTTGCCGGACTCGCGCAAGGAAGGCGTCATGCGCTCGGTGTACTCGGGACGCCCCTGCACGCCGCAGGAAGTCGCGCAGGCGATCCTCTGGCTCGGCAGCGCGAGCCCGGAGTACATGAACGGCATGACGCTCGACGTCAACAACGGGTCGTACCCACGCTAGCGGCCATGCCAGGGAATTCCGTGGCACTGGTCACCGGGGCAGCGCGCGGCATCGGGCGCGCCGTCGTAGACGCGCTCGCCGGGGACGGATTCCATATCGTCGCGCTCGATCGCGACTTCGAGGGCAGCGACCTCGCAGAATCCGGCTCGCTCGCTCTGCTGAAATACGACCTCACCGACGTCGCCGGCATTGCGGCGCTGGTCGCATCGCTCGGGCGTATCGACGTGCTGGTCAACAACGCGGGCGTGCAAAACGGGCTCGCGATCGACGACTACACGGAAGCGGCGCGCGAGCGCATCCTCGCGGTGAACCTCAAGGCGCCGGTCGAGCTGATCCGCAGCGTGTCGCGCCAGATGCTCGAACGCCATCGCGTCCATCGCGCCGGCTCGGCCGGGCGCGTGATCAACCTCACCTCGGTGGCCGCTTTCATGGCGCACACCGATCTCTGGTACGGCGTGACCAAGGCGGGGATCGTGAGCTTCACGCGCAGCTTTGCGGCGCAGCTCGGGCCACAGGGCATCCAGGTGAACGCCATCGCCCCGGGCCCGATCGACACCGACATGCTGAACAAGTTCGCCCAGCCCGAGCGCCGCGCGCAGCTGATGCAGGCGGTCTGGTCGCGGCGCGCCGGAACGCCGCCGGAGCTGGCCGAGGTGGTGCGCTGGCTGGCGAGCGAGGCGCCGGTGATCCTGAACGGCGCGGTGATCGACGTCACCGACGGCTGCTTTCTTCGGTGATCGAGCCGCAGACGGCTGCGCTGTTCCTCGCCGCCTCGGCCGTGCTGATCGTCACGCCCGGGCCCGACATGCTGCTGGTCATCGCGCGCAGCCTTTCCGGCGGCCCGCGCGACGGCGTACTGGTGGCCGCGGGCCTGGTGGGCGGATTGCTGCTGCATACTGCGATCGTTTCGCTCGGGCTCGCTGCGCTGCTCGCCGCATCGGTGCTCGCCTTCAACTTCGTCAAGTGGGCGGGCGCCGCCTACCTGGTCTGGCTCGGGCTGCAGATCCTGCGGCACGCGGGCGATAGCGCGACGCTCGACGTGCCGCGCGTTCCCTACCGCGCGCGGGAACTCCTGCTGCAGGGCTTTCTCTCGGCTGCGCTCAACCCGAAGCTGGCGCTCTTCTTTCTCGCCTTCCTGCCGCAGTTCGCCGACGGCCGCGCGGCGCCGGTCGCGCTTCAGCTCGCGGCGCTCGGCACGCTGTTCACGCTGCTGGGTTGCGGCTCGTACGCGCTGCTCTCGTTCGTCGTAGGCCGCGCGCGCGGTTTTCTCGCCTCGCGGGCACGCGCGCATCTCGAGCGCATCGCCGGTGCGCTGCTCATCCTGCTCGCGCTGCGCCTCGCGCTCGCCGAGCGCTGAGCGGAATTACTCTGCGACGCCCTCGCGCATCCCGCGCCAGCGCGGCAGCCTGGCAACGCGGATGCCGAACAGGTCGAGTACGCGCCCTACCGTATGGTCTACGAGCTGTTCGATCGTCTTCGGCCGCGCATAGAAAGCGGGCACTGGCGGGAAGACGATGCCGCCCATCTCGGTCACCGCGACCATGTTGCGCAGGTGCGCCAGGTTGAGCGGCGTTTCGCGCGGCAGCAGCACCAGGCGCCGGCGCTCCTTGAGCACGACGTCCGCGGCGCGCGCGACGAGGTCGTCGGCGTGCGCATGCGCGATCGCCGCGAGCGTCTTCATCGAGCATGGCGCGACGATCATGCCCTCGGTGAGGAACGAGCCGCTCGCGATCGCCGCGCCGATGTCCTTCGGCGCGTAAGCCACATCGGCCAGCCGCTCGATCGCGCGGCGCTTCATGCCGAGCTCGTGCCAGGCGTTCAGCACGCCCGCATCGCTCAGCACCAGATGCGTCTCCCAGCCGCCGGTTGCGCGCAGCACCTCGAGCAGACGCACACCGTAGGCAGCGCCGGTCGCGCCGGTGATCGCGACGATCAGCCGGCGCGGGTCTGCATTTCGCTGCGCGCGCCTTGCCACGCGGGCAAGCCTACTACAATGCCCGCGTGACCGGGCCTGCGGCGCGCAAGGAAGGACTGTCCGCGAAGCTGATGCTCGTGGTGTTCTGCCCGTTCGCGGCGGGATACTTTCTTTCCTACTTCTTCCGCAACGTCAACGCGGTCATCTCGCGCGAGCTGGCGAGCGAGTTTGCGCTCGCGCCTTCCGATCTCGGCCTGCTGACCGCCGCGTACTTTCTCGCCTTCGCGGCGTTTCAGCTCCCGCTCGGCGTGCTGCTCGATCGCTACGGGCCGCGCCGCGTGCTCGCGGCGCTGTATTCGCTCGCCGGCCTCGGCGCGCTCGTGTTCGGGCTCGCCGAGGACTTCACCATGCTCACGCTCGGACGCGCGCTGATCGGCCTCGGCGTCGCCGGCGGGCTGATGGGTGCGATCAAGGCCTACACACTGTGGTTTCCGCCGGCGCGCCTGGCGACCCTCACCGGGCTGCACATCGCGGTCGGCGGCATCGGCGGTCTGTCGGCGACCGCGCCTGTAGAAGCGCTGCTCGGGCCGTTCGGCTGGCGCGCCCTGTTCTACGGGCTCGCCGCGCTCTCGGCGCTCGCCGCGCTGCTCATCGTGACCGTCGTTCCCGAGAAGAAGCTTCCGGGCGAAGGCGATAGCCTCGGGCGGCAGGCGGCCGCTTTTCGCGTCATCTTCGCCTCGGGAACGTTCTGGCGCATCGCCGCGCCGCTGGTGCTGACGCATGCCACGTATCAGGCGCTGCAGGGCCTGTGGCTCGCGCCGTGGATGTACGACGTCGCCGGCTTCGACCGGCCGACGGTAGCGCGGTACCTGCTTTTCGGCGCAACGGCCTACGCCGTAGGCTCGGTCTTCTTCGGCGCGGCGAGCGACCGACTGGCGCAGCGCGGCATCTCGCACCTCACCGTTTACAAGCTGGGCATGGTGCTCACGCTCGCCATGTTCGGCCTGCTCGCCGCCGGCGTCACCACCGGGTTGCTGGTGACGGTGTCGGTATACGGCTTCTGCTCCATCTCGGCGGCGCTCGCCTACGCCATCCTCACCACCCGCTTCGCCCACGGCATGGCGGGACGCGTCAACACTGCCGCAAACCTGCTGATGTTCCTCGGCTCGTTTCTCGCGCAGTGGGGCATCGGCGCCGTGCTTCGCCTCTACCCGGTACACGACGGGCGCTATTCCCCTGCCGGCTATGCGACGGCGTTCGCGATACTCGGAGTGATGCAGCTCGCAGCGGTCCTATGGCTTCTTTGGGGTCAGACCCCTGTGGATAAGTTCAAGTCGGGCTAGGATTCATGACTGGCCTGGGAACTTATCCACAGGGGTCTGACCCCATGGGGGACATCATGTTCGAAACTACGATCGCCGGCAGCCTGCCGAAACCGTTCTGGCTGGCCGACCCGGAAAAGCTCTGGCCGGAATGGCGCTCGCAGGGTGCCGATCTCGCGGCAGCCAAGCGCGACGCCACGCTGCTCTGGCTGAAGGCGCAGGAGGACGCCGGCATCGACATCGTCAGCGATGGCGAGCAGTCGCGCCAGCACTTCGTGCACGGCTTTCTGGAGCAGGTCGAGGGCATCGACTTCGAGCACAAGGTCAAGATGGGGATCCGCGACAATCGCTACGACGCAATGGTCCCGGTGGTCGTAGGGCCGCTGCGTCTCAAGGGCCGTGTGCACCAGGTAGAGGCGCGGCTGGCACGCTCGCATACGAAGAAGAAGCTGAAGATCACCATGCCCGGGCCGATGACGATCGTCGACACCATCGCCGACCGCTACTACGGCGACAAGGTGAAGATGGCGATGGCCTTCGCCGAGCTGCTGAACCAGGAAGCGCGCGCGCTGGAGAAGGATGGCGTCGACGTGATCCAGTTCGACGAGCCCGCGTTCAACGTCTACATGCAGGACGTAGTGCGCTGGGGCATCGACGCCCTGCACCGCGCGATACGCGGATTGAAGTGCAAGACCGCGGTGCACATCTGCTACGGCTACGGCATCCAGGCGAACATCGACTGGAAGAACACGCTCGGCGAGGAATGGCGCCAGTACGAGAAAATCTTCCCCGCGCTCGCCAGGAGCCGCATCGACCAGGTCTCGCTCGAATGCATCCACTCGCACGTGCCGCCACAGTTGATGGCGCTGCTCAAGGGCAAGGACGTGCTGGTCGGCGTGATCGACGTCGCCTCGGACAAGGTCGAAACCCCGGCGGAGGTCGCAGCGACGATCGGCAATGCGCTGAAGTACGTGCCGAAGAACCGTCTGATCGCCTGCACGAACTGCGGCATGGCGCCGATGAATCGCGAGCTGGCGCTGGCCAAGCTGCAGGCACTCGCGGCCGGCGCAGCGCTCGCTCGCAGGAAATACAGCGGTACGCCGGCCAAGGCAAAGCCCCGCGCATCTGCGAAACCGCGCCGCAGCAAGCGCCCGCGGCGCTAGACTCCCGCATCGCGACCGCAAGGCCAGACCAAGGAGGACGCATGGATCGAAATCAGGAACGGCAGCGCGAAATCGAGGCCACCGTCGCCGACGTGCGCGCGATCGAGAAGCGCGACGGCGTCACGCGCGAAAGCCTGGAGAAGATCAAGGCACGCCTGGCAAAGCTCGCCGCACGCAAGGACCTCTTCACGCGAGCGGACTTCCCGCCGCCGCAGGCCGGCGCGGGCCGCACCTCGTGCCTGTACCGCCTGTCCGAGGACGCCGATCACCGCTTCGCGCTCTACGCCAATTCGGCGAACGGAAGCTACGGCACGCCCGCGCACAACCACACCACCTGGGCGGTGATCGTCGGCATCGAAGGCGACGAGCTCAACCGCTTCTACGACCGCACGGCCGAGGGCGGCGTGCGCGAGAAAGGACAGGCGATGGTGCGTCAGGGCAGCGGTGTCGCCTTCCTGCCCGAGGACCTGCATTCGATCCACATCGACGGCACGACGCTCAACTTCCACATGTACGGCCTCGCGCTCGAGCAGCTGCACCGGCGCGAGTACTACAAGCCGAAGGAGAATGCCTGGGCGGTGTTCCCGGCGCACTCGGACATCCGCGAAGCGCGCGCGGCGCAGGTCTGAACCGCGGGCGGCGCGCCGCCTTCCGACGGGGCAAACCGATGCTCGCGCAGTTCTCGCTCGGCGCCCTGCTGATTGCGCTCACGGTGGCGATCCACGGTGCGGTGCTGGGCTGGCTGATGTGGCGCCTGAAGCATGTGTCGCTCGGTGCACAATCGCTTTGGCGGTACTACGCGCTGCTCGCGCCGGTCGCGATCTGGTGCGTGATCGCGCACCTCGCCGAGATCGGCCTGTGGGGCACTTTCTACGTCTGGTTCGGCGTGATGGCCGACCTGGAGGTCGCGCTCTACTTCAGTGCGGTCACCTACGCGACGATCGGCTACGGCGACGTCGTGCCGCCCGAAAGCTGGCGCCTGCTCGCGTCGATGGAGGGCCTCACCGGCATCCTGATGTGCGCCTGGTCGGGCGGCTTCATCTTCGCCATCGTCTCGCGGCTGCATCGCGAAGTCGCCGCCGCACGGGTCTGAGCGGCGTGCAAAGGCGGCCATGACCCGGCAGATTTCCGTCGCTCGACTCCACGAACGGCTGTCCGGACGCGGCGAGTTCGCGCTGCTCGACGTGCGCGAGCAGGGCGTGCACTACCAGGGGCACCCCTTTTTTGCCGCGTCGCTGCCGCTGTCGCGCCTCGAGCTGATGGTCGACGACCTCGTGCCGCGGAAGACTGCACCGATCGTGCTCGTCGACGGCGGTGACGAGGACCTCGCCGAGCGCGCGGCGGCAAAGCTCGCGGGGCTCGGCTATGGCGAGGTCTCGATCCTCAAGGGCGGCTGCAAGGCCTGGCAAGCCGCAGGGCGCGAGCTGTTCAGCGGCGTGAACGTTCCCTCGAAGGCTTTCGGCGAATTCGTCGAGCATCACTACGACACGCCGCGCATCCCGCCCGAAGAGCTCATGCGCCTGAAGGATTCCGGAACCAAGCTGCTGATCCTCGATTCGCGTCCCTACGAGGAGTACCACCGCATGAACATTCCCGGCGGCATCGACGCGCCCGGCGCCGAGCTGGTCTACCGGGTGCACGACCTCGCACCGGATGCCGACACGCTCGTCGTGGTGAACTGCGCCGGCCGAACGCGCAGCATCATCGGCTGCCAGTCGCTGCGCAATGCGGGCGTCCCCAACAAGGTGGTCGCGCTCAAGGACGGCACCATGGGCTGGGAGCTCGCCGGCTTCGAGTGCGAGCACGGTTCGACGAGCGTTGCGCCGGAGCCGTCTGCGCAGGCTCTGGCTGCAGCTCAGGCCGCAGCGGCAAAGGTCGCGGCGCGCTTCAAGGTGAAGTACGCGACGCGCGAAACAGTGCAGAGATGGCAGCACGATGCATCGCACACGCTGTACCTGCTCGATGTGCGCACGCGCGAGGAGTTCGAGTACAAGCGCATCGCCGGTTCGCGCCACGCCCCGGGCGGCCAGCTGGTGCAGGCGACCGACGAGTACGTGGGCGTGCGCAATTCATGCATCGTGCTGATCGACCCGGCGCGCGTGCGCTCGGTGATGACCGCGTCCTGGCTCAACCAGATGGGCTGGGACGAGGTCTACGTGCTCGAACCCGGAGGCGCGGACGGTTTCGAAGGCTGGCCGCTGGAACAGGGCCCGCGTAAACGCGAATTCGCTCTGCCGAAGTCGGCGTCCATCTCGACAACCGAACTCGCTCCGCGGGTGGAGAAGGGCGAGAGCTGCGTGATCGACCTCGCGAGCAGCCTGCGCTACCGCGGGCGCCACATCCCCGGCGCCTGGTGGGCGGTGCGCGCACGGCTTGCCGCGGCCAAGGCGAAGATCGCCGCACCGGCGTGCCTGGTGTTTACTTCCGACGACGCGGCGCTGGCGCAGCTCGCGGCGCCCGAGGCCGCGGTGCTCTGGCCCGGGGTCGACGTCCGAGTGCTCGAAGGCGGCACGGCGGCGTGGTTCGCCGCCGGCCTGCCGGCCGAATCGGGCATGCAGCGCCCTACCACGACGCTCGATGACGTCTGGTACAAGCCCTACGAC